>Ga0209537_1004192_pt1 | contig 12515 bp, 10 predicted proteins | sample BioPla4DNA1_FD_187698 | JGI IMG/M metagenome (GOLD analysis project Ga0209537, IMG submission 187698) | Biogas fermentation microbial communities from Germany - Plant 4 DNA1 (SPAdes) (version 2) | ecosystem: Engineered > Bioreactor > Anaerobic > Digestate | place: Bielefeld, North...
GTCCAAATACCAGGCAGTTACAGTGAGAGATTATTTAGCAGGGGTTCAGCGGGATAAATATTTGATCATCATGCGCCATGATGTTGAAGAAGATGCCCGTAAAGCTTTAGACATGGCCCGGGTGGAACACAGTTACGGCATCCAGGCCACTTATTATTTCAGGATGAAAAACAAGGTATATGTTCCTGATATTATTGATCAAATTGCATCCTACCATCATGAGATCGGCTACCTATACGAAACCCTGGATAAGACCAACGGAGATATGGAAAAAGCCATCATGCTTTTTGCAGTGGAATTAGCAATGCTGCGGGAGAGATATGATATTAAAACGGCCTGTATGCATCCTTTGACCGAATATGATAACAAAAAGATTTGGGAGAATTGCAAGCTGGCAAAATTCAATCTCCTTGGAGATCCTTACTTCTCTATGGATTATAATCAAATGCTCTTTTTGTCTGACAGCGGAAGAACATGGTTGGTAGATACAAATAAGGTTAATGACAGAACGAGTTCAACGCTTTCTCCCATAGATAAGGTTGAGCACACAACTGATCTGATCGATTTAATCAATGATGGAAGGTATGAGAGAATCTGTATTTTGACACACCCTGAAAGCTGGAGCAAAAATATAGTCGATTGTTTAGGATTTTATCTGCTTGGTCTTGCTTTAAATGCGGGAAAAAGACTGCTGTCTGTATATCGGGGTCTATTTAAGGGGAGCTAATCGAAGAGAATTTTTTAAATGATGTTGTGTCCTTCCTTTTTGCCACTCCAATATCATCATATTAACCCATTAAAGGAACATACTGCACATTTGTTATGCTATCCGCGTAGTATATGTAAAGGTAATCCACAAAAATGATCCGCATGTCAAAGGAGGTGCAGTAAATGTCCATACAAGCGATGATTGATGCGGCCCCACCTGGCGGAACGGTTAATGTGCCCCCGGGAACATACTTTGAGCAACTGGTGATCGATAAACCCCTTACCTTGCAGGGCCCTCCTCCATCAATAGGTGTAGCAATTGTAGATGCCGCTGGTCTGGCAGCTGTCCCTACCTTGCAGATACTATCTAGCCAAGTAACCATCAGGTTTATGACATTTCGCAATGGACCCCACCGGGGTATCCTTGTTGGGTCCACTGATTTCTCTGATCTGGAAGATATACTCATAGAAAACTGCACTATCCAGGGACACGATTTATCAGGGATCATGAATCTCACTCACTCTGCAATGGATGTGGTAAATAGCATTATTGAAAATAACGGTAGTGCTGTTAGCTTTGAAAGAGCGGGAATCTATTTACGCGAGCACAAAAACACAAACATAATAGGAAATATTATTCGCAACAACAATGGTGAAGCGATATATGCACAGGGGGGCAACGAAGGGCTGCTAATCAGAAATAATGTTATGGAAAACCATAATTTCGGTGGAATAACCCTGTCCCGGGATCAAAAAAATGTGACCATTGAGGGCAATACAATTAAAAACTGTGGTTTAGGTACTGATCAGTTTCAAGGCGGCATCGTTATATTTCAAGCTATGGCGGAAAGGATCGTTGATAATACAATAACTAACTGCTATAGGGGAATAATGTGGGGGTGGGTTCCTCAGACGGGACCCCCACCAGATCTAATTCTGATCTCATCCAACCGGATTAGCAATAGTGCGACCGACGGAATATTTCTTTATTCCCAAGGGCCGGGCGGTTTTGATCCGCCTGATCCTTTTCCCCTCAGACCTTTGATCAGCGGAAATCAAATCATTGGCAATGGCAATGCCGGGGTCTATTTAAGTAATTCGTTATTAGGGGCTTTTCCTAATAATGCTAATCCCCGTCTGGATTGCAACAGTATTGAGGGCAATGTGTGGGGGGTCTTAAACCAGACTGCTACTCTTATTAATGCTGTGAATAACTGGTGGGGAGACAGATCAGGACCCTTTCATCCCGTCAAAAATCCCGCTGGTACAGGAAATCCGGTAAGCGATAATGTTGATTTTATACCCTGGAAGATACAGCAACCCATGCCACCCCCAACAATGATCGACTGCGTTGAAACCACGAAAGTATACATGACCTGCAAAGAGTCCCGCATAAAAAAACAGATAATAGATGTTTCGGAAATAGCTCAAGGGGAAGTTGTTAATGTGGCATGCATTGAGGTCAGGCAGGTAGTTGACCAACAGCATTTTGCTGCAGTGAAAAAAATAGAGGGGACAGATATGGCACTGGTAAGTTTTTATTTCGAATATAAGATCAGATTTCAGGATGATACCGGATGGAAGGAACTGACCAGTCCGCCTCTAATTTGCCGGGAGGCTGTTTTGATGCCCTCTCTTATTCAGGATCATCGAATCAATGTAACTGCAGATATTTATCCTCAATGTATGGAGTGTTTTGTCTCAGGCTCTCAGCAAATTACCTGTTTGATATGTATAAATATGTTGCTGCATCTTACCTCACAGGTGCGATTGTCAATACCCACTTACGGATTTTCTTAGAAAAACTGCCTACAGGTAGGCTCCCGATAATAGCCGGTATGCTTGGCTATTATCGGGAGGAGACTTTGCAAGGCAAAGGACTAGATGCCTAACTGGTTCTACTTGTTTCTCGTATTAAATAAAATGAAAATAAGCGGCCCTCCTTTTTCACAGTGCAAGGGCTATGAAAGTGGCATTTTTAGGTCTAGTTCATATAATAACCAAGCAAGGAAAAATAATCAATTGGCCAAACAAGAGGAGGGATTGCTTTGGATACAACAGCTCAAGATAAAGTGTGTTCAGATTGCTCAGTTGAGGAGCAAGGGGAAGAGAAGAATGTAATAGAGGGAAACGCTACTTCCGAACAAGAACCCTGCTGTCAGGATGAACAAGCAGCAGTAGATATAACTGAACAAGAAGATGAGCTTGTACTGAATGTGGAAGAAACTTTTATCGAAGAAGATGTTGATAGATGTCAGAATGAAGTATCAGAGGTATCTGACAAGGGTCATTCCTCTGAGCTTACTTATGATCTTTTTCATGTACCTGTTTCTGAGGTTACACTTACTCATATAGAATTGTCCCGGCGTACTGCGCTTCCGCAGGAAGTTGTAAATTATTATAAACAATTCGGGCTTGACGAGAGAATCATAAAACTTATCTTTCAATTGCAACCTACAGCTATGCATCCGGAATATCAACGGGAGGGTTCAGGCTGAGGGAGGTCTTGCCTATAGCGGCGGTCTGCCGTTATTAGTAAGAGGATTGATGTGAAACCGGAGGGGAAGGAGGGGGAATAGTGGCAGGTTCAGTAATGAAAATGAAAATAAGTTCATCACACCAGGTCGTTTTACCCGATTATCCGGTTTCCTATAGGGTTGCTAATCTTAAACTTTTTGGAGAAGTTCTTTCTAATGGGGTCTTGTTGGTTTATGGAGGATATGATCTGGTTTTTTGCTGTAGTTGTAAGGATAATCAGGAAGTATTATACAATACTGTAATCATTCCTCGCACCTTTGTGAAAAAATATTTGCCTGAGACAACAGGATTTAAAGGGAAAGAAAGAGTACAGATCATAACTAATTATCCTCTCAGCATTCAGGTAAGGGCTGGGAAGCCATCAAGGGTCAGTTTGTGGAAACGATTAGTAAGCATTTTCAGAGATAAAACATGGGTAGAAGTTGATGTTGAGGGGGAAATCTCTGTTCAGGAAGAGAGAATCTTTCAAAATGAGATTGAAGAAAAACAGCCTAGCGCAAAAGAAATACCTAAGGAGAGAAGCATTAACGAGAAAGTAGCTAAAGTGCCTGAAAACTATCAAGAAGAAAAAAACGACCTGCTGGATAAGCAGCTTTCTGTTTTGCCCAGCTCGAATAGCATAACCTTGACAATAGACACTCTAGCGGATCTGCTAATCAAGGTTATCCAGCAGCGAGAAAAAAGCCTTTCCCTACCAAACAAGCCTGTGCAGGAATTAGGTGCTAAAGAAAAGGGTGCTGATCTGTTTCCATCTGCAAATACCGAGGAAGATATGCTCTCAGAGATTATGCACCGCTATGCCGCCCAAGGAAAAAAAGAAAAAGGACAGCAGATAAGGGACCAACTAAAAAGGAAAGTTTATACGGAATACGACCTGTCCTCTATCCCTCTCGAAAAAATTCCAAGCCGGCCTGGGCTGCAGCAAACCTTTGTTCAGAAGGCTCCCCCTCCAAAACCTCCTGAACATAGTGGCTGAGGAGAAAGAGCTGAGGTGTCCAGTTGGGCAAAACTCTGCTCATTGCTAAATGATCAACCGATATACCCACCTCGTAAACCATATTCTCCTGAGGAACAGACCAAAACAAAATAGAAGGCTCGTCAAGGCAGCAAAATATCAGCTGCCTGTTTTTGTCTGCTTAAAATGGTGCATTTGCTTATCCGTAGCAATGCTGTTTTTTCTTTTACGAGGGGGGCTGTGTATTATCTTATTATGATGAGCAAACTGAAATGAGCGTAAAAGGAAGAAGGGATGTCCAGTTCTGTAAAAGGGATAACGCCGCAGAAAGCTACTGCGGCGTTTTTCTATTTTAATAGCTATGGAGTAAGTACACCGTTCTGTATGCCGTCGATAAACACATTAAATGTGGAGCCTTCTACCCTAGTAAACTGCAAAGTGCAAACAGTGTTGCTGTCATGCAGTGTCCCTTCTGTATCAGTGAAAGTGGTGGTCACAGTAAAGGACAACAATGCTTGGGTAGTTGGGTCAACAAATTGCACTATGTCTCCGGCTACAATAGCGCCGAGAGTTGTGAAGGTGGCTGTTCCATTGGCATCTGTGAGTACAGTGGTTGTTGTGCCGGCCCGAATAATAGAAACATTTACGTTTGGAATCGGCGAGTCATCTGTCTCTTGTAATATAACTACCGGCGGCTCCTGGCAGCGCTGAGGCGGATAGAGCGGTTCGTCTCCTGGACAAGCGTATGGCAGTGTCACTGGAGTGCATGGATCCAGTTCGCAGAAGCCATAACTAGGAACAAGCAGTCTGACCAGGGCCTTGATTTGAATCTCTTTACAGACATAGACTCTGCAGCAGATAAGCTGGTCTCCGGTAACCGGGTCTGTTGTCAGATCGCAAGCGCAATCTCCGACAGCAATAATCTGACACTGGACAAGGGTACCCGGAGGTGCCCACATTTGGAACTGGGAAATGCCATCAATTCTTGTAGTGAATGGTCCGCAGATAGTATTACCGGCAGCATCACTGACAGTGATTTCAACATCTAATTGGCTTTGGATCATTACGGGTCGATAAAATGGCGGGTTATATTCACCGAAACCGATATGGAAGCAGCGAGCAGAGTTAGGTACTACATTACATGTAATCACAGCATCAGCTGGTATGGGATCCGAGCAGAATTCGCTTGCTAATACACATCTACCCAATAATTCTTCTCCAGCGCACTGGTCGTATATTTTGAAAACTTCAATACAATCTTTTTCTGAGTAAGGCGGGCAGTTTGGTACCCCGTCAACTTGGGGGCATTTACCTGGAGTAATTGGCATATTGTTACCTCCTTTTCTTTATTTTCTTGTCGAACTTAAGGGGATATCCCCGTTTGTCTTCTCAATATATAATATGGGAATATAGGAAAAAAAGTTACATTGACTTAATTATTATTTTTGAAACCTTTTCATATTTTAATTATTTTATGTGTTCGAAAAGAAAATGGTTTGCGTAGCACCTTGACAATTGCAGCTGTTTATGACAATATGTAAGAAAATTTAATATAGTTGCACGACAGCAGGGGAATGGCATAAAGGACGCGAAATCATTGGGATGCGAACCAGTACATTAGTGCTGGTTTTTTTATTTCGTTGTCCAGAATGAATGAACGGAGGGGATGCTCATTGCTGTTGTTGATCGACAATTACGATTCTTTTACCTACAACCTTGTCCAGTATCTGGGGGAAATGGGGGAGGATGTAAGGGTTTTCCGCAATGATGCCCTTAACTGCAGCCAGATCGCCGCTCTCCGACCGGAAGTTTTGCTTCTTTCGCCGGGGCCTTGTACCCCCGATGAAGCAGGAATCTGCCTGGAGGCCGTAAGGTTCTTTCAAGGGAGGATTCCTATTCTGGGAGTCTGCCTGGGGCACCAGGTTATCGGACAGGCATTTGGGGGGGAGGTTGTCCGGGCGGAGCGCTTGATGCACGGAAAAACCTCTCTGGTTTATCATGATGGCCGCACAATCTACAAAAACATGCCTAACCCTTTTGTGGCGACAAGATACCATTCACTGATCCTCAAAAGGGAGACCCTTCCCCCTTGCCTGGAGATTTCCGCAGAGACCGAAAAGGGCGAGATTATGGGTGTCAGGCACCGTGAGTTCCAGATTGAAGGAGTGCAGTATCATCCTGAATCCATTTTGACGGAAGGGGGTAAAACTTTGCTGCACAACTTTCTTAACATTGTTCGGGGAAAGACCCCTGCTGGAAAAAGTAAGTTTACAAGAACGCCTGGAAAGAAGGGGATCGTAGTCAGCAGGGGGGTGGCCAATCTTGATTATTAAAGAGTTCGACTTAAAGGATACTCTCTCAATTTTTGAGTCTTTTCGCAGCCGGCCTTTTCCTTTTCTTTTAGACAGTGGCATGGATCCCTCCCGACTGGGGCGGTACTCGATCATGGGTAGTGATCCCTTTCTGGTGATTCGGACAAAGGGAAGGGACATCGCACTTTTTGACGGCGACAGTTGGGTCAGGAAAGAAGATGATCCCTTTTCTGTTCTCCGGCAGCTGCTGGGTAGATATCAACTGTCTGGTAACCATAACCTGCCTGTTGTGGCAGGAGCATTTGGTTATTTCTCCTATGACCTAGGCCGGCTGTTGGAAAAACTTCCCGTTCACTCTGCTGATGACCTTAAAGTGCCGGATCTCTATCTAGGATTTTACGACAGATTGGTGATTATTGACCACCTGGAGGGGCGGGCGTTTTTTACATCTACCGGTCTGCCTGAGGAGGGAGTGGAGAGGCTGAAGAGAGAGAAACGGCGCTTGCGGGAACTGGAAGAGATCATCGCAAATACCAGAGCACAAGTCGATCCGGTAAAACATGCCGGTTTTGGAGGAACACCAAAGATTTTTGGGCATTTCAGTCATGATTCTTACTGCCGGGCGGTACAGAAGGTAAAGGACTATATTGCGGCAGGGGATATTTTTCAGGCCAATCTGACCCAGCGCTTTTCTTGTCCCCTTGAGATAGACCCCTGGCATCTTTACCTGCGTCTTCGTTCGGAGAATCCCGCTCCTTTTGCCGCTTACCTGCAATATCCGGAATTGGATGTGGTCAGTGCTTCCCCGGAGCGCTTTTTGCGCGTACGAGGTCCTTTTGTAGAGACCAGGCCGATTAAGGGAACCCGGCCCCGGGGAAGGAATCCGGAAGAGGATATAAGGCTGCGTGATGAGTTATTGCACAGCGAGAAGGATAGGGCGGAGCTGACGATGATCATCGACTTGGAGCGAAATGACCTGGGGAAGGTTTGCAGCTATGGGAGTGTGCATGTCCCGGAGCTGATCTGTCTAGAGAAATATGCCACTGTATTTCACCTTGTTTCAACTGTCAGGGGGGTCCTGGCACCGGGCCGAGACCTGGTTGATCTTTTGTGTGCTACCTTTCCTGGAGGGTCCATCACCGGAGCTCCAAAGATCCGGGCGATGGAGATCATTGAAGAGCTGGAGCCGGTGCGACGGGGGATATATACAGGCTCCATCGGATATCTGGGATTTGACGGAAACGCCGATTTGAATATAGTCATCAGAACATTTATTGTTAAAGATGGAATGGCTTACTTCAACGTAGGAGGGGGAATTGTGGCTGATTCAGACCCGGAAGCGGAGTATTGGGAAACCATAACCAAGGCGAGGGCTTTGTTGAGAGCGCTGGGGCATCACCGGGAGGAGGTAGCAGTATGTCTGGAATAGCCTGGGTGAACGGGGAGATCGGCGATCTAGCCAATCGGTGGTTCGGAGTGTTGGAAAGGGGGTTTATCTACGGTGATGGAGTGTTTGAAACATTGCGGTTGAGAGATGGGTTCCCACAGGATTGGGATGATCACCTGCGCCGGCTTTGTCAAGGGTGTTTAGCCTTAAAAATACCCTACTCCCGAGATGATGTTGAGGCAGGAGTAGCAGAAGTCGCGGCACGGATCGGGAATGGTGTTCTGAGGGTTACAGTAACCAGAGGTGAGTCCCCTAGGGGACTTCTGCCTTACCCCGACAGCAGGCCGACTGTTGTGGTGGTCGGACAGGGCGAAGATCCCTATCCCGGTGATCTCTATGAGCGTGGTATCCATGCCTGCTTGATCAGTTTTCCCCGCAACCCTCATTCACCCTTGGTCAGGATCAAATCCCTCAACTGTTTGGAGAATATCTTGGGACGGATGGAGGCAGCAGCAGCCGGTGCGCAGGAAGGGCTCTTCTGTAATATTTGGGGAGAGGTAGCTGAGGGCACGACCAGCAATGTCTTTTTTGTTATCAAAGAGAGGATAGTTACGCCCTCACCGGATAGCGGTCTACTGTCCGGAATCATGCGTGCCAGAGTAATCTTTCTGGCCAAAGAGTTGGGAATTCCGGTAACCGAGGGGAGGGTTCTCCCCGGTGAATTCTTGAGGGTTCAGGAGGCCTTTTTAACCAATTCTTTAATGGGGATTATGCCTCTTGTATCAGTGGATGGGAGGAAGGTGGGCAAGGGGATCCCTGGCCCGGTTACTGATCTTTTACACCGGAGGCTAGAGTTTCCATAATATATTTTGTACCCGCAGGGAAGCAATAACTTCACATGCCCCGCACTCTTGGGCACCATACTGCCGATTTTTATAGGAAGCGTCAGGTTGAACCCTTGATATAGCCGGATCCGTCCAAAAAGAGTAGGCTTTAAGCGTAGTTTTTATGTATAATATAGGAAAAGAGGGAGATTTCAGCAGAGGAGGAACTCCAATGCGCAGGATGGGTCTGAAGTGGCTACAGCCGGGAATGGTCCTGGAAAGGCCGGTCTATGGAAAGGGTGGGCGGATTCTCTTAGATAAAGGAATTACATTGAAAGAAAGCTACATCAGGAGACTGGCGGATTTTGGGGTATCTCATGTATATGTTTATGATGAGCGTCTTGCCGAAATAATTATCGATGATGTGGTCAATGAGGAGACAAGGCTTGAGGCAGCAGAAATCGTAAAGGAAGCAGTGGATAATATCAGATTCGGTAAAGAACTGAAAGCAGAGGTTATAAAACAGGCTGTTACTGAGATTATCGATGAAATATTGGACAACAGGGATGCTCTTTTTCACCTATCTGAGCTTCGGATCGCCGGAGAAAATCTGTTTCACCACTCAGTTACAGTTACAATCTATTCAATCCTAACCGGGTTGACCATCAATTACCATAAGGAAGACTTGCTGAAATTGGGGACTGGGGCTCTCCTTCATGATATTGGGAAGAGCAGGATCCCGGAATGGATTGGACCAGGGTATGAAGCAATGAAAAACCATACTGTTTATGGTTTCGAAATCCTGCGGCGTGATAGGGATTTCAGTTTATTGGAAGCACATGTTGCTTACCAGCATCATGAATTGTTTGATGGGAGCGGCTATCCACGTCAGCTTAAAGGCCGGAATATCCATGAGTTTGCCCGCATAACAGCGATCGCCAACACCTATGATGCTTTAGTCACCGGGCTTTATGAAAAAAAGTTACTTCCTTATCAGGCTATTGAATATATAACTGCCCAGGCGGGTGGTGCCTTTGACCCGGAACTGGCGAGGGTTTTTTCTACAAATATTGTTGTTTACCCTTTAGGAAGTTTGGTAAGGCTGAACACAGGGGATAAGGGTTTTGTGGTCAAGATCCCCAAGAACTACCCTACACGGCCTGTTGTGCGGATTATTAAAGACTCTATGCAGCGGAAATACCGGAAGAACTTTCCGGAGATAGACCTGATGAAGGAGTTGACTGTTTTTATTGAAGATGTTATCGAGGAATAAGAACTTTAAATAAAAAATCTGGGAATTAGCATAAAGAAAAACCCCTTTCGAATAAATTCATATCATGTATGGAGATGCTAATTGGTAGCAGAAAGGGGTGACTAGTGTGAGCTCCCAGATTATTGTTGGAACTGCCTCTTTTAGGGATGAGATAAGGGGAAAACTGGAAGCAGAATTAAAATTTCTAGAAGATAAGGAGACAGTTATTAATTTTCAGGAGAGAGAAGAGCCACCATGGACCTTTTTTTGGATTCGGTTATCCCGCAAAAAACAGCAGGGGGAGCGTAAATTCGCCAGCAGATTTGCTGTAGCCAAAGCTATCTCGGACCTGTTCATCAATCATTTGGAGGCAGATTATGTAAAGAATTATATTGAGGATGTATACAATTACTGTTCCCCTCAGGACCGCTTTGAAATCGTAAGTGTTACTCTCGAAACTCTGGAAAAATTAAAAATTATCCGCAGAAACAGGATTTTGCAGAGTGTTTTTGATTATCTAGCTGAACATCATATCATTAATATCGAGGGTTTTGCCCGTTTCCGACTCCATGGTTATTGGGCGCAGCTGCGGCGCATTGTCAAACGAACTGGAGAAGAATTCTTGGCAGCTAAGGATTATTTGGAATTTGTGCGTTTGCTGCGCTGTTTTATTGAAATGCAGGAATCGAAAATCGATGAGGTGCACATCTTTATTTCTCCGGATGGTACCTTTTTTATTTGTGATAAAAAGGGGCATGTGATCAGGAGAGAGCATATTCGCACCCCATCATTATCTGTTATTGATGGGGAATTCAACTATAAGGATTACCTGTTAAGCATGCTGATTACACTGGTGCCGGAAACCATTATTTTTCATGTTTCGGACCGCATTTGGGAATGCGATCCCCTGCGCACCATTCAACAGGTATTTGAGGATAGGGTAGTTCGCTGTTCCGGTTGTGAGAGATGCCAGCATTTGTACAGCAGTAAAAAGTAATACCTCATTGACAACAGTTTTTTATTTGCGTATAATTCAGCCAAAAGCAAATGTTGAAACGACAGCAGGACGAGTACCTTGATACCTACCTCAGAGAGGAGGTGCCGTGGCTGGAAGCACTTCCGGAAAAGGGTCAGGGGAAAACCAACCTGTATTGAGTATCGTTCGGGTGCACACCGTTATCTGTGCCAACGAGGTGAGCGATTTTTTCGCTAATCGGGGTGGAACCGCGGGAGGATCCCGTCCCCTTTCTAGTGGGACGGGATTTTTTAGTTTAATGGAAATGGGGGAAGTAAAGGTGGAAGATCAAAAAGTATCAGAGATGATGCCTATTATCCTAAAAGATGGAAGTGTTTATGAAGTATCTTCCGGTACTACCTGGGCTGATGTGGCAACAGGACTCAGCAGGAGGCTGGGCAAGGAAGCTGTTGCCGCCAAGGTGGATGATCAATTGGTGGATCTCCTTGCACCAGTAAGGCCGGAAGCAAGGGTAGAATTCCTGACTTTTGCTGATGAAGAGGGGCAGACTGTTTACAGGCACACTTCTGCCCATATACTGGCACAGGCGGTTAAACGCCTTTTCCCTGAGGCGAAATTGGCTATCGGCCCTGCTATAGCTGATGGTTTTTATTATGATTTTGATGTGGATCACCCATTTTCACCGGAGGATCTGGCTGCAATTGAAGAGGAAATGAAAAAGATCATTAAAGCTGATTACCCGCTGAGCAGACAGGAAGTTTCCCGGGAGGAAGCCATCGCTCTCTTTCAGGAAAAGGGTGAAGATTATAAGGTGGAGTTGATCAGAGATCTTCCTGAGGATGCTCAGGTAAGCGTCTACCAGCAGGGGGAATTTGTTGACCTCTGTTTGGGGCCTCACCTGCCTGCCACAGGCAGGGTGGGGGTTGTGAAACTGCTCAGTGTTGCCGGTGCCTACTGGAAGGGCAGCGAGCAGAATAAGATGTTGCAGCGGATTTATGGCACGTCCTTCCCCAAGAAGAAGAACCTGGATGAGTATCTGGCTCTGTTGGAGGAGGCGAAGCGCCGGGATCACAGGAAGTTAGGCAAGGAACTGGATCTCTTCGGGATTGCTGAAGAGGGCCCCGGTTTCCCCTTTTTCTACCCAAAGGGAATGATCATCAGGACAGAACTGGAGAATTACTGGCGTGCTGAGCATCGCAAAAACGGTTATCTGGAGATCAAAAGCCCGGTGGTTTTGAGCCGGGAACTGTGGGAGCGTTCAGGGCACTGGGATCACTACAAAGAAAACATGTATTTTTTGAAGATCGATGATCAGGATTACGCGGTCAAACCTATGAACTGCCCGGGTGCGATGATCTATTATAATACACGCACTCACTCTTACCGGGAGTTTCCTCTGCGGATAGCTGAGCTGGGATTGGTGCACCGCCATGAGCGCTCAGGTGTTCTGCATGGTTTGATGCGTGTCCGCTGCTTCACCCAGGATGATGCCCACATCTTTATGCTGCCTGAACAGATAACAGATGAGATCATGGGTGTGATGGACCTGATCGACAGTTTCTA
>Ga0209537_1004196_pt1 | contig 12504 bp, 9 predicted proteins | sample BioPla4DNA1_FD_187698 | JGI IMG/M metagenome (GOLD analysis project Ga0209537, IMG submission 187698) | Biogas fermentation microbial communities from Germany - Plant 4 DNA1 (SPAdes) (version 2) | ecosystem: Engineered > Bioreactor > Anaerobic > Digestate | place: Bielefeld, North...
TATTTTTGATAACCATCTTTATCTTTGCCGTAGCGATAAAAATAATCTTTATTATTGCATTTTGGACACCTTATTGGTACAATTTTTTGCATGAGGACTTCATCCTTTCTGGGAGGTATAGTTTTTTTAGCAAAAACATTGTACCACAAAGGGATGAAGTCCTCAATTTTCATTTAAGTTTACAGAGCGACATAGGTGCCAAGGAGGAATAATTATGAATCATATTAAAACATTACATAAGGGAAATTTAAAGGAAACTATATTAAAATCTGGCTGTGGCGAATGTCAAGCTTCTTGTCAGTCCGCTTGCAAGACCTCTTGCACAGTGGCAAATCAAAATTGTGAACAAAAATAAGACTAAGCTATTATATGTAGCTTAGATTTATTGTACTTCCTATAGCAGTGGCAATGCTACTGCTATTTCTATGTATATTATATCGCATTTGATATGGCTTTAGTAAGATTTTACGGCTATTGACTGACATCTTTCAAAGTAATATAATTGTTAAAGTGACATTTTTTATAACAATAATTAAATTCCATTAGAAGCTAGTTTGGCTTGCAAAGGAAAAAGAGGGGGATACAATATGAAGGCTAAAAGCGGCTGGAAGCTGCTAATTGTAATTTTTATTATAGCATTTTTATCCTATGTAGCACTAAATGGAATATCCCTATGGGGGCCTTATGAAATTCCTCCATTAGGACAACAAGTGCGTCAAGGTTTAGACTTAAAGGGAGGTCTTTATGTAGTCTATGAAGCTAAAGTAGACCCTAATGATGCAGATAAAGATAGCAAGATCACTGGTGCTATGAGAGTTATCCGAAATAGATTGGACAAGGAAGGACAAAACGAAGCAACTGTTGCAAGACAGGGAGATAATAGAATTCAAGTAGAAATCCCTGGCATTAAAAATCCTAGAGAGCTGGCAGATATATTAGCCAAGCCCGCTGTACTGGAGTTTGAAGGACCAGAAGGAGATATTATCATCACCGGAAAAGACGTTAAATCTGCAAAGCCCGCCTATGGACAAGCTAATAAACCAGTAGTTAGCTTTGAGCTTCATTCCGAAGGTGCAAAAAAGTTTGCAGATGCAACTACCAAGTATCAAGGACAGGTAATTAAGATTTTATTAGATAAAAACCCTATATCTGAGCCTATAGTAAATAGTCCAATAACAGGTGGACAAGGTATCATAGAGGGAATGCAGGATATAGAAGAAGCAAAACAGCTTGCCAACTTGATTGAAAGTGGTGCCTTACCTGTAGACTTGGAACAGGTAGAGATACGCACTATTGGTGCAACACTAGGGGTTAATGCCCTAAACCAAGCTATAATAGCTGGTACAATAGGTATAATTGCAATATTGTTGTTTATGTTAATATATTATAGATTGCCAGGTCTAGTGGCTGATTTGGCTTTGATGTTATATATTATTATTGTGATGGCGGTAATAGTAATTGCCGAGATAACTTTAACTCTCCCTGGTATAGCAGGTATTATATTATCCGTGGGTATGGCTGTAGATGCTAACGTAATTATATTTGAAAGAATAAAAGAAGAAGCGCGTTCAGGCAAAACCCTAAAAGCAGCTATGGATATGGGATTTTCTAAAGCTTTTAGGGCAATTTTAGACTCTAATATAACTACTTTAATAGCAGCTGTTGTTCTCCTTTATTTTGGGACAGGGCCTATACAAGGATTTGCAAAGACTTTGATAATAGGAATTATAGCAAGCATGTTTACGGCTATATCCTTTACCCGCTTTGTTTTAAAGCTAGTTATGGGACTGAATATTAAGAATAAAAAGCTTTATGGTATATAAGGGAGGCATATAAGGATGAATTTTAATATAGTAAAACATTTTAAAATATGGATTGCCATACCCCTAATAATTATTATGATTGGATTAGGTATTATAGCTGTTGGTGGGTTTAATCTAGGAATAGACTTTGTCGGTGGCAGTACTATACATGCTAGTATTGGATCCCCCTATGATGTGGATGATATACGGGCCATTGTTAATGAACAAGGTGTTGACGCCGATATATTAAGTGCTGGTCAGGACAACCAGGATGCTATTATTAGAATGAAGTATGTTGAAAATCAGCAGGAGATTCACGAAAATATTGTTAAAGCACTTCAAGAAAAATACAATTTGGATGCTGATGCAGTTAGTGTAGATTTTGTAGGGCCTACCATGGGAAAAACATTAATCCAAAATGCTCTTATGTCTGTATTGATCGCTGGGGCATTGATGCTAGTATACATTTGGATCAGATTTGAGCTAAAATCTGGTGTGGCTGCTGTTATTGCACTACTTCATGACGTATTCATAATGATTGCAGTCACAGCCATCATAGGGATTCAGATTAATAGCTCCTTTATTGCAGCTGTTCTTACTATAGTTGGTTATTCTATAAATGATACCATTGTTATTTTTGACCGGGTTAGGGAGAATATAAAACGTATGGGAAGAAAGGCCACTATGACGGAGATTGTAGATGAGAGTATAAGACAAAGTATTACAAGAACCCTGAACACCTCCCTTACTACCATATTTGCTGTAGCTGCCCTATATGTTTTAGGTGTAGAATCCATCAAGGATTTCACTCTTCCTATTATAGCAGGTCTCATTGCGGGGACTTATTCATCGGTATTTATAGCCGGCTCTATATGGGCTATATGGGATGAAAAGTCTAAAGGGGGAAAAGTGGCTACTGCAAAATAGTTAATTAAAAGCTTCCTAAAGGAAGCTTTTAATTTTGATAACTTAGAAGATAAGGTGAAGTTTATGGCGATATTTGAACCTATTGAGCCTTCAATAAGAGATATAGATACAATGATAGAGCTATTTAAGAATGCTCTGGATATTTCCAAGGTAACCTCTAGAATATTGATAAATAGGGGAATTGATGATATAGAGAGTGCTCAGATTTTTTTAAATCCTTCTATAGAAAAGTTATTTGATCCTTTTAAGCTTAAAGATATGGATAAAGCAGTAGAAAGAATAGAGAGAGCAATTTCATCCAATGAACGTATCACCATTTACGGGGATTATGATGTTGACGGAATGACTAGTTGTGCTGTTCTCTATAATTTTTTTCAAAGCAAGGATTGTCCTGTAGATGTATATATACCTACTCGACAGGACGAAGGATATGGTATAAATTGTAAAGCTATTGAAAATCTTCATGAGAGAGGAACTCAACTAATTATAAGTGTTGATTGTGGTATAACCTCACTATCTGAAGTAAAGTATGCCAAAGAACTGGGTATTGATATGATAATTACTGATCATCATCAGTGCAGCTCTACTCTTCCAGAAGCTATAGCAGTAATAAATCCATCTAGGGATGCTGATCTTCATAGTAAGCATCCTCTTGCAGGAGTTGGCGTGGCGGGTAAACTAGTACAGGCTATAGGAGGTATAGAATACTTAGAAGAGTATTTAGACTTAATCGCTTTGGGAACTGTAGCAGACGTGGTCCCTTTAATTGGAGATAATAGAATACTGGTAGCAAAAGGATTAGAAAAAATAAATCAGTCACCCTGTCCTGGAATTGAGGCTCTTATAGAAATATCTGGATTAAAGGGTAGAAAAATTAATACTGGAAATATAGCTTTTGGATTAGCACCAAGGCTTAATGCTGCAGGCAGAATTGATAATCCTTTAAGAGGATTTGAGCTGTTAACTTCGAAAAACCTAGCTCAAGCTATCCCTTTGGCTCGACTATTAGAAGCCCATAACAGACAGAGACAAGCTATAGAGACAGATACTATAAGAGAAGCTGAAGAGATGATTGAGAAGAGTGTAGATTTAAGCTCCGATAGAATAATAGTTTTGAGTAAAGAAGGGTGGAATCCTGGAGTTATAGGTATAGCTGCATCTAAAATTGTTGAGCGATATTATCGACCTTGTATACTTATTGCTGTAGAGGATGGGGTGGGTGTTGGTTCAGCTAGAAGCATAAAAGGATTTAGTATATATGAAGCATTGAAATCCTGTACATGTTTGCTTGAAAAATTTGGTGGGCATGAACAAGCTGCAGGATTTTCATTAGCTAAAACGGACATAGATAAGTTAAGGCAGCAGTTATTAAATTACTGCAGTAAAACCATTGATGATTATATGCTGATTCCCAGATATTCTTACGATTTAGATCTTAAACCTAATGACATAACTTATAACTTAGTGGAAGAGTTAGAGGCCTTAGAACCTTTTGGCATAGGCAATCCATCTCCATCCTTTTTATTGCATAATGTTAAACTAGAGGCAAACCGGCAGGTTGGTAATGATGGCAAACACCTTATGATGTCTATAGAATTAGGTCAAAGATTGTGGGATGGAATTGCATATGGAATGGGACAACGTTCAGAAAATCTATCTGCTGCCAGTCGAGTATCCATGGTAACAGGTTTAGAAAAAAATGAATGGAAGGGTATAAGTAAACTTCAATTTAATGTCAAGCAAATAGATATATCTTTACATGATTACCAAGATTGGGATGAGTTTTTGGCTTACTTTTATCTGAAATTATTTGATGCTTTTTTTAGTGATTTTATGTATAATAAGCAATATAACAAAAAAATATCTACTCTCCAACCATCATCCTTGAAACCACTAGAAATAGATGATATTATGGAGAAAATTGATACAACTAGGATTGGATCTATAATTCTAGTAAATTCTTTATCAAATAGTAAAAGGATTGCCCAAAATATAATAGATTATAATCTTGCTGAAAGGGTTTCCTTAAGCTATGGACAGCCAGATAAATGGGATGGTATTGGTGTGAATACTATAGTCTTTGCGCCAAGCTATAGTAATGTAACTTTTTCAGATTATAAAAATATCTATATATTTGAAGAGGAAATACCTTATTGCCTTATTGATTTAAAGAGTTTAGGCAACACCAAAATCCATAAGATTGTGAGCAAGGATGATAAAATAAAAAGAGATAGAGAGATAGATGAAGAATATTTAGTTCAATATAAAGATTTTGCTTCTCTTTATAGATGGCTTCGATCTATTAAATATAAGCCCCTTGTCTGGCAAGGATGGATTGAACTAATTGAGGATTACCAAAAGAATATAGGTGAAGATGTAAATGGTTTTCAGGTAAGGCTTGTACTTAAGGTATTTGAGGAGTTAAATTTTATAAAACTTGAGTCTGGCCATAGACTTGTTAGAATCCAGTTCAACGAAAATCCAAAACCCCGGGATCTTCAGGAGAGTTCTTTATATGATTATTATAATAAGTGGTTTAATATGATAAAAACAGCAAATTTGTAAATTTTAAGGAGGATATCTTATGGATCTTAAGGAAAAAATTCGAATTATACCTGACTTCCCTAAAGAAGGAATTAGTTTTAAAGACATAACTACATTATTACAGGACAACGATGCTTATAAGTATACTGTTGATAAACTAGTAGATATTTGTAAGAAATGGGATCCTGATGTTGTTGTAGGACCTGAAGCACGGGGGTTTGTGATTGGTGCTCCTTTGGCATACGGTTTGGGAAGAGGTTTTGTTCCTGTTCGAAAGCCTGGAAAACTACCTGCTGATACTGAACAATATGAATATGATTTAGAATACGGAACGGATATCTTAGAGATTCATCGTGATGCAATAAAACCAGGTCAAAAGATAGTAATAGCTGATGACTTGTTGGCTACTGGTGGTACTGCATTGGCGACAGCCAAGCTTATAGAAAAACTAGGAGGTACTGTTGCTGGAATTGTTTTTGTAATAGAGTTATCCTACCTTAATGGTAGAGAAAAACTAAAGGAATATAAAGTTGACACACTGATTCAATTTGATGAGTGATTAATGAAAGATATGAGAATTAACTGTAAAAGGGCGTATGGGAGATGACAGATTTCGATAAAAAGCTAAATATGCTGAAAACAAAAGCACAGCAGTTGTATGGGGATGAAGGCGTAAAAAAAATTAAGGAAGCTTATGCCTTTGCTGAGAGTGCCCATAAATCTCAAATAAGATCCTCAGGAGAACCATATATCATCCACCCTTTAGAAGTAGCCCTTATACTTATGGATTTGGGTTTAGATGTTGATACCATAGTAGCCGGACTGCTTCATGATGTTGTAGAAGATACAGGGGTTCCCATTGAAGAACTAATCAAGCTTTTTGGAGCCGAAGTAGCAGGTCTAGTTGATGGTGTGACTAAATTAGGGAAAATAGCCTTTAAGACCAAGGAAGAGCAGCAGGCTGAAAATTTACGGAAAATGTTTTTAGCCATGGCTAAAGATATTAGAGTTATTATAATAAAGCTTGCTGATCGTTTGCATAATCTCAGAACTTTAGAATATGTGGATGAAGAAAAGCAAAGAGAAAAAGCTTATGAGACCTTGGAAATATATGCGCCTTTAGCCCATAGACTGGGGATTTTTAAAATCAAATGGGAACTAGAAGATACGTCCTTAAGATATATTGATCCAAAGGGATATTATGATTTGGTGGAGAAAATCGCCATTAAAAGAAGAGATAGGGAAAAATATATCCAAGAGATTATAGAAACCCTGAAGCAAAAATTAGATGAAATGAATATAGAGGCAGAGATTGAGGGAAGACCAAAACACTTTTATAGCATCTATAGAAAAATGTACATGCAGCATAAGGATTTTGAACAGATATATGATCTATTGGCTATAAGGGTGATAGTAAACACAGTAAAGGATTGTTATGGAGTGCTAGGTGTGGCTCACACCTTATGGAAGCCAATTCCTGGAAGATTTAAGGACTATATTGCAGTACCTAAGCCTAATATGTATCAATCTCTTCATACCACTGTAATTGATTCTAGAGGAGAGCTCTTTGAAATCCAGATAAGGACTTGGGAAATGCATCGTACCGCTGAATACGGTATTGCTGCCCATTGGAAATATAAAGAAGGAAAGAAAAGCTCTTCAGATTTTGATGAAAAATTAGCCTGGCTAAGGCAACTCCTGGAGTGGCAGAGTGATTTAAAGGATGCCAGAGAGTTTATGGAGAGCTTAAAAATTGATCTCTTTACTGATGAAGTTTTTGTCTTTACTCCAAAAGGTGATGTAGTAGATTTGCGTAAAGGCGCCACCCCTTTGGATTTTGCTTATTCTATTCACAGTGATGTTGGTAACCGATGTGTTGGCGCTAAGGTTAATGGAAGAATTGTTTCGTTAGATTACGTTCTTCAAACGGGAGATATAGTTGAGATACTTACGTCATCATCTAGTAGTGGTCCGAGCCGTGACTGGTTAAATATTGTAAAGACCAGTCAAGCCAAAAACAAAATAAAACAGTTCTTTAAAAGGGAACGCAGAGAAGAAAACATTGAAAAAGGCAAGGAGATGTTAGAGAGGGAGGCAAAAAGACAGGGATATTCATTATCTCAACTTTTACCTAAGGATTGGCCAGAGGCAGTATGGAGAAAATATGGTTTCAACTCTGCTGAGGACATGTATGCTGCATTAGGTTATGGAGGTATTACAACCAATCAGATACTCTTCAGGCTTATTGATGAATACAAGAAGGCAAATAAGCAGGAGAGAGCCGAGGATTTAACTGCAAAGAAAGATACAAAACCGCAAAAGGTTTATACTGCTAATGATAAAGGGGTCAAAGTAAAGGGAATTGACAATCTGATGATTCGCTTTTCTAAATGTTGTAATCCAGTTCCAGGAGACGAGATTATTGGTTATATTACTAGAGGCAGAGGCGTATCCATTCACAGAGCTGACTGTATAAACCTAAAAGATCCTTTGGTGGAGCCACAAAGGCTTATAGAAGTTGAATGGGTAGATGAATATAGAGCTTCCTTTAGTTCTGAAATACAAATTTTAGCTAGAGATCGCCAGATGCTCCTTGCAGATATCACTAAGGCTATGTCGGATATGAAAATAAACGTCACAGCTGTAAATGCTAGGACTACTAGAGATAAACAAGTAGTAATAAATATTATGATAGAAATAAATGATATAGAACAGCTTAGGAAAGTAATTAAACAACTAAAGAAAATAGACGATGTCTCAGATGCATATAGGGTAAAGGCATAGAACATTGAAACAATAGGAGTGATTGATTACATGAGGGCTGTTATACAGCGGGTTAGTACAGCTAAAGTTAAAGTTGGACAAGAGGTAACTGGAGCTATAAATACTGGTTTTTTAGTATATCTTGGAGTAGAAAAAGATGATGAAAAAGAAGACTTGGATTATATTCTAGATAAAACCATCAATTTGAGAGTATTTGAAGATGAGAATGGGAAAATGAATTTATCCATTAAGGAAGTAGGCGGGAGTATTCTCGCTGTTTCCCAATTTACCCTATGTGGTGACTGCAGAAGAGGTAGAAGACCAAGTTTTAGTAATGCTGCTGATTTGGATAAGGCAGAAGATTATTATAATAGATATATAGAGGGACTTAGGGATAGAGGTATTCATGTAGAAACCGGAATTTTCAGAGCTCATATGCATGTGGAATCCATAAACGATGGTCCCGTAACTATTCTATTGGATAGTAAGAGGACTTTTTAGATGCAAGGGGGCAAAGTTTTAATGGAAATTATTACAATGCCTGTAGGATTACTATCAGCTAATTCCTATATCATCTACGATCAGGTCAAGGGACAGGCTGGTGTTATTGATCCTGGTGGAAATGGTGAGGATATACTAAATAAAATTATATCAAGGAATCTAGAACTTAAATATATTTTGTTAACCCACGGACATTTTGATCATATAGACGCTGTAGGTTGGTTAAAGGATAAAACAGGGGCACAAATAGCCATTCATAGGGATGATGCCCCTTGTTTAGTGGATGGCTCAAAAAATCTGTCTCTTTCTCTGGGAAGAGAGTCTGTTCAGCCCCAAGCTGATCTATTGCTAAACCATGGGGATAATATAAGAATAGGGGATATAGAACTAAAAGTTATTCATACGCCTGGACATTCCTTGGGTAGCATATCCTTACTAGCTGATAATGTTGTGTTTACAGGTGATACATTATTCAAAGGTTCCATCGGTAGAACTGATTTTTTTGGTGGAAGTATGGACCAAATCTTAAACTCCATTAAGAACAGGCTGTTGGTGTTAGACGACAATACCTTAGTTTATCCTGGTCATGGTCCTAAAACTACCATAGGTTACGAGAAAACCACTAATCCCTTTTTGGAAGGATTGATTTAGCTTGCTTATATATGTTTTTGCTACAGTCTCTGGGTATATAAATGAATTGGCAGAGCTGGTAAGAGCTTTTTTCCCAGGGGTTACAGTAAAGATAGCTAATAAAGATTTCAAAGAGTTTTCTATTAATGATTTAATATTTAAGTGTTACCATACTAGGAAAGAGGATAACACAATTGAAGCGACAGTAGAATTTTTCACCGGAACTGAGCTAAAAGGAAAGTTTCATAAGCTTTGTAAACTAGATCAGAGCTTATCGGAATTTGAACAAAGAAGGATAATAAAAAATTGTATTAAACTTTTGCTCTATGATGTCCTGGAGGATCTTACTGGCCGTAGCTTGGAATGGGGATCCTTAACAGGTATTAGACCAACAAAGATTGTTCATGGTTTAATGGATGAAGGTTTTGAAGAAGAAAAAATCCTGAATATACTATATGATGATTATAGAGTAAGCTCTGAAAAAGCGAGTTTATTAATAGATATAGCAAAAGTTCAGCGGCCTTTTTTTGAAGAAAATCATCCAAAAAAGATATCTGTTTATATTAATATCCCCATATGTACCACCAAATGCCTTTTTTGCTCCTTTCCTTCGGCTACTATTGAGCGTTGTTCTCATCTTATTGATGATTATATTATGGCCCTAGAAAAGGAAATCAAAATCATGGCCCAGGTAGCAAAGGAAAAGGGTATAGAAGTAGAAACAGTTTATATAGGTGGAGGTACCCCTACTTCCTTAAACATATTTCAGTTAGAGAAGGTTTTATCAGCCATTCAAAAATATTGGGGATTTCAGAATTGGAAAGAATACACCGTAGAGGGTGGAAGACCTGATACAATGGATAAGGAAAAGCTAAGGCTTTTAAAGGATCACAATGTTACTAGAATTAGTATAAATCCTCAAACTATGAACAATAAGACGTTAGAGGCTATAGGCAGAAACCATAGGGCAGAAGAGATTGTTCATTGTTTTAATATGGCTAGAGAAATTGGATTCGATTCCATAAATATGGACGTAATAGTGGGATTGCCGGGAGAAGGCATTAAAGAGGCTCATCATACTATGGGTGTCATTAAAGAACTTTGTCCTGACAATTTTACTGTTCATACCTTAGCAGTTAAAAGGGCGTCTAAACTTAAAGATAATCTAGATGATTACAAATTTGCACCTACTGATATAGCAGTTCATATGATGGATATATTCTATCAAGGTGCAATATCAATGGGCATGAGGCCTTATTATCTATATAGACAGAAATATATGTTGGGTAATATGGAGAACATAGGATTTGCAATTCCTTCAAAGGAATCTATATATAATATGCAGATAATGGAGGACCAGCAAACAATTTGGGCCTTTGGAGCCGCAGCTATCTCTAAGTTTTGTTATCCGTCAGAGGGACGAATAGAGCGTGCACCCAATGTTAAGAATATAGATGAATATATCAATCGTGTTGATGAAATGATAGAGAGAAAATTAAAGTTGACTTTTTAGTCGTCTGATATTATAATTTAGAAAATTGATGTGTTTGTTAATTAAATACAGTAAAGGTGAGGAAGGGTAGAGTAGCTAGTGGAGCTAAAAAGAGATGAGGTGTCGTGGCTGAAAGCACCTCTTTAGTATAAGCTAGTGAACGACAACCCTAGAACCGACCTGCTGAACTTAAAGTAAGCAGTGTACGCGTAAAAGCGTTAGATTTTTAAGTGGGAGAAGTCAATGAACGGTCAATGATTTCTCCAACAAGGGTGGCACCGCGGGAAACGCTCCCGTCCCTTTCATACTAGAATGGGATGTGAGTGTTTTTTTTATTAAAGTCTATATAAAATCTAAGAAAAAGGAGGAAAAAGATGCTTACAAAAGCGCCAAGAGGCACAAAGGATTTATTGCCTAGTGAATCCTATAAGTGGCATTATTTAGAGAATATAATTCGTGAAATCACAGACTTGTTTGGATACAAAGAGGTCAGAACTCCTATATTTGAACATACAGAGCTATTTGTACGTGGTGTAGGTGATACCACTGATATAGTCCAAAAAGAGATGTATACTTTTCTTGATAAAGGAAATAGAAGTATAACATTAAAGCCTGAGGGCACTGCAGGGGTGGTTAGGGCATACATAGAACATGGTCTACACAATGTTGCCCAGCCTATTAAGATGTATTATATAACTCCGGTTTTTAGATATGAAAATCCCCAGGCAGGAAGGCTTAGGCAGCACCATCAGTTTGGAGTAGAGGTTTTTGGAGCAAAGGAAGCTTCCGTAGATGGTGAAATAATTGCTTTGGCCATGAAGCTGTTTGATAGGCTAGGGCTTAAAGGACTAGAGCTTAATATAAACAGCATAGGATGTCCAACTTGTCGTCCTAAATATCATGAGGTGTTAAAAAAATATCTGGAGGATCATTTGGATGACCTATGTCAAACCTGCAATACACGGTATGAAAAGAACCCACTTAGAATTTTAGATTGTAAGAATAAGGAATGTGGTGTTATAGTAAAAGACGCACCTATTATATTGGATTATCTATGTGAAGAGTGTAGTACACACTTTGAGGAATTACAAAGTTTCCTGTCAGCTATAAATATAGAATATAAGATAAACCCTTTGATTGTAAGAGGATTGGATTATTACAGCAAGACTGTATTTGAAATTATTTCTAACCAAATAGGTGCCCAGGGTACCGTATGTGGAGGAGGAAGATATGACGGATTGGTCAAAGAGTGCGGTGGTCCTGATACTCCTGGTGCCGGGTTTGGATTAGGTCTGGAAAGACTGCTATTGGCTTTGGAAAGTCAAAAAATAGAGATTCCTAAGCAAGAAGCTAGGGATGTTTACTTTGTCACCATTGGTCAGCAAGCAAGATATAAAGCCTTTGAGTTATTGCAGCTTATGAGGTCAAACAATATCCTTGCAGATATGGATCATGTAGGTAGAAGCATAAAAGCACAATTTAAGTACGCCGACAAAGCCAATGTTTCATGGGTATGTATCCTTGGAGAAGAGGAACTGCAAAATAATCAGATCAAGGTTCGGTCTATGATAGATGGTAGTGAAGAATTGGTATCTCAAGATAAAGTCATTGACTACTTAAAGAGCAAAAAAGGGGCGGTGAAATAAAATGGGAGAATCAATTAAGGGACTCAAAAGAACTCATATGTGCGGTGAGCTTACATCACAAAATGTAGGTGAGAACGTAGTCCTTATGGGATGGGTACAAAGACGTCGTGATCTAGGTGGCCTCATTTTTGTTACTCTAAGAGATAGAACGGGAATAATACAGTTGGTTTTCGATCAAGAGGAATCTAGTGACCTTTTT
>Ga0209537_1004199_pt1 | contig 12497 bp, 17 predicted proteins | sample BioPla4DNA1_FD_187698 | JGI IMG/M metagenome (GOLD analysis project Ga0209537, IMG submission 187698) | Biogas fermentation microbial communities from Germany - Plant 4 DNA1 (SPAdes) (version 2) | ecosystem: Engineered > Bioreactor > Anaerobic > Digestate | place: Bielefeld, North...
TTAGAGGATGAGGATTTTCCAATTATAATTTTAGAATAAGGGATAATGAGATGAAAAAAGCATTATACTCAGATGAGTAAAGAAGAACTTAGATACTTAGAGTCTTTCCTACATAGGAAAAGAAATCTGAGATATTCCGACCACTGTTTAGTGAAGGCTAATGAGAGGTATTCCACTTTGGATAGTAGAAAATGCAGTAGATAATGGACAGATAATTGAGTACCATAGAAAGACAGCCTTTTAATCATAGAATACTCATTAGAGGGAAATAGACCATCAGAGGGAATAACCCCTGTGTTGTTCTGGATATATTTACTGGGGAAGTAGTAACCACCTTCTTCAATAAAGAGGGGATAAGCACAGCTCTTTAGACATTAATAAATACACAGCAAATTTAGATGTTACAAAGACTATAACACTAGGGAAAGTATTTTTAAATAAATCTGGGAGAGGAGAAGGCGAATGACTCTAACAATATCAGAAATAGTTTCAAATATCTGTAGTGAAGGAAAATTCGCTGGTTATCCTACTACCTACATTAAGCTCCAAGGATGTAATTTGTATTGTTCTTATTGTAACCACAAGAATACTAAGAGGAAGAGAATGAGTGTTCAGTCCATTATGCATTATATATTTAAAATGGGGAATGAGCATATCATTATCACAGGAGGAGAGCCACTATTACAGGAAACTATCTTTGTATTAGTGTATGATTTAGTAGATAGAGGATATCAAGTGATGATAGAAACTAATGGCTCACTACAACTAGAGGATACACTCTATAAGAGAAGTTACTGCTACTCATTGGCTATAAAGTGTCCTAGTAGTGGGATGGGTAATAAGAATAACTACAAGAATTTAGGTAAGCTCATAGCACATGATGAAGTGAAATTTATCATAAAGGATATAGAGGACTATATGTTTGCAAAAGACATAATCAAGTCCTATAAAACTAAAGCTAATATAGTATTTATTCCACTAATAACTGAGAAAAATATAGCTAGACAGCTCTCTCAGTGGCTATTGGAAGATAAAATACCAAAGGCAAGATTATGCCTTAATCATCTTAATTGTCAATAGGAGGGTAAAACTGATGAATCCAATTAAGAAGTACAAAGTAAGTATAGAAAGAGATATAGCTGTAGCTCATCAACTAATACATCATAAAGGTAAGTGTCATAATCTGCATGGACATAACCTAAAAGTGGTAGTTGAGGTAACTGCTTCCAACCTAATAGCTGATGGGAGCTCCAAGGGAATGGTAATTGACTTTGGAGATGTTAAGAAACTTATAGACAAGTATGACCACAAATACCTCAATGATGAAGTGCCAGAGTGGATGCAAGACCAACCTACAGCAGAAAGGCTATCAGAACTGTTAGCTTTAGAGATAGTGGAAGTCTCAGAAAACCCATATATCTATAATGTAAAAGTGAAAGTATATGAAGCTGAAGGACAATATGCTGAATTTGAGTGGAGAGAAGAATAATGGATATGAGATTATCAGAAATTATGTTATCATTACAAGGGGAAGGAAAGCAAACAGGGAAGCTAACAACCTTTGTTAGATTTTATGGATGTAACCTCAAATGCACATATTGTGATACTTTATATGCTGTGGAAGAGGATAAATATGTTAATACTGATATGGATGAAATTCTAGCTACTGTAAGAGAAATAGGGGCTAAGAATATCTGCTTAACTGGTGGAGAGCCACTTTACAGAGAAGGAATATACGACTTTATATTCAAGCTTGAGGAAGAAGGATTTATTGTTGTTATAGAGACTAATGGAGCTATGGAGCTGAGGGATATTAGGGACAGGAAGTTCATATACTGCATGGATGTTAAGTGTCCCAGCAGTGGTATGCACGATTTAATGAATCTGGATAACCTCTCAATACTTCTACCACAAGATGAAGTTAAATTTGTTATTAGTGATAGATTAGATTATGAATTTGCTAAGGATATTATAGCTAAGTATCCTACTAAAGCTGATATAATCTTTAGTCCAGTATTTGAGTCTGATAGAACAACTAATGCAGGGCAGTTAGCTTCTTGGATAATAGAGGACAAACTTAATGGAGTGAGACTTGGATTACAAATGCACAAGCTCATAAACATATACTAGGAGGGAAAGATGGTATGGAAAAACTAGATAAGGAAAAAGCTCTGGAGTACCATGTGTTTCAGATAATGGACATACTGGGAGTAGAGTTAAGTCCTAACAATTCGGAGACTCCAAAGAGAGTATCTAAGATGTATGTAAGGGAGCTGTTTGCTAATGTTTGCACTCCTATAAGTGAATTAGATAAGCAGATGACTATGTTCCCAGCACCTAATCAAAATATAGTGGTAGTGAAGAATATAAAGTTTACTTCAATGTGTGAACATCATTGGCTACCATTCACAGGATATGCTGACATTGAGTATATACCTACTAAGTTCGTAATTGGGCTGAGTAAGATTCCTAGAGTAGTGAAGTTCTTTAGTAAGAAGCCACAAGTACAAGAAAGACTCACTCAAGAGATAGGGGATTATTTAGTGCAAGTAATCAAGCCTAAATACCTCAAAGTAACTCTTAGGGATGTAAGACATAGCTGTGTAGAGATTAGAGGAATAGAGTCTGAGTGCTCAACTGACACAGAATTTATATTTAGAAGCAAATAAGGAGAGAGTGATATGAAACAGTTTAAGACAATAGCAGTGGACTTTGATGGAACTCTTTGTAAGTATGCCTTCCCAGAGATAGGGAAGCCTAAATTAGAAGTAATTAACTTTGTAAAGGAAGCTCATAAGAAGGGGCATAAGATAATCATATGGACTTGTAGGTCAGATGAGTACTTACAGGATGCTATTAGATGGCTACACAAGTGGGAAATACCCTATGAAGCTATCAATGATAACATTAATAAGTTCCAATGCAGAAAGGTAATGGCAGACATTTATTTGGATGACAGAGCCCTTAATGTGGATGACATTGAAAGCTTTAATTTAGATACTATGGACTTTGATAACTCCGAAGTCTTAGATGATATAGAAACCCTCCTAACCTCAGTTATGAGTGGAACACTAAATGGAGAACTTGACAACTGGGAGGATATTTACAGCATAGCTAACAAATATGGATTTGACTATGATGAGGATGGAAACCTAGTGAAAGTAGGTGAAGAAGATGCCAGAGCCAACTAGACTAACCATATTTGATAATACTGGGAAAGAAATTAAAGTAGTATTAGACTTAGAGACAGAGGAGAGATTAGTATATATTAACCTCGGAGGGAAAGAAGTACTACTCCCTGTTAACTGGGCTCTATCACTAGCTCAAACCATTTTAATAACTGCAAGACAGGCTATTGATGGCTAAAGGGGGAATAAAAGTGTCAAGAAGTATATTAGTACTAGCTTCTGGGGGACTAGACAGCTCAGTAGTTATAACATTATATAAGAACTTAGGCTATGATGTTCATACACTGTATTTTAACTATGGGAATATCAATGCTCCAAAGGAATACTCCAAGCTGGAGAGCCTTTGCAACAAGCTTGATATACCCAGTTCAAATAGATACTCCTTAAACATTGAAATCCCTTGGAGTAAAGGTGGATGTGTGGATGGGACAAACCCTAATCCATATATCGAAATGAGAAACCTAATATTCCTATCCTATGCTATTAGTCTAGCAGAAGCCAAGGAGATAGATGAGATAGCTGTGGGATTCATTAAAGTTCCTGTGGACTACTCAGATACATCCTATGACTTCCTAGCTAATATAGACCAGCTCTCTTTAGAAGCTACAGCCATCCCTATCAGAGCTCCACTCAAAGAGTTGGACAAGGCTGGAGTTTACAGACTAGGGAGGAAGCTGGGAATAAATCTTAGAGACACATTCTCATGCAATTACTCAAAATCCAACCCATGTGGAAAATGTGGGGACTGTCAAGATATACTAAAGCTTATTGAAGATGAGCAAATTCCAGATGAGGAAAATCCTTTTAAATAGCCAAAAGGTACTTGTCCTAATCTGGAATGTGATATATAATGATAATTGTAAAGGCTAAACATAGGCTACAGGGAAATAAGCCACCCCTAACTCACCTTGGAGGAGCTATCAAGTCAACCTCCCAGTAGTTAAGTAGCTTAAAATTATTAAGAAAAGGAAGGTGCAACCCTATGTTAAGAATTGCTTATGCAGTAAACGGAAGTGGAAACAGAAGTGGTGGAAAAAATCCAGCCACTGGAAAGAAGAAAATTGGTGGCTCAATGGCAGGAGCTAGTCCAAAGAGAAAGACTATTACTCCACCACAGTTAACCAAGAAGCAAGGCAAGAAGAAAATCGGTGGCTCAATGGCTTAACCGAGTGAGAGGGCTATTACATTTAGTAATAGTCCTTTTATTTACAGAGAATAGGAGGAGAATAAAATGAAACAAAGTAATGTGGCATTAGTTAATATGGGAGAACTTATAGTAATATATCATGGAGAAGAGCCTATAGGAACAGTGAGTAAAAAGACCTTAAGGATTTTATTAGATGAGAAACAGGATATAGAAAGAGTAGAAAGCTTTTTACCTTTTGACCCAGAGGAGTTAAAGGAGGAGCTTAAGGATGAAGCATAAAGCCTTAAATATACCAACGAGCATAGTTATTTCTGGAGTGGAGTCAGAAAGGTATTGGGACATAGTAGTGAGACAGTGTGGCATGAAATTTGTTCTAATGTCTTATCACTACTTACAGAAGAAACCCAAGGACTTCCTAAAGAAGAGAATAGAGGAGTTCCCAGACCTTAAAGTGTTCATAGACTCTGGAGCTCACACCTTTTTAGCTAATAGTGATAAGTTCCAAGACAAGCCCCTTAAGTTCTGGGAGGACTACCTTCAAGAATATACAGACTGGGTAAAAGATAACCATGAATATATCTTTGCCTGTGCTAACCTAGATATAGAGTTCCTAGTAGGGAATGAGCAAGTAGATGAGTGGAATGATAAGTACTTCCTTCCTGTGGAGGAAGCTGGAGTAGAAGTCTGCTATATCTGGCACACACCTAGAGGAGAGCAGGGCTGGGAGCAGATGTGTAAGAAGCACAGCTATATAGGAATGTCTATGGAAAACGATAAAGAGGTTACTGTTCAAAGACTTATGAAGAGATTGAAAGTAGCTCAGAAGTACAATACAAGAGTGCATGGAATGGCACTGACCAAGACAGAAATATTAGTTCGTGTACCATTCTTCTCAGCCGACTCATCTGTAGACGGGAACTCAAAAGTATTAGTTAGATATAAGACTAAAAACCCTACTGTACCCTATAAGATGGAGCAGTTAAGTATTAAGGAACTTTATGACAGGAATATAGATTGGGAGTTTAGAACTTCTGATTTTGAGACTAGAGTTCCTTATAAAGATGTTGAAGTATTAACTGTAGATAATAACAACAACACTGTATGGGGAAGTTTATATGGAGTGGTAAAACATATCGTTAAAAAGCCTACTATCAAGTTAAAAGTACAAGGAGGAAAAGAAGTAATATGTACTACTGACCACAGTATAATAACTATGGATAGTGAAGGAAATTTAATAGAAACAAAAGCTGATAAATTAAAAGTAGGGGATTATGTGTTATCCACTAAAGTAGAAAATGCCTTTAGAGATAACAACCATAAAAATTCATTATGGGATAAAGGATTTCAATTCAAACTGACTGATAATGCTTTACAGATGTGTGGACTTTGGATTGGAGATGGACATATAAATGATGAATATATAGGATTTTCATGTTTTAATGATGAAGAATGTGTTAAACCAATTAAAAGTTTTATGGACAGATGGGGAAAAGACATAAAATATTCAAGTGAAAATACTGTAGATGGAAGAATATATTCTGTAAAGTTAGTAGAGAGCTTTAAGAAGTTAGGATTAGTAGGACACGCACATACAAAGAGAGTCCCTAAATGGGTATATTCTCTTAGTGAGTATCAGATAGGGCAGTTCCTAAAGGGATATTTTTCAGCAGATGGCACAGCCCCTTGTGAAATAAGTACTGTTTCAGAGCATCTAAAGGATGATTTAGTATGTTTATTAGAGATGATGGGGATTTATACATCCGTAAGTTACTACCCAGAGCATACCTTCACTAAAGATGGGAAAGAGTATAAAGCAAAAGAGTCATGGAAAGTGACTGTTAGGGATGTTCAGAGTTTAATTAAATTTAGAGATAAAATAGGATTTTTACAGCAGTATAAAATGGATAGTTTAAACGAGTATATCAACAGTAAAGAGCCTAGACAATCAAGAAGAGAGGAAAAGCCAAATTACATTGAAGCAGATGTAAGTGGAGTTACCTTTTTGAAGATACAAAGTATAGAGCAAGTTACTAATGGAGAAGAGGAAGTTGAAGTTTATGACTTATCCGTTAAAGATTATGAGAGATTTTTCGCCAATGGAATTTTAGTCCATAATACCACATGGCTAGTAGGACAGCAGTATGGAGAACTTAACTGGTTTAATGGCAGGAAGATGCAGAGACTAGGGAAGCAGGAGTGGAGAAGAGAGTACAAGACCAAGCTACTCAAAGAGCCATTCAATGCTAACTGGGACTTACTAATCAATGGCATGGGAGGGAGAGGAGACACATATGAACTCCTAAGACTTAATGTTATAGCATATAAACTAGCTGAGGAGCATATTAGGAAGAGACTAAGGACTAAGATGTACTGGATGAAAGGGGGAGCTACAGAGATGGACTCAGAGGAAAAGCTAAAGAAACTAGACCTACCTCCTTATGAATGGTATCATGCTGAGAAGAGTGAAGGCTGGGAGGACTACCTCCAGAAGCTAGGAATATCTCCAGCAGACTACTCAGAGGAAGAGGGAGTAAACCTTCTATATTACTTCTTCCTATTCTTAGTAGATGAGGATAACCACATAGATGAGCTGGATGATGAGACCTTAATAAGCTATGCCCAGTCCATAGCTGAGGGAGAAAAGATAGAGGACAGGGATGGAGCTATTGAGTTCCTAACTGATTACTTTAGGGATAATGCCACAGGAAAGAGGACTGACTTTATTGGAGAAGAAGGCATGAATGTACCTAAAGAAAGAGAAAGATATGTCATGGAAGATGAGTTCACTATCATAGACCTATCAGCTCAAGAGATAGAGCAGAACTTTGGAATGAGCCTTCCTTCCCCTAGAGATAACTCAATGCCAGAGATAGATGAGTTTGATGAGGAGCTCAGAAGGCAGGATATAATTCCTGTTAGAGATGCCAAGGGGAGGTTCATAAAAGGACAGAAGAAAGTAAGGAAGCCAAGGAATGTGTACTCAGAGAAATACCCTAAACTTGCCTGTGATACTTGTTATAAATCTGGAGAGTGTCCACAGTACAAGGCTGGATATGTGTGTGCCTATGACAAGATGTTCAAGAGATTTGACAGCAGGAACTTAGAGGATGTTATAGAGTCAATGCAGGGAATGGTCAACTTCAACATGGCTAGACTACAAAGAGCTATGATATTTGAGACTCTGGATGGAGGAATGATTACCCCAGAAGTATCCAACCTCATTGACCAAAACATGAGACTATTAGAAAAGATGAAGGATTTAGTCTCTAATTCTCCTAAGGCAGTAGTATCACAAAAGAGAGTTATTAGGGAAGATGGGACAGAAGAAGTAGTAACTGAAATGAATGTTTCTAATCCAAACCAAGGTGGGATTTTGAGTAAGTTATTTGGCTCTGATGACGATAATGACAAGCCTAAAAAGAAATCAAAGAAAAATGATAAAAATGTAGTTGATGCAGATTATGAAGTAAATGAAAAATAGTCTATTGACAAAATTATTAAATAAGGGTATGATTAAGTAGAACATCATACCCTTGTATGTTTATATACTTCATACCCAAACCCCTTAAAAAGAGCTGGAGAACGTAATTCCAGCTCTTTTTGTTTGAGTTTGACAAGTGTGAGCCAGATGTGTTATCCTATGGATGTGTTGATGAGCACAGCAAAATACATATATGGAGGATTTAGATATGAATTTTTGTGTAAATTTTGTGAAGAGGGAGGAGAAAGATGAGCAGTAAAACAATTATAGAATTAACTAGGGAAGTAGCAGAGGAGTTCTTAGACAAGGAGTATAAAGCATTGGATTATGACCATGTACCTTTTCAGAAATTCACTATCAAGTATCCAATGGGAATATATCTAACTAAGGAGCAGTTGCTTAGGGACATATCTGAAGAAGTAGGGATACCTATAGACTTTATAAAAGAACACAGAGTAGTGAGGGAGACGGAGAAGTACCTACAGAGTAACTTATCAATTAATGTAGAGATAGACCCCACACAACAGGCTACTAAAATTCAAGTAGTTGACCCAAACAACACTTCAATATTTGAGTTCCATACAGTATTAAACTTGCCACTTCCTTTAGTAGGGAAGAATACATTCTCCAAGACCCCAGTATTTACAGCTATGGGGCTACTAAGGATGGTGGGGAATATTATAGACTACATCACTAGCCCCACAGTAACAGTGAAGGCTATGAAGATTAGGGAAGAGAAAAAGCCTTCTAATAAGAAGAAGGGCAAGAAGAAAAAGGGTAGCCAAAAGACTTACATATATAAGACTGTATACAGCATTGACCATATCTCAGAGGACTATCACCCTAAGAGAGTATATACTAGGCATACAGGGAGCTGGAAGGTTAGGGGCTTCTGGAGACACTACAAGAATGGCAAGAAAGTATGGATTAAAGAGCATATTAGAGGACAAGGTAAGGAAAATTCAAAGGTTATGAAAATAACTAAGCTTGTCTATTAGAACACTATTATAATAGCAGATAACTACTATTTTATTCTTTTTTTTTTAAAAATGTATTGACAATGTAATAACAAATAATATATAATATAATTGTAATCAATGATATTAAATTTTTTAGGAGGTATTAAAATGAATAAAAAAGAACTTATAAATTCACTATTAAAGAATGACTTAAATAAATATCAATTTTCTGTATATGCTACATTTACAGATGATGAAATAAAATATTCATATTGTTTGAAAGGTTCAAAGCCTCAAGGATATGAACATCATTTAATTGATTTAGGGGGAGTTCCATGTTTACCATATACATTTGATTTGATTGATGATAAGTTAACGTATGCATTAGATTACAAGATATCTGAAATTTATAGTTGATGAATTCTACTGAGGAGGTTAAAAATGAATAAAGAACAACTTATAGAAACACTTTTACAAAGTGACCTAAATTCTTTTCGATTTTCGATATGGGCAAGACTTAATAATCAAGGCGATTTAGAATATGATATATGTTTACGTGGTTCAAAACCTTTTGATTATGATATCCACTTGTTGGATATCGGTGGCACTCCTAACTTTGAATATACTTCTCAATTATTAGATTATAAACTTACTGATGCTTAGATGATATATGGAGGTTTTTATAATGAACAAAAAACAAAATACTAAAAGTAATTATATTTATTTAAGGGTTACTGATAAACAGAAAAATAATATTAAAAAAACTGCCGAATTACAAAATAAGACTATGTCAGAATATATTTTAAATGCAATAGATTTTATGTCATCATATAATAATTTAATAAATTATGTAAATCAGAAAATAACATACTATAAAACTATTAATAAACCAGAAATTGTTGAAATATATTTAGATGTTTTGATGAAATTAAGTTATGATGTTTATTATAAACTTGATTAATTTATTTAGATTTCATTTCATAACTTTAGATGGGTGTCAATAGTAATAATAAATATAATATTGCAGAGGCGTAGCACTCTATTGGTGCTATGTCCTTATCAACCAAAATTCATTTATAAAAAGAAATCTGTAAAATGTAACTATGTTATACTTTACTTGACATCACTAACCAAGATGTGCTAAGATAAGGAAGTAGCAGGGAGGACAACCTCCCTATCAAATAAAATAAGGAGGATAAGAGAAATGGGAAATAGTACAGTAAACCAATTAAGAGAAAAAGGAATTGATGTTCCAATGAATACTAAGGAGAACAGAAAGATGGTATTCAGAGGGGAAATTTTCATGGCAGATTTAGGACTTGAGAACAAGGAAGGTGGAGAGCAGAAGGGATACAGACCTGTAGTAGTTATTCAGAATGATAGAGGAAATCGTCATGCCCCTACAGTTATAGTAGCTAGTATCACTAGCAAAAAAAAGACTTCATTACCTACTCATCAAAATATAGTCCTAGAAGAAGCTTCAACTATAATGTTTGAGCAGATATTTACAATCTCTAAAACTAGATTAAAGAAGCGAGTTGGTAGATTATCAGAAGCAGAACTGATAGAAGCTAACTACAGAATGGCAGTAAGTCTGGGACTAGTAAATGTCTAGTACATAGTAGGGGTAGATACTGACTTTATGACAGATACATTAACCTACAGGGGCTACTCCCCTCACTTTGACATAATAGCTGAGGGGGAAGTAGTTCCATATTATCACATTGAAATAGTAACAGAAAATAGTAAAATCACTAAAGTAGAGTGGCACAGGGAGAAAGAGTACACTGAAAGGGATGTAAAAGCTATATTAGATGAGATAAATAAATCTCAGATATATAAGAGGTAAAGGAGGGAGCATTAACTCCCTTTTCTTTTTCCCAAAAATCAAATTAAAAAGTGGTTGAAAAACACTATAAGGGAGAAGTGGTGGGGCGAAAGAAGTTGAGCTATAAGAATATAGTATATAGAGATATAAGATGTATGTGCTTCAATACTTGGTAAAAGTGATTCATTCATTAGTGCTATTAGATACTCTAATAATACTCTAATCACTGATATTACAATAACTGAGCCTTATTTAGCCACTGACCTCACACTTGAGTATTGCAAGGACACTCTAATAATACTCTAGCACTTGATATATACAGGGATAAAGACATTTGGGGAAAAAATTTGCGGGCAAGACAGTATTACCTTCAACATAAAATATATAATCGCTAAATATATAATAGTATTAATAGATATAGATATAAGAGAAGTATAAGAAAGAGTACCCTGCTCTTCCTTGTGTTTCTTTAGATGAGTATAAAATAGTGCTCATTTAGACATACAATATGCCCTCTCATCCCCTCCTCCTCTTCCTCCTTACCCCCTCCTTACTAGGGGTCTTTCATAAATAGGTTTCACTAAAAAGGTCAGTGGGGTATGTCCACCTGCCACTTGATATTCTCAAGTGAGAAGTCCTTTCAAGTGATAATGGTATAGAGGACTTGTCCCTTTTATATATAGGTATAGGTGCTTGTCCCTTTTATATATAGGTAAGGGTACACTTGTCCTTTATAAATTAAGGTAAGGTAAGGTATGACCTGCCACTTGGTATTCTCAAGTGAGAGGTCAGTGAATAACACACCTTTATAAATGGTACAGAGGTATATATCCTTTATATATAATAGGTATGGTATATAGATAGGTACTACTCCTATTATATATAAAGGTGATACACTAATGGTCTACTTTCCTCCCCTTGGTCATGACCTCCCACTTGAGAAACCCAAGTGAACAGAGGAGGGGAAGGTGAGGAGGAATAATATATTAGTGTGGTATTGTTATATATAATAGTATATACTCCCTCTTATATATAAGGGTACTAATACCCCGTTTTCTTTCCCCTCTTATATATAACCTTATATATAATAGGAAGAAATTTTTTACCAGCTCTTTTTTCACTGTGGTAATGACCTCACACTTGAGTTTGACAAGTGCCAAGTCCACATTATATAATGAAGATGAGCTCAAGGAGAGCACCAAGTACATAAGGAGGTAGTGAATATGAAAACAGTAATTAATAAGAAAGGTGATTTTAAATTATTGAGTCCATTTAATAGTTGGGACACTAATTATCATTTAGTAGATACTAAGAATGATTTAGACCACCTAATAGATATAGGTGAAGTGTGTGAGGAGAGTGAGGTAGAGGATAAAGAGAATTTTGGAGGACTATTATGGGAAGAACTAAAAGAGTTAGGTGATATTGATTATATATTAGAGTTCTCATGGAAAACAGTAGAGTGGTAGTGACCTCACACTTGAGTTTGACAAGTGAGAAGGTCATTTACTACAATAATAGTAGTGGATTACCCCACTAAAAATACATATAAAGGAGAGATAAATATGTTAATTAAAAATCCTAAAGAAATAACTAGAGAAGAAAGAGACTTAAGACAAAGAGAATGGTCAAGACTTCTAAGAGAGTTCTGTCCTCCTTATATAGTAATAGATGAGGAGACAGGAGAGGTATATGATTATGGACATCCATGTGACAGAGGTCATCTATGTGATAGGTGTCACTATGACTATAAACTTAAATTAAACTATGTAAAGACTCTTATTGAACTAGGTCTACCTATCACTGGTAGAGAATATGAGGACTTCAAGAGTGAGTTTGACAAGTGAGAAGGTCATTTGATACAATGAAAATGTGCAGAGGGACACATAAAAAA
>Ga0209537_1004200_pt1 | contig 12494 bp, 13 predicted proteins | sample BioPla4DNA1_FD_187698 | JGI IMG/M metagenome (GOLD analysis project Ga0209537, IMG submission 187698) | Biogas fermentation microbial communities from Germany - Plant 4 DNA1 (SPAdes) (version 2) | ecosystem: Engineered > Bioreactor > Anaerobic > Digestate | place: Bielefeld, North...
ATAAAAAACTTACGGGAAAGTCACTGGGTTTACATAAAAATTCCCCACCGGTGCCTGGGGAAAAAATTTTGCAAAAGTGGGGAGATCTCACTTGCAAAAAACAGCTTTGCGGCAAAAAACTTTGTTAAGATTATGCTATTATAAAATTAGCACAAAATAAAAAGCTTTGTTTTTATAAGAAACTGTGGTATAAATATCCTCAAAAAAACTATACTCTTATTTCCAAAAATGTCAACGGATTTTTACAATAAAGATTAATTTTTTTTATAAATCACACATTTTCGTTATATAATTATTAGTTTGCCTTATTTAAATTTACATTTTGTTTAAATGTATGTGAAAAAAAATAAAAACTCCTCGGCAAAATTTCTTTTTGCCGAGGAGCTTTTATTCAATTGCTTTTTTCGGGTATAAAACGAGCTGCTTTTGACAGCAACATTGCAATACTCTTTCTTTTGATGATAAAGTATATTACAAGAGCAAGCATGTATAATAAACAACCTATGGTTCTGCTAAACAAAATAGTACACAATATGAAGAAATTCGTTATGATAACTTCTAATATAATGTCAAAGGACATCTTTACATTTATAATTTTTGCAACGACGATCTCTGATACGATCGATCGAAGCATAATCACTCCGACAATCGCAAAAAGAAGGGCGTAAAGATTTTTTATAACGTAAGCGATAAACAAAAACAAGACAAAACTGAACGCAACGCTTGCAAGGTTTATAACAAGTAATGTTTTCTCTTTTCTGTATGCCTTTAAATAATTGTTTGTAAGTAAGCTTACTTTCGAGGTATATACAATTATCGGCAGCAATATTCCCAGATATACAATACTTGCTGCATATTTAGGAAGCCATAGCTTAAGTATATAACTTCCCGGAAAATAACAAATAAGTGCAAGCAGAAGAAACGGAGAAATCCCGTTTCGAATTGATTTATACAAATTGGGAAGTTTTTCGGGATCCAAACGCTTTATTGATGGAAAAAGCACAACGCTGATTGCTGTAACAAAATGCAGTACAAACGTTGTTAGGCTATATGCCAAAGACACTTTACCGAAAGTAAGTTCGTCCCAGCGCCACTGAACAATCATTTTCCCGAACCCCACAACGAGATTTGCGGAATAAGATGCTATCATAAGCCAAACACCGGCTGCTATGGTTTTGGCTAAATCGGTTTTTAGTTCTTTTAACGGCAGTAGTTTTCCGAAAAATAGCTTGCTACTGTATCTAAAACCAAAAATAAATATGCTTATAAAGTGCGCGCTTATATATGCAACGCAATACCAGTAAGCGTTTTTATAACCCAAAAGCAAGCAAGCTATTACAAGACCGCAATACAAGCATCTGTCAAGCATTATATATTGAGCGTACTTGCTTATTCTATTTGTCGTCTGAAAAGTAAAAGATACATAGTTGTATGTTATTGACGGTATCACAACTATGGATACTAAAATAACTATTATTCTGTTTACGCCGCTGAAAAATAAGAACGCAGATGCAAATAATGCGATAGAAATTAAGGCATCAATAAACATTACTGCAACGTACTGCGATCTTACAGCTTTTTTATCCAATTCTTCGTAATCGTATTGGGAGTACCTAAGCACTATACCGTCAATTAAACCGAAATGGAGAATTCCGACATACTGAGCATAGAGCAAGAATGTCTGCCAATACGAGTATTGATATTCATCAATATATTTCGGCACAATGAGGTTCATGACAAAACCGACAACAAGAGATACTGCCTGAACCAAAACCGACAACGTTATATTTTTTGCTACACTTTTTCCCGTAATTTGCTTTGGCATTTAATTTAATCCTCTGTGTATTTAATTTATAATTGTAGGGCCAATTCAGTTACCTCTGTATAATTCTTCAAGTTTTTTTGCCTCTATCGTTATATCGTACCCTGCTTTTCTCAGTGCTTCGATATTGTTTGATCGTCCTTTTTCCAACGCCTTGTCAATTGCACTGACCCATCGTAAAATATCCGTATATTTTCCTTTTTCAACAAATAATACGTTGTCAGATATCGCTACATCATGCGGGACGAAACCTGAACAAATGACGGGAAGTCCGTTTGCTTGCGATTCTATAGCTACATTACCCAACCCCTCATATCTTGATGGCAAAACAAAAACATCCATTGCATTAAGAAGATCTGGTACATCGTTTCTTACACCAAGAAAAAGAACATTCTTTTCTATTCCAAGGTTGTTCACCTTTTTTTCAATGCTTTTTCGAAGAGCACCATCACCCACAAGCATTAGGTAAGCGTTCGGGCATTCTTTTAAGTATCCATAAAAAATATTAATCAAAAGATCATGGTTTTTTTGCTCTGTAAAACGACCCACATGACCGAGCACAACCGCATTTTCATCTAATGAATACAGTCCTCTGATTTTGTCTCTTTTTTCTTTTGAGTACACGAATTTGTCCAGTTCGGTTGCATTGTTGAGCACAATGACTTTATTTTCAGCAACTGCCTTTTTTCCGTAAAGCCATTCTCCCGCAAGTATCCCACATGCCATAAAATGAGTAGCTGTTTTTTTTACAATCTTTGTCTCGATAATTCGTACAAACTTTTGGTGGAGTTTCTCAGGAGGATATGCACGATGGCTGTGAATAATTCTTATCTTCACGCCATAGCGCTTTGAAAGCCACATTGCTATCGCTCCATGATAATCCTGACGACAGTGAACAACATCATAGTTACCGTTCTTTATTACGGATGCAATTTGACGTATATTTTTTATCGGGTTTTTTTTTCGAGGACTGACATGATATATTTTTGAACCATATGACTCAAACCATTTTTCAAGTTCACCGATTTTATCACCGTGAACAATAAAATCGATCTTAAATTCGTCGGTGTTCATATGACTGTAGTAATTTTTAAAAACATTTTGAATTCCTCCCCCTTTTTCAAGTGAGGAAAAAATTTGTAAGACTCTAATCATTATGTTGCTCCTTTGGTTTTTTTAATAAATTACTCCTGTGCTGAATTATATCAGGCAAAATCGGCAGAACAAATAAAATAACTACGCTTTCGGCACTGGATCTAAAAGCAAGATTTAAAGTTAAGAATCCAAGATATATTATAAACACGGGAAAAACAACTTCCTCCATGTTTATTTTTGCCCATTGTCTTTTTAATAGCTTATAGTATTGCGTTAAGAAAACTACGTAAAAGGCGAGTGCGAACACGCCGTATCTCGCAAGGTCATCAAGTATTTGCGAGTGATAACCGATTCCATTTTCAAGCATTTTATAACTGTAACGAGCTCCTATACCGAGAGGGTTACGAATAAAAGTCTGCAAAGAACTCATGTATGCGTTAAATCTTGATGACACATTACCTGACGCGTTTCCTACGGAAAAGAAAACGGAAAGATCATGCAGTCTTGTACTGATGTAAGTATTGTCAATTTTTGAAGCAAGAATTTCAAAAATCGACGCCCACGGTAGCAATACCAAGACAAGCATGGATAAAACCAGCATTACCTTTCCCGTGAGTCCTTTTACATAAACCAAGCTCAAAATAATTCCCGCTAACAAGAGAAGCAGCGAAATAGTAAACGAAGCTTTTATAATAGCTAAGAAAATAAACAAAATCGCAAGTGTCGCCCACAATACTTTTATTTTCTTTTTTATCATAAAAATGAAAATTGGCGAAATAACAACAAGAGATTGAAATAAGTAGATGGAGCTTATGTTTCTTCTGGAAAGGTATATATCTTCTTCAATCGCTTTATCTGACTTTGAAGCGTTTGCTAACGCTCTTGCTGCACCAGGAATTGTATAAACACCGATAAAGGAAGTTACGCAGTTTATAACAAATAAAAACAGTAAGTATTTTCCGAAAGCACGCTGAAGCGACGGATTGTAAGATATTAAAAAATAAACAAGCGCGGTTCCCCAAAAAGTAAAACTAACTCTTATGTGCTTTGCTGCATCAAAATAGTCAAAAAGCACAAATCCCGTCATAACAAGCATATAGATTATGATCGGAACAAGAATATTAATGGTTAATTTTATCTTCCAACCGGAATTAATCATATAATTTAAGAAAAGAATCATTACTCCGGCTGCAAAAAATAAAAAAAACAAATTCTTGTGCAGCTGACTGTTAAAAGTAATCCTCAAAAAAGGTAAGAAGAACCAAGCGTAATATATTGATAAAAGCAAAAATGCTATGTTGCTTGTTCCCAATTTTATTTTGTGCATAATTTCAAATCCTTTTTTCTTATACTGAAAACTGTTTTTATAATAAAAAATGATTTTCCGCCGCAAATCATTTTTTTTCGGCAGGAACTACGCTGTTTTTAAACTCCTCAAAAAACTCACGCCGTCTTTGTTCGAGCTTGCTCTTTTCATAATTCTTTGCGGTTTCGAAATTGCGGCGAGCTTGTGTTTCCATTACTTCAGGCATCATTGAAAGCAAAATTTCTAATATCTCATCTATTTCTTTTCTTGAATTGCTGAAAATAAAAGAAGGTTCAAGCAACTCGGGAATTCCGCCCGTTTTTGCGCCCATACATGGAAGGCCGCGGCTCATCGCCTCAATCAGCGCACGAGGAAGCCCCTCTTGTCTGCTTGGCTGCGCGTATATATCTATTGTGTCAAGCCATTCGAAGACTTTATCATGAGGAAGCGGTCCTATGAATTTAACCTGATCCTCGACATCATATTTTTTTGCCTGTGAGCGAAGGTAACTTTGGTCTCCGCCTCCGACAAGATGATATTCAAAATTAGTAATTCCTTGTTTTTTCAATTTGCCTAAAGCACGAATGACATACTGCTGACCTTTATATTGAACATCCACTGCAGCTACCGTTCCGATTTTTATGCGCTCATCTGTTTTATTTTTTATCCTCTTTAATCTGTTCTCAAGCACGGTTTCATCAATAGGAGCGAGAGAAACGTTGGAGCAGGAAATGGTTTTCCCGTTTGTTGGATAACGACGTTGCAAAAACTCGTTTGTAACATATAATGAATACGCTGTCTTCCTCAATATTTTCTTCATTTTATAAACATTTATCGGAGCTATAAACTTGCCTTTTAAGCTATGGTTCCAACATGCATCCCATGGACATGCTACAGCTTCAACAAGCAATGGTTTGTTTAATTCCATAGCAATTTGTGCAGCAAAGTAACCGATTGAACTCGGGATTCTTGCAACCACATAATCGGCATTTGAAACGGCCTGTTTTAAAATCTTTTTTAACTTAGGTATTTTAAAAATCCCCTTTACGGATTCCGTTTTGGGACATGGAATTATTTTAACAGGATTAACTGTTATAAGCGATCTTCTGTTTGCTTCCTCTTGTGATATTGTCTTAACACGAATGGCAATATGCAATTCATCTGCAATTGAATAATAACGCATAAACGTTGAATCATTATGTGCTACACCGTAATATTTTAAACCGTCAACCGTCCCCAGCGGACCGTTGTGACAAAACAAAACAACCATTTTTATCCTCTCCTTATTATATAAAATTTATTACTAATAATTTTTTTCGGGAAGTGAAAATTTTCTCCCCAAAACAAAATCAAACGCATCCGGCACAAATTTTTGATAACCGCTTGCGCCGAAAAAAGTCAATTCGCCGAACAAAATATTTCCATCAACGTTATAAAAATCGACACGAACATGCGGAAAATCTTCTGAAAGAGCAGATGCGTATTCTATCATTTTCTCAAAGTTTTGAGGTTTTGGAGGTATATCTTCCAATATGCTCTGCGTCAAGGTGCGCGCGGGCACTCGGTTGTAGTTCATGTCAAGTATAACAGCCTTTCCGTGATCCCCAAGATTTCTGTCGGTTATTAGATAAAAAATATACGGTTTTCCCGAAAAACAAAAAAATTTATAGTCAATTAAGTTATCGTTCGGTGCGGAAATATATTTTTCAATTATTATTCTGTGTTTTTTTCTGCCTGTATAAACCCATTCTCGTCCTTCGTTTTTTCTGTTGGAGTTTATCTTTAACCATTTTTGCATCTGTTTTTTTGCGATCTCGAAATCGAAAGTGGGTTTATCCTTGCAAATAATAACACTGTTTCCTCCGCCGCCGAGCGTATCTTTTAGTACAAACTGATTTGGAAGAGAATCAAAATCAATATCCTCAACCCGTTCATACACGCCATAACATTCGTTCAGTATATGACCAAGCCCTTTGCTTTTTACGTACTCTCTTACGTCATACTTGTCGGAGCACTGCTGCATTAACGGATCCCTGTAATAAAGCTTGTACCACTGGAGTTTCTCGGTATATCTTTGGGGGTGTTTAAGATTTAGCCTCCTGCCTGTCTTGATGTAATATTGCAGCTTTATCATTGTTTTGTCCGGAATAAAGTTAAGCAGACTCAGTAACTTAATTCTTGTTTCCCTGCTCTTTATTATCTTTTTGTAATTCATTCGTAACCAAAATCCTTTCTATCTCATCCAAGTATGCTTTTACAACAATATTTCGATCAAATTCCCTTTCGACTTTGGCTCTGCCCGCAAGTCCCATCTCTTTTTTCTTTTCATACGGCAGCGCCAAAAACTTTTCTATCTGCTTTATCAAATCCTCGCTGTCCTTTTGCTTGCAGATAAAACCGTTTACACCGTCATCGATTACTTCTCTGCACCCGCTACGATCGGTTGTAATTATAGGTCTGCCGCAAGCCGAGCTTTCAAGCAACACGTTTGAAAGCCCTTCGGGATAGTACGTCGGGTGAACCGTGCAATGTATTTTCTTAAAAATCGTTCTTACGTCCGAAACCATGCCGTGATAAATTATGGTACCGTTGTCGTTTAATTCTTTTAGCGTATTCTCATATTCCTGCTCGCAAAATCCGCAAACGTGGAATTTCGTGTTCGGATACTTGTTTCGAATAAACTTTGCCGCATCCAAATATTGATCTATACCCTTTTCTTTCATAATACGGGATATAAACGCAAAATTGATAACATCTTCAGATGGATACTCAAAAACCTGAAAATGATCCAAGTTAACACCTGAACCGGGAAGCATACCGTAAGAACCTTTAACTACATTATGCTTTAACATAAAATCTCGATTCTCGTCGTTTTGAAAAAAAACCATTTGCGCTTTTCTTAAAGCAAATTTATATAAAATCAAAGTAATTTTTTGCATCAATCCGCCGTTTTCTACTGCAGTGCCGAGTCCCGTAATATTAACGACAAAAGGAACGTTTAACAAAGAGCAAGCAATTCCTCCGTAAATATTCGGCTTAATCGTATATGTCAAAACAATGTCAGGTTTTAGGGACTTTATAAGTTTTTTATAATTGTATATCAGCCGCAATTCACTAAACGGATTAGTTCCGTGTCGATCAAAATTGCATTCATAAAATTTACAACCCAAACTGATTAGTTCAGGCACGAAATCACCATTTGGTAGAGATATAAAAACCTCATGATCCTTTAAAAGAGTCACAATTAACTCTTTGCGAAACTTATATAGACCGACATCGTTGTTTGCCAAAATCAAAATTTTCATACTTATATTCCCTAAGTAAAAAATCAAAGCTTTCTTTTTGCAGGAACACCGACATATATCCCGGCTTCATTTATGTCTTTAATCACAACAGCTCCTGCTGCGACAATGGAATCGGTAACAATATAAATATTGTTTATAACGCTTGCGCCAATTCCAATCCAACACCTTTCCCCAATACTAACGTTTCCCGCCAGATGCGCGCCTGGAGAAACGTGCGAAAAATCACCAATAACATTGTCATGGTCAACCGACGCTGCGGTGTTAATTATAACTCCGTTTCCAATACTGCTTCCGCTGTTTATTACGGCGTTTGCCATAACGGCAGTGCAAACTCCGACCTTTACATCTTCCGCAATCACTGCCTTAGGATGAATTGCGGTATACCATTTAATATTGTGCCTCTGTTTGTTTTAACGACTTGTAATATCTTCATCTCATACCTCTTTTACGCTTCCTAAACATCAACAGCGGCGTATATGCCATTGATATTATTTATAAAAAATGTCTTCATTCCTAACTTTTCCGGGGCGATAAAATCTTTGTTTATATTATCCCCGACATAACACATCTCATCGTATTCAACATGTAGTTGCTCTTTCATTATTACAAAAGCTTTTTCGTTGGGTTTTCTATACTCCACACCACCAAGTTCATCCGTAATAATGATGTAATCTACAAGCGCATCCAATCCAAGAGCCTTAATTTTGGCTCTTTGTCCTTCGGGTCTGCCGTCAGTAATTATTCCGATTGGAAATCCTTTTTTGCGGAGTTGCGTAAGTATTTCCAACGCTTCGTCATAAAGATGAATACTCGGCTGATGAAAGCGATACACTTCGAGACATTTTTGCTTCAATTCTTCGCTGTAAATATTTTCAGACCTCAGAACATCGTCTATTGCAAATTTCTTTTCTTCAAATGCCTTCCATAACTTCGTCTCTGCATCTTCGACATTAGGAAGCACTTTGGCTACAGCAGCAAAGCCGCTTTTTACATACTCTTTTTCACTATAAAGAGTATCATCCAGGTCAAAAATAAATGCTTTTAAGCCATTGAGATGTTGCCAAATATCTGTAATATTCTGAATTACAATCATTGCCCATCCTCATTTACACATATGCTTTGATCAAACCTACAATAGATTGCTCCATCTCGTGCTGCTTTATAGTGATATGACAATCTATCCCCATTCAACATTTTCAAGACGGCTTCAGCGCTGTCCGCACCCGCTTTCATACTCAACGGTGCTCCACCGCCAAAGCGAGGATTTATTTCTATGTAGTAGTTATCTCCAGTTTTTTCATCCTGAATAAGTTGTACTGTAATCGGACCACATGGCATATAATCCGCAATCAACGCCTGCATTTCGGCTATCATAACCTCATCTTGAACGATACGTGTTTTCACAACCTCTCCGGCTCTAACCGCCATGCGTTCTCTCGGTGTAATATACACAGGATTTCCGTCATAATCGCAGAAAATGTCAATCGTATATTCCGTACCGGAAATAAACGGCTGAATAATGTAATCTCCGATTTTCTCTGCATAAAATTTCAAATCATCAAGGCTGGCAACTTTATATGCGTTGATACTTGAACTTCCATCCTTTGGTTTGATAAATGCAGGAAACGATTGCTTTTTCAAATTTAAATCTTCCTCATATTTTTCAATCGAATTATATGGTTTAGGTGATTTCAACCCAAGAGAAATAAAGTAATCGGCAGTATAGTTTTTATCCCTGCAAATCTGTACTTTTTCCGTTCTACTGATAAGTACCTTCGTACCGATGTGTTCAAAACAATGTTTGTGTTCTGACAGAAGAAGCAAATCTGTATCTATTGTTGGAATCAAACAATCAACATTCTCTCTTTCACAAATCTTAAGTAGTGACGGAATATAATTCTTATCCGATATTCTGCATACAATTTCAGAAATATCGCAAAAATACAGTGCAGGGGCATCACGAGAAATATCTACACCGATAATCGTCAGATCTACACCATTTTTTTCTGCCGCATGACGAAAAGCCTGTAACAATTCGACTCGACGACCTACACTTGTAAATAATATTTTCATGCCGCACACCCCCAAATAGAGATATGCGAAATAAAGCAACTAAGAGTTACCCCCCCCGATTTTCGGGCGGGTATTCCTATATATGTTGCACTTTCCTCTATGTTTTTCACAACAACTGCCCCTGCTCCTATCATACAATCCTCCACAATTTCAATATTATTACTAATCGTTGCACCTGCACCAACCCATGAATTATCCCCAATTATTACTGTTCCAGCCACATGAGCGCCAACCGAAACATGAACATAATCGCCGATTCGACAATCGTGATCAACCGATGCACAAGTATTTATAATGCACCCCTGTCCAATTTCTGTATATGGATTTACAACTGCTCCTGCCATAACTACTGTACCAATCCCAATTACTACATTAGGAGCAATCACGGATGCAGGATGAATCAACGAAACAATATGTAATCCCATCTCGATAAGTTCTGATTGAATCTTACGGCGGACTTTCGTGTTTCCGATTGCTACAATAAAATCCGCATTTTTATAAGATAATGCTGATTTGCATCCTCCAACAACTTTATAAATCCCGCATGATTCGACTTTCGGATTATCATCCAAAAAAACTATGTCTGTATATCCGACTTTTTCTGCGATATCCGCAATTACCTTTCCGTGACCGCCGGCACCGATAATTATTACCTTGTTATTCATTATGTATCACCTGGTTTTCGTCTTCTGCGTTCGATAGATTTCCCGTAAAAACCTCCATTGTTTCGCTTGTCGAACTGCTTATACCCTCGCGTTTAAAAACACTTATAAAGGTTTTAAATAATATTTTCAAATCTCCCAAGAAAGTAATGTTTTCTACGTATTTTATGTCAAGTTCAAACTTTTCATCCCAGGAAATGGCGTTGCGTCCGTTTATCTGAGCAAGTCCGGTGAGTCCCTGTCTAACTTGATGGCGTTTTCTTTGTCGCTCATTATAAAGAGGTAAATACTCAACAAGGAGAGGTCTCGGTCCCACAATCGCCATGTCGCCTTTTAATATGTTTATTAGTTCAGGCAGTTCGTCAAGTGATGTGCCACGCAAGAATTTCCCGTATCCATTAAGGCGCACTTCGTCCGGCAAAAGATTCCCCTCTTTGTCCTTGGCATTGGACATCGTGCGGAATTTTATAAGTCGGAATATTTTCTCTTGACCGGTTTTCTTGTCTATTCTTCCAGGTCGAAGCTGGGTGAAGAACGGATTACCTTTCATAGCAATCGCTCCGACGATCGTCAAGATAATCAGCAACGGAGAAAGCACGAGAAGTGCAATCAGCGCGAGCCAAAAATCAAAGAATCTCTTGAAAAAATGTGCGTACATATGTATCCTCAATCAAAGCAAGCTCTAATTACTTCGATAATCCTGTCTTGCTGTTCTTTTGTCATTTTGTTATCGCTCGGTAGGCAGCAACCTCTATCGAAAACGTCGGCTCCGACATCGAAGACACCGCCGGCGATATAGGCGTTGGTTCTTGCTCTGCCGTTTCCTTCCCGCGTCACGAACGGGTTCATACGGTACATCGGCTGCATATGCATCGGCTTCCAGATTGGGCGGCCTTCGGCGTTGATCGAAGCGACCGCTTCAAGAATTTCGGTCGGGCAGGACTTGCCGTGTTCGGCAACGTAGAGCGCCTTGCTGTCATCTCTGACCTGCTGGCACATAGCGTCTTTATCCACGATCAGCGCGGAGAGCCAATAGTTCGGAACCGTGCCGTTTGTGATTGGATTCATTTTTACAGGAAGCCCTTTCAGCCCTTCTGCGTAGCGTTCGTAAACGGCTTTCTTTTGGGCGATATGCTCTTCAAGGTACGGATACTGCCCTCTGACGGCTCCGGCGATGATATTGCTCATACGGTAGTTGTAGCCGACTTGCTCGTGTTGATACCACGGAGCCGCTTCACGGGACTGCGTACTCCACTTACGGGCTTGGTTGGCGTCCTCAAGGCTATTCGTCAACAGACATCCGCCGGAAGAACCGGTGATGATTTTATTGCCGTTATAACTGATGGCGGAATAATCACCGAATGAGCCGCACTGCTTCCCGTCAATGGTTGCGCCCATGGCTTCGGCAGCGTCCTCCACGAGCAACGCGCCGTGCTTTTCGCAGATCTTTTTGATTTCGTCCATCCCTTATATTGCAAGGCTTTTCGGGTTTTGTCCCTATTATTACTCAAGCAAGTGACGTCGATCTTAAAAACTTTCCAAACTTAGTCAGCCTTACGCTGTCAGGCAGCAGTTCCCCGTTCTCATCCCGCTCGTCGGTCATCGTTCTGAACTTGTAAAGTGTAAATATCTTCTCGTTCAGGCCGGGTCTCTGCTGCTTGAAAATCACCGGGCTGCCCAGCTTGATCCTGACAAGCAGCGCGATGATCAGCATGAACGGGCTCAATATGATGAGTGCCATAAGTGCAAGGATGAAATCCAATGGCCGCTTTACAAATCTCTTATAAAAACAGCCTTTTTGTGCCGCCTGCACGGTCGGTTCCGAATTCTGTCCGAATCCTTCTGCTAATTCAGCCTGGGCTTCTGCAAGCGATTCTTCCAGTAACCCCACGTGGGCCTTTACCTGTGGTTCTTGCAGCAATTCCACATGGGCTTCTGCTTCCATTTCCGTCCGAGCTTCTTCCTGCAGTTCTGCCTGCATTTCTACCTCATTTCCCCCTGATCAAAAACAACTGAATCTATTGAAACTACCAGAACTTTACTTCCACAATCCCCTGATTATTCCGCACACTCTTTCCAGGTCGTCATCCGTCATCTTGGTATCTGACGGCAGGCAGACACCGTTTTCGAAAATGGCATCCGACACGCCGCTGCCGATGAAATCACGGTCTTTGTAATAAGGCTGCATATGCATCGGCTTCCAGATGGGCCTGGACTCAATGTTTTCCTTT
>Ga0209537_1004202_pt1 | contig 12489 bp, 10 predicted proteins | sample BioPla4DNA1_FD_187698 | JGI IMG/M metagenome (GOLD analysis project Ga0209537, IMG submission 187698) | Biogas fermentation microbial communities from Germany - Plant 4 DNA1 (SPAdes) (version 2) | ecosystem: Engineered > Bioreactor > Anaerobic > Digestate | place: Bielefeld, North...
ATCTTCAATAGGTGGTTTTGTTGTTATGCCCTTTTTAAAGGTTCTGCCTTGCAAGATAGTTTCAATAATCTTTCAAAATTATTTTTTAAAAACTATTGACTTTTATTAGCTGGTCTTTTTTCTTATTATATTAAGCTTAAAATAATTTAATTCACCAAATTGCTCATTTAAACAAAAATAAAAACTTCAGGAATTTAGCTGATTCCTGAAGCTTTCTATATTTAAAGGGGGATAATAAGAAAATATTATTTATCTAACTTGGGTAAACTCTATTTCTAAAATTTCTTCTGTACCATTCCTAATTATTGTAAGTTTAGCCTTATCTCCTTGTTTGTAGTTATATAAGGCTTTTTTAAGCTGACTCATATTTTCAATACTCTTGTTATCTATTTTAGTTATCACATCACCATTTCTTAATCCTGCCTTATGGGCTGGTGAATTTTGAACTACCTCCAATATTACAACACCTTCATCTGCACTTAAATCTATCCCTAACCTTCTTTCATATAGCTCCACTTCAACACCTGTAATTCCCATAACTACAGTTTTATAAGTACCAGTTTCTATAATTTGTTCAATAATTGGTTTTACAGTATTAATGGGAATAGCAAATCCTAAACCTTCTGCAGAGCTAATCTTTGCAGTGTTTATTCCAATTACTTCACCCTTTGAATTTAGTAATGGCCCCCCACTATTTCCCTGATTAATGGAGGCATCTGTTTGTATTAAATCCTCAATTACATTACCTTCCACATTAATTGACCTGTGGAGACCACTAATGATTCCTGAAGTCACTGTACTTTGAAACTCTAATCCTAGAGGATTGCCAATGGCAATGGCAGGTTCTCCCACCAGAAGTTTGTCTGAATCTCCCAGCTTTGCCACAGGTAAATTTTTTGCATCTACCTTTATTATGGCTAAATCAAGCAGGGAGTCGTACCATAGTACCTTAGCTTCCTTTTCATCTCCATTATCAAATAAGACCCTTATATGTTTAGCATTTCCATTATCTATCACATGGGAGTTTGTAAGTATATACCCATTGCTATCCACTATAACTCCAGATCCTACACCACCTACCTCCTGTTGGAAAAAGCCAATCTGCCTAAGGCTTCTAGTAGTAATGCCTACCACACTATTCATAGCATCTTGAGCCACTATGGTTATAGCATCTATTTTTTCTCCACTTTCCAGCACATCTGATATGCCAAAGGTAGGACTATTATGGTCATTTAACATGTTGTTTTTTTCCATATACTTTAAAACTATAAATGGGGATATTATTCCACCAATCAGTGAAGCAACCAATGCTACAACTATATATGAAATTATTCTATTTTTTTTAGGCTTTTTCTCCTTTTTTTCTTCCCTGCTTTCTTCATATACATATTCACTAATATCCTTCTCAGATTCGTCATATTCCATATCTATCCCTTCAATAATTTCCATTGTCTCTTCCGGATCCCTTCTTTCTTCATCCATATAAACACCTCCCTTATCCATCCTGATTAAATATTAATACATAAATGTAACAAAAATATAATTAAAATATGTTATTTTGTAAAAGTAAAACAGTATTTCTTTTTACAATTTCCCACAATTTTCTCATAAGCTTTCATGAAAGATGATACCCATTTTGCTATAATTTATTTAGAAATACTACTTAAGGAGTAGATAATATGAGTTTTAAAATATACTTGGTAGAAGATGATAAAAATCTAAATCTTATCCTGTCCACCTATTTGAAGAAGGAGGGTTGGGAAGTAAAATCCATCTTTACCGGAGATGAAGCTGTAAATCTTATTAACAATCCTCCCGATTTATGGATTTTGGATATTATGCTCCCGGATATAGATGGTTATCAAATAATAAAGGAAATTAAATCTTCAACCCCCCATATTCCTGTTATATTTATATCAGCCAGAGATGCAGATATAGACAGGATACTTGGATTGGAACTTGGAAGTGATGACTATTTGGCTAAACCTTTTCTTCCAAGGGAGCTAGTCATAAGGACTAAAAAGCTATTGGAAAGGGTCTATGGTTCAAGTTCAGATATAATGGTTATATCTCCCTATACCATTGACATAAAAGGAAGAAGGGTTAAAATAGCTGACAGATTTATAAATTTAACAAGTAAGGAATTTGACCTTTTAGAATACTTTGTAGAAAATCAAAACCAGGCCTTATCCAGAGAGCAAATCCTTAAATCTGTATGGGGTGAAGACTATTTTGGCACCGATAGGGTAGTAGACGACTTGGTAAGAAGGTTAAGAAAAAAAATGCCAAAGCTTAATATAGAAACCATCTATGGTTTTGGATATAGGATGATTAACTCATGAAAAATAAACCTTTATTTCTACAAATATGGATAGTATTTGCATCTATTACTCTGTTTATATCCATTATGCTGTCTGTAATACTTCCTCTAACTTTAAGAAATTTCTTTACTGAAGAAATGTATATTACAATAGAATCAGCCCAAAAATTTATGTTTTCCAGGTATGACCTTTTTACCCTAAAGGATCTGTTAGAATCCCAAGGCTTGGAAGGGGCACGGCAAACCTTGGAAAATATACGTACTGTCAGACATTTCTTCATATACGAAAAGGGTCAAATATTTATACCCTCTTCCCTTAGTATGGAATTTGTAGAAGAAGTTGTTAATCAGGCAAAAGCCCAGGAAAATGTCAGCCAAAGATATAGCGGGGAAGTTAATGGAGAAAAAATATTCTATGTTATAACTAAGGGAACTGCCTTTGATGAAGATGTGTTTTTAATCTCATATATGTGGGATTCCTACAGGCAGGACTTGGTTAAAACCCTGTTTAAGCGATTAGCATTAGTAATGTTTATAGTTTCCATACTTAGCTGGATACCTGCAGCCCTACTTTCAAAATACCTGTCAAATCCTCTAGTTGCTTTGGAAAAGAAGGTTAAGAAGCTTGCAAATTATGAGTGGAATGAGCCCATTGATGTAGACAGGGAGGACGAAATAGGCAGACTGGGAAAATCCATAGAACAATTAAGAAACCAACTTATTTACCAGGCAGAAATGCAGAAATCCTTTTTGCAAAATATATCCCATGAGCTTAAAACACCTGTTATGGTCATAAGAAGTTTTGCCCAGGCTATTAGGGATGGTATATACCCAAAGGATGATTTAGACTCTTCTGTAGCAGTCATAGATGATGAAGCTGAAAGGCTGGAAAAGCGTATAAGGAACCTGCTCTATATTACAAAACTTGATTATTTAAAAACTAATGAAAGGGTTTATAAAAACTTTTATTTAGACGAGTTGATAAAGGAAGTCATAGAAAGATTTGCTTTGAACAGAACAGATATTGATTGGCAGCTTGACTTACCTCCTGCAGAAATAAAAGGAGATATAGAACAGTGGCGGGTAGTCATAGAAAATTTATTGGATAATCAGATGAGGTATGCTAAAAACTCCATTCTCATATCCTTAAAAGACAAGGCAAACAGTATTATTCTTAAAATATGGAATGATGGACCTGCCATAGAAGATGAAGTTTTAAAATACCTCTTTTCTGAATACAATGCAGGCAAAAAAGGCCAGTTTGGATTAGGCTTGGCCATAGTACAGAGAATTGTAAACTTACACCAGGCAAAAATATGGACTAAAAATGAAAATGTGGGAGTGTCCTTCTTTGTGGAAATACCTAAAGAAGACAGGGGAACTGTTTCCTAAAATAAAGGACTGCAGAACAGATATATATAAGCTGTATTTAAATAGGGTTGGACTCTGCCAACCCTACACCCCCTGCTAATCCTTAACAGTAGATTCCTTTGAGTATTTATTTTTGTACACAAAGTTCATTAACCTTGCTTCAATTTTATTGATAGGCTGAACATTTCCAAATACTGAAGCTGCTATCCATGCCTTACAGCCCTTAATGGCCACCAGTTCAGCAGCATAGGCATCCTTTTTACAAGGGCCACAGCATAGGGCCCCATTGTTTCTTATAAAGACTCCATTATTTTTCTTCAATGCTTTAACTACATCCTTGGCTGTTTCAAAAGGTTTTTCCCTGCTATAGACAGCACATCCCATGTAGGGGCCAATAATCTGCGCAAAATCATCCAATAAGGGGTATATTGTTTTCCCCACCCTGGATACTGTCAAAATATCCTCCTCTTTAGAATGAACAATTGATTTAATATCTGGCCTACTATGGTATATTAAACGATGGAGTTCCCCTTCAGGAAGGTATTTTCCAAAATTAACTTGCCCACTTATAAGGTCTATTTTGGAAACCAATTGTTCTTCCTTTCCTTCATATAGATTTATAGTATTTCCTACCCTTTCACTCACATAGGCATCAATGTTGATAGCAGTAGGTTCATCTGTTTGATATTTTTTCAGATACAAGCCATTAATCTCATCTAGGCTGGTACAGGATTTATTGTAAACTTGATTGCAATAATCCAGCAAAAAGGCTTCACAGGCCTCCTCCACCATATTTGCTATCATAAAGCTTTCTTCCAAATCCCTGCCAAAGCATAGGGCCCCATGTTTAGCCATAAGGACTGCCTTGCTATGAAAACTATCTAGGGTGTAGCTAATGTTTTTCCTAAGCTTTTTTGTACCCGGCAAGGCATAGCCTGCAATGGGAATACAGGAACCTATAGCCGAATGCTTGGAGGACAAGGGAACAACATCTACTCCCAATGTACTGACTACAGAAGCATTCACCTGATGGGTATGGATTACAAAATTAATGTCAGGAAGATGCTTGTACACTTCCATATGTATTCCCTTTTCGGAAGAAGGCTTCACATCCCCTTCATAGCTTAAATCCTTAATGTTGACCAGTACTATATCATCTGGGGTTAAGCTTTCATAAGCTTTGCCACTAGGGGTAATGACAAATTGATCCTGGTTTATGCGGCAGCTTACATTCCCCCATGTTCTTGCAATCAAGCCCTTTTCAATAAGCATCTTACCAGCTAATATAACCTGCTCCTTTGCTTTCTGTATCTCCATGAGAAAGCCTCCTTAAATCAATCAAATTCTTTAATTCCTACATTGGCAAATACCCTGTCGAAACCCTCAAGGGCCTCATTTATCATATCCTCATCATAGGCAGCACTTGTGTAGAGCCTGCTTCCGGCTAAAGTAACCAGGCCTTCTGCCATGTAAGCCGCTCCCATATGCTCCATTTCCTTCTTGCGTATAGAGGTTTCCTTAATTATATTTGGAATAGTCCAGGGCTTCTTCCAGTTAATTGCAAAGTGCATTGTTCCAACTGTTTGAAGATGACAAATTGAACCCTGATTATATGCCACAAAGGGAAGGTCATACTTCTTAATAAGCTTCTGTAGCCCTTTAGTCAATAAATCTCCCATCCTTCCTGCTTTTTCACAGGCATTGGTTTTTTCAATTTCCTCCAATGTATAGTAACCAGCCACACAGCTAATGGGAGTTGCTGCCATTGTACCTCCAACAAGGGCTTTTTTAACCTTATCCCCAGTCTGTATTCCGGCAGCTAAATACTTCATAATTTCCCTTTTGCCACCTAGCCCTCCTGCACCAGGATATCCTCCTGCAATTGCCTTCCCAAATACGGTTAAATCAGGTGAAACGTCAAAATAGCCCTGTGCCCCTGCCATACCTATACGAAAACCAGTGACTACCTCATCAAATATAAGTAGGGCATCGTATTTACGGCAAAGGTACTCCACACCCTTATTGAAATCATAGTCTACAGGTCTCGTACCACTTTCCGGACCCAGTGGTTCAATCATTACAGCAGCAGTTCCCCCCCTAAGCCTATTGGCCTTAAGTTTTCTTTCCAAATCATTTAGATCATTGGGGAAAAACTCCTGTATATGCCTAAATATGAAACGGGGAACACCATGGGCCTGGGTCCACTTTGAACCAGGTATTCGAATTCCATAGGCCAACTGGTCACTCCAGCCATGATAGGCTCCCCCCATCTTTATAATGTTCTTTTTACCTGTAGCAAGACGGGCAACACGAATTGCAGCCATACAGGCCTCCGTACCTGAATTGAACATCCTAAACATTTCAACACTGGGCACACTATCGCTTATTTTTTTAGCAAGCTTATATTCGTATTCATGGAAAAGTCCAGTTGAAGGCCCACCATTGTTTAGTAGATCAATTACCTTTTCCCTGACTGATACAGGATTGGAGCCTAATACTGTAGGTCCTCCTGCCTGCAGAAAATCAAAGTATTTGTTTCCATCAATATCATATAGATATGCACCTTCTGCTTTGGTGAATACTAGTGGGAAGGGATGGTTAAAGGCAAGATTGTGCTGTACTCCACCTGGTATTATTTCTTTTGCTTTGCCAATTAAGGCTTTAGACTTGACACATTTTTTATCAAAGTATTCCCTTTCATACCTCTTAAGTGCCTCAGGCTTTATAGTATAAATGGGCTTTTGTATGAGTTCATCAAGCTGCTGCGTTACAGCCCTTGCATCAAGATAGTTGCTAATGGCAAAGGAACCAATATAAACCTGGTTGCCAAAAAAGCCGGCATAAGCGTTGGTTCAATTTATAAGTATTTTGACTCTAAGGAAGACCTGTTTCTCATGATTATTGACATCTGCATCCAGGTTCTTGAAAATACCTTAAAAGGCATTGTTGAATCTGATGATAATATAATGAATAAGTTTGAAGGGATATTTCGTGAAATTCAGAGAACCTCCCGTGAAAGCAAGGAACTAATATGCCTCTACAATGAAATGACCACCATTGGTAATAAAAATTTAGTAAAAAAGGTTTCCAGAGATATTGAGTCCATATCAGCAAAAGCATATACAAACCTTATATCAAATGGACAGCTCAGTGGGGAGATTAGAAGTGATATTGATCCAAGGATGGCTGCTTTTTTTCTTGACAACTTATTTATGTCCCTGCAGTTTTCTTATTCCTGTGATTATTATCAGGAAAGGTTTAGAACCTACTGTGGAGAAGATATTGAAAAGAGGGATGATTTTGTTATTGATGAATTGTGCAAGCTTATAAAATCTGCTTTTTGCCCTAGTGATACTTAGTTTTTCCACCAGGGTCAAAGGCTTCTATAAGGGGGATAGGAATGAAAAGTACTTCTCTAGTCATTACCTATGATGTAGGCACTACTGGAATTAAAAGCTGCCTATTTGAAATTGGTGAAACCATAAGGCTGGTTTCGTCAGCTATGGAGGGTTATTCTATTAGGGTTTTGGACAATGGGGGAGTGGAACAGGACCCTTATGAATGGTGGCAGGCCATGTGCTCTACAACAAGAGAACTGTTAAAAAATACTGGTGTTGACCCGTCACAAATAAAGGGCATATCCTTTTGTTCACAAATGCAGGGGCTAGTTTTGGTAGATGAAACAGGAGAACCTGTAAGGCCTGCCATGAGCTATATGGACCAGCGGGCACAGGAGGAATTAAAGAAGGGATTAGCCTATGGAATACAAATAGCTGGCAGCAATATATTCAAACTAATTAAAGCTCTGAGAATAACTGGTGCAGTTGCAGCTAGCGTAAAAGACCCTGTATGGAAATACAAGTGGGTGGAAAACAATGAAAAAGATAAGTTCAATAGGGTCTACAAGTGGCTTGATGTTAAAGAATTTCTTATATGTAAATTAACAGGAAAGTTTGTTATGACACAGGATTCTGCCTTTGCAACCTTGCTCTATGATATTAGAAAGGGCAAAGAAGGATGGAGCCAGGAAATTTGCAAAATTTATGGAGTAAATATTGAGCATCTGCCAACTATCATCAAATCAACGGACATTGTTGGGGGGATAACAGAAAAAGCAGCTAAGGAACTGGGATTAAAGGAAGGAACCCCTGTCTTTGGTGGAGGTGGAGATGCATCCCTAATTGGAGTTGGCGCAGGAGCTGTTGAGCTTGGAGATACCCATGTTTACTTAGGTACCTCAGGCTGGCTTTCAACTGTTGTAGATAGAAGCATGGTAGACACTAGTCATAGAATTGCTGCTATTGTAGGTGCCCAGCCTGGCAAATATAATTATTTTGCAGAATTGGAAACTGCAGGCAAGTGCCTTGAATGGGTCAAGGACCATCTGGCCCTTGATGAAATAAATATTTATCTGAAAAAAATTGATGTAGTCCAATCAAAAGAAAGCCAATACGCTAGCCTTTATGATTACATGTCAGAGGTTATAGACACCATACCTGCAGGATCTGGAGGCGTTATATTTACCCCCTGGTTGCATGGCAACAGATGCCCCTTTGAAGACCCTAATGCCAGAGGAATCTTTTTTAACATCAGCTTGGAAACTGGAAAAACTGAATTAATAAGGTCTGTAGTAGAGGGAGTATGCTTTCATATACGCTGGTTTCTGGAAACTCAAGAGAAAAAAGTTAAAACTTCTAAAATTATTCGCCTGGTTGGAGGGGGAGCCCTGTCTGATGTTACCTGCCAGATACTGGCTGATTGTACTGGCAGAATAATTGAAACAATTGACAGCCCTCAAAATGCCGGTGCAGTTGGAGCCTGTGCCCTTGTGGCTGTAGGTCTTGGAATAATTGATGATCTTAGTGTAGCAAAAAAACTTATATTGCCCAGTAAAAGATTTGAACCCAATATGGGCAACAAATCCATATATGATAAAAACTATGAAGTCTTTAAACGGCTGTACAGGTCAAACAAAAAAAATTTTGCCCTCTTAAATGAAAGCTAATGAAAATATTTTAATGCTGTCAAATTTTGTCTGCAAAATCTTTTAAAATTCTTGTTGACAAATAAAAATAAAATAGTATAATGGATTCTAAATAAAAAAATCGGCTACAAAGACTTTGAGGAGAAGAGTAGGCTTGTGAATACTTTTACAGAGAGCCCCGGCTGGTGAGATGGGGTAAAGGATAGCAGGCTGAACATGGTCTCTGAGTTGGACTGCTGAAATTTTAAGTAGGTGGTCACGTGTGCACACGTTACAGTGCCAGAGTATTAAAGGATTAAGTTCCGGCGTACTCGGTGAGGTATAGAACCGCAAGGTCTATACGAATTAGGGTGGTAACACGAAGCTTATGCTCTCGTCCCTTTGTATTTACAAGGAGACGAGAGCTTTTTTATTTGTTTTTTAGGCGCCTAAAAACAGGATTTTAGATTATTGGGAGGTTATGCAGTTGATTGAGCTTGTAGATGTAAGCAAGGTATTTGATGATGGAAAAAATAAGGTTCAGGCTGTTAACAAGGTTTCCTTAAAGGTTAATAAGAGTGAAATATATGGTATCATAGGCTTTTCAGGAGCAGGTAAGAGCACCCTCTTAAGATGTATAAATCTACTTGAAAGGCCTACTAGTGGAAAAGTCTTATTTAAGGGAGAGGATTTAACTACCCTTACAGAAAAGGAACTAAGAAAAAGACGAAAGAAAATAGGCATGATATTTCAAAACTTTAATCTGTTTAATTCCAGGAATGTCTATGACAACATTGCCTATCCCTTGAAGGGAGCTAAGCTTTCAAAGGAAGAGGAAAGAAAAAAGATAAGGGCTCTATTAGACCTTGTAGGCCTCAGGGATAAGGAACATGCCTATCCTTCCCAATTAAGCGGAGGGCAAAAACAAAGGGTGGCCATTGCCAGAGCCTTGGCCAATGACCCGGAGGTTTTACTGTGTGATGAAGCTACCTCTGCCCTGGACCCTAAAACTACAAAGTCCATACTTAGTCTGCTAAAGGACCTAAGGGAAAAATTAGGCTTAACTATCATACTTATAACCCATGAAATGGAAGTTATAAAAGAAATATGCGACAGGGTAGCAATCATGGAAGATGGAAGGATAATAGAGGAAGGCAGCGTTATAAAAATATTCAGCAAGCCTGAAAAGGAAACTACAAATAGATTTATAGAAGGCAGTTCCAATGCAGATAAGGTGGAAGAATTACTTGATGCTAATAACAATATACTCAAGATAAAAGAAGGAGAGGTGTTAACCAGGGTGCATTATTTGGGGCAGGTTACAAGGGAAGCCATAATATCAGAAGCATCAAGGAAGTTTAATATAAATGCCAGTATTTTAACTGGAAATATTGAAGTAATAAACAAAACCCTTATTGGAAAGTTATTGGTACTTTTTAGCGGAAGGCCAGAAAATATAGAAAAAGGGATTAATTACTTTAAAGAAAGAGGCATTAAGGTTGAGGTGATAAAGGATGAAAGAAATTTTACAAAGCTTGATTCCAAATGTTCTTAACATAAAGGAAGAGCTGATTTTAGGAATATATCAAACCTTAACTATGGTCACAGTATCAGGTACCCTTTCCCTAGTAGTAGGAATTTTACTAGGTGTAGTACTGGTAGTTACAAGGAAGAATGGTATTTTAGAAAACACCAGATTATATGCCATAATTGAAAAAATAATAAATACCTTTAGGTCCATTCCTTTTGTCATACTTATTGCCCTACTGATACCTGTAACCAGGGCTATAGTAGGAACTGCCATAGGCACCAAGGGGGCCATTGTTCCCCTAATCTTTGGAACTGTCCCCTTCCTATCAAGACAAATAGAAAATGCCCTGGTAGAAGTTGACAAGGGTATAATAGAGGCTGCTAAGTCCATGGGCTCCAGCCCCCTTGAAATAATATTTAGGGTCTATCTTAGAGAAGGGCTGCCTGGTATCATAAGGGGCATAACCATAACCTTTATAAGTTTAATTGGATTAACTGCCATTGCAGGATCCGTTGGCGGTGGAGGCCTTGGAGACCTGGCCATAAGATATGGATATCAAAGATTTCAAACAGATGTGACCATAGTAACAGTAATAATACTCTTGATACTTGTGTCCATAGTGCAAGCAGTAGGAAACTTTTTAATCAAAAAAATAAGCCATTAATATAGAAAGGGAGAGATGATGATGAAAAGAATACAAAAAATATTTGGATTATTATTAGTAATACTGTCAATAGCTGCCTTAACAGCTTGTGGCAGCGCAAAAGGAGAAGAAAATGTAGTAAAGGTTGGAATTACTGGTAGTGAAACTGAGGTATGGGACCATATTAAGGAAGAGCTTGCAAAGGAAGGTATAAGCTTAGAAATAGTTAGCTTTTCAGACTACACAAGGCCAAATTTAGCTCTTGCCGATGGAGAAATAGACATAAATGCCTTTCAGCACTATGCCTTCTTTGAAAACTTCATAGAAGAACATAATTTAGACCTGGTACCTATTGGAGAAACTGTCATTGCACCCTTAGGCCTGTATTCAACAAAAATAAATGACATATCTGAAATTAAAGAAGGGGATAAAATAGCAATACCAAATGATGCAACAAATGGAGGACGTGCACTCATACTACTTCAAACAGCAGGATTAATTAAGGTTGATGAAGCTGCAGGCCTTCTTCCAACCCTTAAGGATATTACAGAAAATAAGCTAAATCTTGAAATAATCGAAGTAGATGCTGCAACAACTGCAAGAACCCTTGAAGATGTAACTTGTGCAGCAATAAATAGTGGCTTTGCAGTAGATGCTGGTTTTATACCTAAGGAAGATGCCATATTCCTGGAGCCAATTGATGAAAATTCAAAGCCCTACATCAATATAATTGCAGCCAGAAGAGAAGATAAGGACAATAAAGTATTAAAGAGAATTGTAGAGCTTTATCAAACTGATGAGGTTAAGGAAATTATAGATAGGCTATACAAGGGTTCCCAGGTAACTACATGGTAGAAGGAGGCTGAATATGAATATTAGTAAATCGGTAAGGAATGAAGAAAAGTATATTGTAAACTTAAGGAGATATTTTCATGCCCATCCTGAAGCAAGCTTAAAGGAATACAATACAGCAAATAAAATTGAAGAGGAACTAAAGGCCTTAAATATTCCCTATGAAAGGGTTGGGGAAACAGGAGTGATAGGCTATATAGGAAATCCAGACAAAGGGAAAACTTTAGCCCTAAGGGCTGATATTGATGCCTTGGAGATTGAGGAAGCTAATGATGTTGAATATAGATCCTTAAATAAGGGTTTAATGCATGCCTGCGGTCATGATGCCCACACTGCCTCCCTGCTGGGGGCAGCTAAGGTATTGAAAGGGAAGGAAGATGAGATTAATGGATATGTTAAGCTTATATTTCAACAGGCTGAAGAAATAGGTCAAGGGGCAAGACAATTTATAGCAGCAGGCCACTTAAAGGATGTGGACAATGTCTTTGGACTCCACCTATCCTCTGAATTAGAAACTGGGAAAATAGCTGTAAGACCAGGCCCTGTTGCAGCAAGCTGTGATTATTTCAAAATAAAAATTACTGGAAAAAGCAGCCATGTATCAAAACCCCATACCGGAATAGATGCCCTTTATATTGCCTCCCAGGTGGTAGTCAATCTCCAGTCCATAGTATCAAGGGAAACAGATCCTATTGATACAGTTGTGGTTGGAATTGGAGTACTAAATTCAGGAACCAGATACAATATTGTGGCAAGGGATGCAGTATTGGAAGGAACCTTTAGGACCTTTAGCAAAGAAAGTAGATCCA
>Ga0209537_1004203_pt1 | contig 12487 bp, 10 predicted proteins | sample BioPla4DNA1_FD_187698 | JGI IMG/M metagenome (GOLD analysis project Ga0209537, IMG submission 187698) | Biogas fermentation microbial communities from Germany - Plant 4 DNA1 (SPAdes) (version 2) | ecosystem: Engineered > Bioreactor > Anaerobic > Digestate | place: Bielefeld, North...
GGCCTGCTCAGCAAAGGAAGCGGTTGGAAAGTCGTAAGCTGTCACCCAGGCAACCTGCTCTCCTTCTTTTTTCATCCTTATGAAATCGAGCCTGCTCTTTTTCTTAGCCATCAAAACATCTCTCCTTATGTTATATTATGTGCCGCATAGAAGAACATTGTTTATCATAGCAAAATATAACAAATTTTCATACATCATAGTATTTTGATTTAAAGATGTCAAGCTAAATCAATTAGACACGAACTATAGCCTCTTGCCACTAGCCGCCCTACGACAGCATGGACATTATCTGACTCAAATGCGGTCTTCGGGGGATACTTGTGCCAAGGGCTTCGGCCATTTTTTCTCGAGGGACATTAAATTAGTGTGGAGTCGCTAACGCGCGAGAGGCATTCGTCGCCTGCTCTTTTAAAGAAGATGATGTATTACAAGGCCTTGGGTTGCCGCACCAAAAGAGGATTTTATTTAAAACTTACTGCCCAAGCACCCTTAAGACATCGTCTTTCGAAACAAGATTAACCTGCTATAGATTAAAATTCAAGATTAAAGACCATAATACCTGACCCTTTACTCGGTTGGACCAGAAAAAGCTCGGGGAAGGCAAAAGCCCGCCCTCCCCGAGTATAGGTTTTAAATTCGGCTCAAACGATGAAACTGCTTCTTAAGCGTCTCGGCTTATACTATTGCTTCCACTCAAGCCTGAGCCAGCCACCGTGGGAGTCGGTGTCGTCTCCAAATCTTCCGTTGTAGCTTAAAGACATGTCGAAGTTTCCTGCCGAGTAAAGGGTCATCCCCAGGTCTGCAGCGAAGTAGTCGTCGTCGAGCTTTTCGGTGAACCAGCTTTTATTGCCGTACCGTATCTCGTCTATGGTGACGTCGTCTCCCGAAAGGACGTTTACATAGGAAAGCCTCAAGTAAGGAGAAAACCTCGAGCCGTCCTTGGAGATAAATTCTCCCTTAAACCTCACGCCTATTACACCTTCTGTAACGGTCGTATCGTAGTCGCCGTAGGTGTAGCCGTTGGTCTCTTTGTAACCGTCCCTGTTAAAGTATCCCACGTTAAGGCCTACTTCGGGCACGATCTCCCAGTGCGAATCCTTTCCAATTTCTTTTACCACGTAGCCTGCCCTTATGTCGTTTGTGACTGCCCAGCTGTCAAAGCTTGCCCTGGCATCTCCGTCTTTTTGCCTTCTGAAGCTGTCATGGTCGGTGGATCGGTAAGTCAATGTATCGGAGATGATCCACTTGTCGAAGCGTTTGCTCATGTAAGCTCCTATGTACCAGCTGTCCTGCTCTTCCCAGTCTGAGGATGCAGGAACTACGTCAGTAAAGTCTATGTCCTTTTCGGTATAGCCTGCATAGATGCCCCATACGGTTCTGTCATCTGTCTTTTTGTCGAAGCCAAAGCTCAGGCCCCTGGTGTCCGATTCGTAGCCCAGAGGGCTTCCGCCTGAAGGGTCACGGTCCGTCTTGCTAGACAAGAAGTGAGCGTAATATACCTTTTTGCCTGCTTCTAAATTGTCCATTTCGCTTACCACATCCTGCAGGTGGTTTGCCATGATCCAGCGAAGGAGAGACCAGTCCTCTATGGCCGATACCAGCCCCAGGGCCTGTTCGGAGAAGGCGTAACCGACTATACTAGTGTAGTAAAAGCTATTTCCAGGTACCCACTGTGGCATAAATGTTTTATAGATCCCTCCGGGGTTCACGAAGGATACGCTATCGAAATCATTTGACCTTTCTCCTGCTACATATATGTATTTATACATGCCAGGCAGAGGCTGACTTGAGTAGTCTATGACGACTTTTCCAGCAAATTGGGCTGCTGTACCTCCTTCGTTATTAATCTTTAGGGGAAGACCAACATCGGAGTTAGAAGGTACGTAAAGATGCAGCCGGGCTTCTGCCGTTTGGGTGTAGGAATTCGTCTCAAAGGTTGTATCAGGAGCGATCTTCAACGTTCCAGCGTTGTTATTCGTGGTGCCGGCGGATGAACCTTCTTCCAATGTCAACGTGCCTGTGCCGTTTTTGTTGAAGGTGCCAAAGTTTACGATGGCGGCAAGATCCCCGGCCATGTTCACGTTTAAGGTCGAGCCATCATCGCCGACTATATTGTGAGAATTGGGAAGCTTGGTTCCGTCTTCCAAATTCACAGTGCTATTTGCAGATGTAATCGCATTCCCACGAAGGCTATCCAGGGTGCCCGAGTTGGTGAAGGTGCTGTTATCTACATAGACTGCGTCTGCACCTTCGCCTGTGACTGTGATGGTGCCAGTGTTGATGGCAGCGGAAGTATCGTCACTTATGTCATCGTCAAAGGACCGAAGAGCAAGGGGATAAAACTCATAGTCGCCGCTAATATACATACCATGTGCCTCTTTGCCGTAAGTTGTTATAGTACCTCTATTGATAGCTTTAGCCGCAAAGGAATTATTGTGGTTTTGAACTGCAACATCAATGCTGTCGATATTGCCCTCATCTGAAAGGGGCACGGGAGTATCGACGTAAGGAAGGGCTATACGAGCATACATGCCGTATGCCTCTTTGCCGTAAGTTGCTATAGTGCCCACACTTTCGTTAACTGCAGTGGAATTATAAGCAGCAACCATGCCATATGCCCCGATGCTAATATCATCATCGAAGATAATAGGATCACCATTTGTGACTATACTTCCCTTATTAATAGCCATAGCGTTTTCAAGAGCTAACATACCAAGAGCACCTTCGCCATGCGTGGTTATTGTACCATCGCTCTCGTTCGTAGCAGTGGAGCCATCCAGGGCAAGCATGCCAAAGGAACCCAAACCATTAGTTTCAATGCTGCCGTTATTAATTGCAGTTGAGTCATATAGCGCTAACATACCACAAGCTACTTCGCCTCGAGTTGTAATATCGCCATTATTAACAGCTTCGGTTACAAACTCATTATTGTCATCAGAGTTTGTATTTAAAGGTATAGGAGAATAGCCACCTCTAATATACATACCAAATGCCCAGTTGCCGTATGTAGATATGGAACCATTATTGGTAATAACTGCGGTTGCAGAACCGCTATTGTCCTCAGGGCTTGCAACCATGACTCCATAGCTAAAGTTAGTCATGCCAAATGCAGAATCACCCCTTGTTATGATCTGGCCATTGTTAGTAGCAGTAGTGCCATCTTCAGCAAGCATGCCAGAGGCATAATAACCCCTAGTTATGATACGGCCATTGTTAATGGCATTTGAGTAGTTATCACTATCGTAATAACCCTTAGCATACATGCCGTGTGCCTGGTCGCCATGTGTGGTTATTGTACCATCGCTCTCATTTGTAGCAATGGCGCCATTCTTAGCATACATGCCGTAAGCCTCATAGCCTGCATACTCTTCGTCACCTCTAGTTTCAATGAAGCCTTTGTTGGTGATACTAGATTCATAACCCTTAGCATACATGCCGTAAGCCTGGTCGCCATGTGTGGTTATTGTACCATCGCTCTCGTTCGTGGCTGTGGATTCATTCTTGACATACATACCGTAAGCCTTATAACCCCTAGTTGCAATGCGGCCGTTGTTCGTGACGGTTGAGTTATCATAAGCATACATGCCATGCGCCTCTTCGCCATGAGTGGTAATCGTACCTCCACTCTCGTTCGTAGCAGTGGAGTCATACCCAGCAAGCATGCCAGAGGCATAATCACCCCTAGTGACAATACTTCCATTGTTAATGGCAGTTGCAATATCCCAGGCTTCCATGCCAGAGGCATAATTCCCTCTAGTTACAATTCGGCCGTTGTTCGTGACGGTTGAGCGATAATTGACATCAATGTCATCATCATAGTCACCATCATAATAATAACCCTTAGCATACATGCCATGTGCCTCTTCGCCATGTGTGGTTATTGTACCCTCGCTTTCATTTGTAGCAATGGCGCCATTCTTGGCATACATACCATAAGCCTTATCGCCTATATGGGTATCATCACCTCTAGTTTCAATAAAGCCTTTGTTGGTGATACTAGATTCATAACCCTTAGCATACATGCCATAAGCCTGGTCACCATGTGTGGTTATTGTACCCTCGCTTTCATTTGTAGCAATGGCGCCATTCTTGGCATACATACCGTAAGACTTATCGCCCCTTGTTGCAATTCGGCCGTTGTTCGTAGCGGTTGAGTGATAATAGTCATCAATTTCATCATCATAATAACCCTTAGCATACATGCCATAAGCATGATAGCCCTTAGTTTCAATGAGGCTGTTGTTCATGATAGTAGAGGCATTTTTTGCATACATGCCATGGGCATTATCACCATGTGTGGTTATTGTACCCTCGCTCTCATTTGTAGCAATGGCCCCTAAATTAGCATACATGCCGTAAGCCCTATATCCACGCGTTATGACCTTACCGAAGTTTGATGCATAGTGGCTTTCTCCTTCATCGTCCTTTCCTTCTACGTACATACCGTGTTCTTTTTCTTCATCAGTCTTTATCGCGCCACGGTTAATGCAATCAGGGCCCCCTGTGAGGGTGTAATTTATCGTGGTACCCGCTGGATTTTCTATTGCAAACCCCACCCCACCCCAGGCCAAGAAAGCCGCAATTACAAGAAAGAAAAATAAGAGCATAAAACACATTCGGTGCTCGCCTACATTTCTCATTCGTCTCTCTCCTTTTTATTAATCCTATAATTAATCTCGTTATTGCCATATCGGTGCAAAAATGAAGGCACTATGGTGATTTAATAAATAAAGAAAATGAGGGATAAAGGGAAAGTAACGACCTTTTTGGGGATACAATTTTGGATCACTTATAAACTAATCCAAACATATTATGATAACGATTTAATGATTAAAGTTAACATTTTTATTGAACTTTTTTCAATTATGACCTTGTGCTTTGGATAACAACCTGGGCCTTTTTGTGGCTAAATTCATTACATTTTCTCTTGTTATCTTATTGTTTCTTAGATTTCGACCGCTTTTAGCGCAAATACCCTCGTCCTTACAATACCATACCCGGTAAGGTTGACAAATATACCTCCCATGCTATATAATTCATGGTAGATTGTGCATATTTTAACATAGTGTACTTTAAAGAGTATACTTTAAAAAGATAGAGGTAATGAACTCGTTCTTTTACTAACGGCACAACATGACCTTTAAGGACATATAAAAGAAGGCCATTCATGAAGGCACAGGGAGGTAAGCTTTGCATGAAAAAGGTTGAGTATGCCGCCGGTTTTCTTGTAATCTTATGTGTAGTGATCGGAGGCAAGATATTTTTAGGCAGGAGTGACCTATATTTCAGATTGCTAATAGGTGCAGGGTTAGGGTATACATTATCGAGGGCTTATACAGGCTTTGCCGGTAGCGTCTACAGGGCGTATAAAACCGGATCCACCAGGCTTATGAGAACAATGACGCTCATGTTTTTAATTACCGCTTTCTTGACGGCAGCCTTTTTGTTCGGATCAGATCCTGCTTCCTATAATCTTTGGATCAATCCTATAAATCTGGGATTAATCATTGGCGCCTTTCTTTTCGGCTTTGGAATGTCCCTTTCTGAATGCTGTGCAACCGGAGTACTTACAATATTTCCCTCTGCCCTTCCAAAAGCATTCATCACGCTCTTTTTCTTTGGCCTCGGAGTTTTCCTCGGTTTTCCCATACAAAGAACGGCAAGTTGGGTCAACGACTCCTGGTTTTCGACGGAGGTTGGCCTCAAGCTCGCCGGAGGAGTATTTCTCCCCGATCTTTTCAAGGGCGACGGCTTTGGAGGATATTTAGGAGCTATTTTGATTACAACCTTGTTTAGCGGGATAGTTGTATATGCGTGTTATACATACGAAAAACACAGGATTGAAACCAATACATACACAGGTCATCCCCTTGAAATCATGCAGGAACAACTTAAACCGATGAACGCAAAAACATTCAAGCTTTTTAGCGCCCAGACATACGAGCACGTCTTTGTAAAACCATGGACACTAAGGGAGGGTGCTGTTGGGCTTGCTTTGCTTTTCATGTTCCTGATGGGTGTCACTAAAGCCGGTTGGGGGGCATCCACTCCTTTCGGAATATGGGTAGGTAAACTGTTTATGCTATTTGGCATGTCGCCCGAATCTATCGCCAATTTTACACATATGTCCGCCGATACATTCACACTACCCTTCTTTCGGCATGGCGCTTCGGTACAAAACTTCGGCATTCTCGTGGGCGCTTTCATATATTTGCTAACAGCCGGGCAATTTGTACAAGCGTTTAAGTCAGGGCTGCGCATGAGAAAGAAAGAGGCGGCAGTATTCGCATTAGGCGGCATCTGCATGGGATTGGGCACTCGTCTTGCAAATGGATGCAATGTCGGGGCATTATATAGCCCTATAGCTAATCTTTCGCTATCGGGGTGGATATTTTTAGTTTTTATGGTTGCAGGTGGCATCCTTAGCTGCAAAATCAGGAGCAAAATCACCGAGTAAGTAATGCCAACAAAGTGCAAACTATTAATAAATCTGCACAGGCAAATTTGTTAATATTCTAAATTACCAGGAGGTAAGTATCGATGGGAAAAAAGATTTTAATAATAGGCGGAGTGGCTGGAGGAGCTTCCGCGGCGGCAAGAATCAGAAGATTAGATGAGACTGCCAAGATCATTATTTTTGAGAAAGGCCCACATGTTTCTTTCTCAAATTGTAGTCTACCCTACCGTCTTAGCGATACCGTCAATAAAACAGAAGATCTCATTTTAATGTCACCAGAAAAGTTTTTAAAACAATATAACATTGAAGCCAGAGTTAACAGCGAAGTGGTAAAAATCCAAAGAAACGAGAAAAAAATATTGGTAAGAGATCACGCAAGCGGCAGAGAATATGAAGAAAGCTACGATAAATTGATCTTGTCTCCCGGAGCACGCCCCATTTTGCCTAGAAGCATCGAAGGAATTGATAAAGAACATGTATTTACAGCAAGAAGCGTGACAGATATTGACAGGCTATATACATATCTTAAAAAGAACAACATTGAAGACGTCGCGGTAGTCGGCGGCGGTTATATAGGGCTGGAAATAGCGGACAACTTACATTTGGCGGGTAAAAAGGTTTCCATAATAGAAGCCTCGGAACAAGTAATGGCACCTTTTGATAACGATATGGCCCAAATACTTCATAAAGAGATATACGACAAAGGCGTCAACCTCATCTTAAACGATGCCGTAGTGAAGATTGACAGCGACCACTTGGTCCTGGAATCCGGAAGAAAGGTCAACGCTAAGGCCGTAGTCGTGGCTGTCGGCGTTGCACCGGATACGGCTCTAGCCAAAGACGCAGGGCTTGAAATCGGGGCTACAGGTGCAATCAAGGTCGACCATAACTACTTGACAAGCGATAAAGACATATATGCTATAGGCGACGCTATCGAAGTATACTCCCGCTTAGAACACAGGTACTTCACATGCGGTCTGGCCGGGCCGGCGCAAAGGCAGGCAAGAGCCGCGGCCGATCATATTTACGGCATCCCCTACAGAAATAACGGACATATATGTACTTCTATAGTCAAGCTTTTCGATCTGAACGCCGCATCGACCGGATTGAACGAAAAGCGTGCAAAGGCCGCCGGGATTTCTTACGATTTCGTTTACATAATACCCTTTGATAAGGTCAGCCTGATGCCAGACAGCAATATAATGCATTTTAAGTTAATATACGAATATCCCACGGGGAGAATACTGGGTGCCCAGGCTATAGGAAAGGGAAACGTCGACAAAAGGATTGATGTCATAGCTACGCTAATATTGATGGGCGGCACTTTAGAAGACGCAAAAGAGCTCGAGTTGTGTTATGCTCCTCCCTTTAGCACGCCTAAAGACGTGATCAACCACGCCGCGTTAGTTGGTTTGAACCTCTTGGACGGCAGATACGAACAAGTTCCTGTCACGAAGGTGAGGGAATTAGTGGAAAATAATGCCTTCATCGTCGATGTTCGCGAGAAAGATGAATACGATAAGGGACACCTCATAAATGCCATCAACATTCCTTTAAGCGAGCTCAGATCCAGGGCAAATGAAATACCCAAGGATAGACCCGTTTATTTGCACTGTCGTACAGGCCAAAGAAGCTATTACGCCGTGATGGCCCTACAGGGTATGGGATATAGAAACGTCTACAACGTCTCCGGTTCGTTCCTTGGTATTTGTTACTACGAGTATTACCAAGACCAAATCACAGGAAGAAAGAAAATCGTTACAGAATATATTTTCGAGTAGATAACGAAAAGGTAATTGATAAAAATTTAGTCAGCTTTTGCGGGGCTGGACCAGGAAATACGAGAAAGCCGGGAGCAAGCTAAAGCTCCCGGCTTTTTACGTTACCTGATGCTTTTTGCCTTATATATTATGATATACCACTAGTTGGCCTACTGTCCTTATGCTGTCCTTGAAATAGCACCTTCAATCAAATCACCTATAAGATCAAGGCAATTTTATTGTATTCGCTTGCTGAAATAAAATTCAAGATTCAAGATCCGACCCCATTTCACCCATTTCGTAAAAGGAAGTGATATCATGTTCACGAATGAAAATAATATTGAAGATAGTTTCAAATTTGACTGGGAAGGCGGATTATCTGATGCAAACATAAAAATAAGTTCTGTTGACCTTCAGCATAAAGCTTTAGATTGGAGATAGGATCGATGTTTTTAATAGATACTAATATATTTTTGGGAATTCTTTTAGCTCAAGACAAAAATGAATTGTGCAAAAGCTTCCTAACGGACAACATTAGAGATTAAACCTCTAATCTAACAGGGCCAAAAGCTTCGACATTACTTCGCTGATAAGATCTTCATCGGCCTGTTCAATGAATCTGGCATTTCGAGCCCGCCAATCTATGTTTCGAATGGCATCTGCAAGAACAACTCCGCTTGTTTTCATGGAGTATTTCTCACAGTCTACCTCAAAAGGATAACCCTTTTTTTGACTTGTGAATGGGACAACGAGGCACAGCCCTGAACGAATATTATATTCGTAAGGAGAAAGAACAAGGACAGGATGAGGGTTTCCTCCCTGCTCGTGACCCCTTACAGGCTTTAAATCTATGATTACAATATCGCCCCGGTCCGGAAAACGGCTCTTACCACCACTCTTTTCCCTCATCGTTGCCCCAATCCGTTTCTCCGTGCCTGTTCTCCTCGGTTATTTTGGATACCAAATCGTTTAAGCAATATTTATGAGCGGGATAAAGCACGATGCGATCGTTCTCAAGCGAAACATCGACGGTAAGCCCAGGTTTCAGCCCCAATGCATCTACCACATATTTTGGCAGTCGTACTCCAACGCTGTTGCCCCACTTTGAGAGTCGAACTGAAGAAGTCATCTTAAACACCTCTTATATATGATACACATAGTATATCACATATATGTTGGATTTATATGCAAGCTAAGTTAAAGTCCTGAACATTCTACACCAAAAATTCAAGATTAAAGATCCGACCCCCATTCACTAGCCTACCAACCTGCCAGATTAAAATTCAAGATTAAAGATGCGACCCTTGTGCTTTTATTCTACCTTTTTTCCCTTTTTGGCTTGGGAAGGTTAGAAATACCGGCTTTGTTTAGATTTTCATGAATCCGGCGCTTTAACATCAATGAATAACCTCTGGAATGATATATCTTATCATAAATTTCTCGAAGCTTTTGATCAGATATTTTACCTTTAATTTGGATTTTTTGAGACTCCAGGTTCTCTAAAAAGATATCTTGAGGAATTACTAAGCCTCTATGAGCTAAATCTAAGATACATTCTTCGGTAAAACCAAATCCCTCATTTGGGCTAAACCGAACGAAGGGAATTCCCGCTCGCATTTCGCCAGGCTCATAATATTGCGTCTGAGTAGTTGTGGTTGGAGCAATTATCATAATAGAAGAGGTATTATCAAATGGATCCGGGGTATCTTTATACTCCCCTAAATAGACAAACCACCGTCGCTTCGTCTCTTCATTTGAATAAGGATACTGATCCCACGTAAAGACATCGCCCACATCCATGACAAATCACTGGCAGGAAACTAAGAAATAGTTTTTGCTTCTTCCCTGTCTTTCATGCCCTTGTAAACCAAAAAATGCTCTTCTTCAGGCGTTAATTCATTCTCGCTCTTTTTAGAAAGATCATCAAATTCGTCTTCATATCTCATTGGCATTCTACCCCTTCCATACTTTACGGCAATATCCCAGGCCTTATTCCAAGCTTTGATCTCCTTGTGAGCATTTGCTATTAAATCATAAAGATTTGCGTCATCCCTTGTATACTCGTCCAAAATCTCTTCCATTAAATCTATTTCATCGTCAGCAAAATAATCAAGGTTTGGCTTACCTACCGGTTCAACTCTATATCCCCCGTCAGCCGTTTCGATAAATTTAAACTTTTCAAATCTTAAACCAGAGCGAATATCGTATAAAGGGTATGGAACGGGCCCAAATTTCATAGCATCATATTCCAATCCAATACATGGAACACCTGTCTTTTTAAGCGAACGAAAATCGAGAAGTGCAAGAAACTTATATATCCAAGTTTGGCGTGGATAATATCCTTTTCTCCTATTAAATTCGAAAGCAAAATAAGCTACAGCATTCTGAAACTTCTGCTTCCTAAAAGGGATCATTTTGTTATATCCCCCTTTCCTACATATATACAATTATGATTATATTTAAGAGGCAAGTCAATAAAAAGCCGAATAGCCAGCGCTAACTTTAATTCATCATCATTATCGAGGTTTATCTCCGGAAGCTTTAGCACTCTCATAGTATCTCCTCCAGCGACATATATAACCCAAATAAAAATCGACTAAACCAGCCCTCGCTGGTTAACCTTGCTGCGATCTATGCCAAGTTCATTTCGTCTATTTACAGCCCAAGCACCTTCAACACTTCGTCCTTCGATTTGGCGTCAAGGACGGCTTCGGCCGCGGCGTCAAGTTTAGATTCATCGGTGACGGAGCGGATTATCTTTTCCTCAGATGATGACAAGCCGAATTTGCGGCGCAGTTGTTTTATAAGCACATCTTGTTTGCCTTTGATTTCGCCTTCTTGTTTGCCTTGTTGTTTACCTTGTTTTATCAGCTTTTCTGCCAAAGACGGCATAAGCTCTTCACCTCCAAGTTCTTTTACTATCCGTTGCATGGTGTCTTGGTCTACATCCACAGTGTAAAGCAGGTATAAAAACAGTATCAGTTTTTCTTCTTCAGGCAAGTTAATTATAACAGTTATCTTCGCGATATCCTCTATGTCACGTAAGGCTACAAGCTTCATGATCATTAAGCTTGCCATCAAAAAGGGTGTATCTTTGCCCTTTGTTCTATCTCTTTGTTAGAAATTTGGGTTAGGTCCACTAACACGTAGTTGAACTCAGGAACGTAAGGTTTTATGGATTCGTTTAAGCTGTTGAACTGCCCTTGAAAATGAGTCGTTACGTTCCAGCTTGAAAAGCCGTGATAGATGACTACGGGAATTATAGGTATCAGTGGTATATTTTTCTTTTTCTGCTCGTCCCACGTTACGGTCATATAGCTTAGTATTTGAAGTAAAACTCCGGGGTCAGGGTATGATTTATGCTCGAATACAAAGTAAAGCTGTCCTTTAGTATTTGATATATAGCATTCCACGGCTATGTCCATGTAGTACTTGTTGTAGCCTTTGATCTTTTCGGTGGGAATGAGCTTCATTTCCTTTAAATCTATCTGGTTTGAAATGTCTTTTGGTAGAAATTCCTTTATAAATTTTCTTACGTTTGCTTCGTCTGACATTACCCTTTTAAAAAGCCTGTCGTGGGGGTCTTTGGGTGTAAGGTCGTCTTTTGGCACAGGTGAGGCCTCCTTTGCGTTGAAAGTAAATGACGTAGTTTATTGTACATGAAAAAGCATAACCTTAGAACTGTTGGCAGGCCTTTAAAATACCCGGCAGGCTTTAAGGCTATAGGACGAGCATTCTATGTATCTGTCAGGCATAAGGATGCTTGTCGACTAATATAATTGGGGTCACATCTTTAGTTTTGAATTTTGGCATTCTCGGACACCTCCGTTAACCTTTAAAGGTATTCAGCCGGAAAATTCAAGATTAAAGATCCGACCCCTATTCCTCTTACCCTGCTCCAAAAATTCAAGATTAAAGACTTGACCCCAGCGCTACCCCGCGTTCAAGATTCAAGATCCGACCCCAATGTTCCCCAATGTTACGGGGTTACTGGCCCATGCCGAAGTACTTGAAGCCGCGGGATTCCATGTCCTTTTTCTTGTAGATGTTTCGAAGGTCGAAGAAGTAGGGTTGACGCAGCAGTTCCTTTACCCTGTTTAAATCGAGGCTTCTGAACTGGTTCCATTCCGTGATGATGATGAGGGCGTCGCTGCCTTCCATGGTCTCGTATTCGTTTTGACAGTAAATGATCCTGTCTTCGATGTTTTTCAGCCTCCATTTGGCTTCTTTGTAGGCTGCTGGGTCGTAGACCTTAAAGGTGGCACCTTTT
>Ga0209537_1004205_pt1 | contig 12475 bp, 9 predicted proteins | sample BioPla4DNA1_FD_187698 | JGI IMG/M metagenome (GOLD analysis project Ga0209537, IMG submission 187698) | Biogas fermentation microbial communities from Germany - Plant 4 DNA1 (SPAdes) (version 2) | ecosystem: Engineered > Bioreactor > Anaerobic > Digestate | place: Bielefeld, North...
TTCAGGTAACAACTGGAAGATATACATTTCAATTCCTCATAGGTAGTATCTAATCAAAAGAACATCCCATACAAATAGTCCATATTGGCAGATAATTTCAATTCCTCATAGGTAGTATCTAATCTCACATACCCAGTTCTTTATCCTTCTATCCCTACATATTTCAATTCCTCATAGGTAGTATCTAATCTGGAAGTATTCTTTAGAGAGTCTACAGATGAAGCTATATTTCAATTCCTCATAGGTAGTATCTAATCCATTACACTCAAAACAAGGTGTTCTACCATTTAGATTGTTTCAATTCCTTATAGGTAGTATCTAATCTATAGATGATTATAGAGGCGTATTCTATGAGTGGAAGATTTCAATTCCTCATAGGTAGTATCTAATCCAACAGCAGGTCAAATAAAATACTACCTTGACTTATGATTTCAATTCCTCATAGGTAGTATCTAATCGTTATTACAGCAGAAATGCTAGAACCTATTACTAGCGATTTCAATTCCTCATAGGTAGTATCTAATCAGGTCGATCTTCAATATCATCATGTAATTCAAATTCATTTCAATTCCTCATAGGTAGTATCTAATCTTTACTTGAGGCCGATGTTGACATCATCGGCCATCAGGATTTCAATTCCTCATAGGTAGTATCTAATCTCCTTACCGGCTGCATGGCCTTCAACCTGCTCCATGATTTCAATTCCTCATAGGTAGTATCTAATCAAATAGAACAGGTACCACTAGAAGACTGGTACTATAGATTTCAATTCCTCATAGGTAGTATCTAATCTTTTACCCGTTCTAATATTGTAGTATAGATTCCCCTATTTCAATTCCTCATAGGTAGTATCTAATCAATTTCTCTTGTAAATGTTTCTTACAATAGAATCTATATTTCAATTCCTCATAGGTAGTATCTAATCTCTCTATTGAATTTATAAAATTCATTTACGAATTCGTATTTCAATTCCTCATAGGTAGTATCTAATCGATATTATAGCCATATGTTCTGAATTTACTGAGTACGAATTTCAATTCCTCATAGGTAGTATCTAATCGAATAGCAATTCTCTTATTTTTTTGCCTTCCTTGAAATTTCAATTCCTCATAGGTAGTATCTAATCTATGCTTTTTGATATAGTTTTTTACATTTTATATTTATTTCAATTCCTCATAGGTAGTATCTAATCCTTAGAGCTACCACCGTCCCAGTGATTTTTTAGACGAATTTCAATTCCTCATAGGTAGTATCTAATCTTATTTTTGAATTTACATATATTCCCTCCCTATTGAGATTTCAATTCCTCATAGGTAGTATCTAATCATTTCCTATAGGTATACAAGGTTTTTCCACGATTTTTTATTTCAATTCCTCATAGGTAGTATCTAATCTTTTTCAGAAGGTACATGGAATCTGTACCTACCTTCGATTTCAATTCCTCATAGGTAGTATCTAATCACTAATACCCAAATTGTTGAAAAAACATCTAGATATAATTTCAATTCCTCATAGGTAGTATCTAATCAGGGTATCTACATCAGTCCTTCAATACCCGAAGGACATTTCAATTCCTCATAGGTAGTATCTAATCAAAAATACCCTCAAAAAGATAAAGAATATTTAAACTTCGATTTCAATTCCTCATAGGTAGTATCTAATCCTAATTCTATTATTTCTCCTAGTTCATCTAGATATTATTTCAATTCCTCATAGGTAGTATCTAATCTATATCACCTCCTCAATCCATAATATAGCATCGGTGATTTCAATTCCTCATAGGTAGTATCTAATCCCGTAGACATTAGATATATTCTCACTTTTTATTTTAGCAAAATTATCCAAAATTTTCAACGAATTTTATGAAATGTTGAAATTTAGTGATTCTCTTTGTCGTCGGTCTCCAGTGGTTTTTGCACTATTGGAGGTCGACGACAAAACAAAAACACCTTCGGTTTAGGTGTTTTTAAATAGTAGGCTACAATTCTTTAAAACAGTTTTAATCGAAGATAATAGCAATAATATAAAGTAAATAGAAGTGAGTTACATTAGTGCCAACTCATCAGTTCATTATAAGTAAGACTTGCCACATAATATCTTATTTCTGATTTTAACTAATGTATTCTAAATCTTTAACTAAATATAATAGGTGTTTCATTCTATAATTCCCTTTATTATCGACTTCCAGTAGGTTTAACCACTGGAAGTCGATTTAATCTAATTTATTTTGCTAAAATACCCATATCCTACTGATGTTTTAGCTCCTATTCCTTGATAATTTAAAGCATCATCTATCCATCCGCTTATAATCTTATCTGGCTCCCCGGAGAACTTAGTGTTCTTGAAATTCATTACCTTATATATGTTGTTATATCCATAAACAAATTCAAATGTTGCTCCTTTAACAGTCAAGAAATTTACTAGACTTGGATTGTCGTAATCTCCAGGTGGTGATGACATGCCATCTTTATAATAGTCTGGATGATGAGTATTTATGATGTCAAGTTCGATATTAGGTATAGTAATTGGAAATACATCAAAGAATACTACATTTCCCTGCCTCTCTTCACTCTCTTCACTCTTTTCACTTTTTGCTGATCCAAAAACATATAAAAAGAAACCGTCTTTTAAAGCATTCTCCTCTTTCCCTTTAAAATAATTATTTATTACCCAACTTCTAATTGACCCTTTAAAGGTTGAAGCAGGAATATAGGGAAAGCCATATATATGGTGCAGTTTAATAGAAGTTTCGTAAACAGATATTTCTCCTAATCCAACTGCTAATCGCCAATCTAATTTATATCTTGCTTTTTTTATATTTATATTCTGTTGCTTATATGCTTCTATGATATTGTTGAGTCTATTAATATATAATTTTTTTGAATATTTAAAGCTATTCTCCCAACTTTTGTTTCTAATGACTTCATATTTATATTGTATGTTTGGTTTTACTTTAGCGTATTCTTCTTTATCACCATTTACTCTATTTTCAATATCAAATATAGCAAATTTATTAATAAGTAAATTTAAGTTATAATGTTCATTATTATTAATATTTTTCAGCAATGATTTGTAATCATTATTGTTAAAACCAAGGGCATCTATAGTATCCATGGGAGAATAAATTATTATCCTTTTTTTATTTCTCATTTTTACCATCCTCTTTGCTTTTTTCATCCTCAATCATTCCGTCTACAAACCTCCTAAGCCAGGTAAATAACGCCAATACTTCATTGCTTATTTCCCTATACTTTGTAGAATCTATCTTTAATATATATTCAATCAGCTTATCATCCTTTTGAAGAAACTTTTCTTCTTTTAATCTTTCGTCAATATTTCTGTATAAAATAGTATAAGCATTATTTCCATTGGCATCGGGCTCCCCTTTGGCATAAACAAATGCTAAAGCTGGACCTAATCCATTATTCTTTATCATCGTAGGTATTCTTTTTGCATATGATTTGTATTCCCTCTGTATTTTTTTCTCCATTGTGCAAACTTTTTCGACACATCTATAAGCAAAAATTGCCCTACCTTGTTCAATGCCTTTCAAATCGTTTTTATCCATTTTGCTTCACCTCGAATATATGGGTACTAACTAATCCTTTTCCTAAGTTTGAATTTCCACCTATTTGGATTACAGGATTTAATCCTTCTCTAAAGAACTTCTCAACCTCTTCAAGTTGATTCTCACCTTTAAAGCTCCCTTTTACAGTACTAAATATTGGTGATAAAATTGCAAAAGAATACATAATGGTTTCAGTTGGCAAATATTCTTCTGTAAATAAAGCTTTTCCTTTAACTGTTCCTGTTTCATTATCTATCTTAGTCCTAGTAATTATTTCAGTTGATAGTTTTGTAAACTCTGTAAATAGGTCATCTGAAAGGATAACAAGATCTTTCTTTAGCTTTTCTCTGAGATAGTCATAAAAGTCTCCCTTTGGTAAAATGTGTTCGGTTAACCACCTTCCTAATTCCTCACATTTATTATCTTGTTTTACTTCTATTGTAAACTCCTCCAGTATAATCTTTGACTTCTGATGAGTTTTATCAATTAGGCAGGATGAATTTGGGATAATTGTATTTTTTTCATAATTAAATTTTGGAATATCGATGCCCGCAATTTTCAAATCACTATAAAATCTACCTAAAACACCAGGGCAAGTTACCCAAGCAAATACTCCTTTCAAGGATTTTACAGGAAATAATAGTATTCGAGCATCTGTAAATCCTAATGCACCTGAGAAATCCTTGTTTTCTCCAAAACGGTTTCTTACTTCCTGAGTTAATCCGTTATCATCGTAGCCAAATAAGATGTTTATATCTATTAACTTATCAGTGTCATTTTTACAGTTCATTTCAAAAGAATTTCTAATGCTGCCTTTTACTCCAGAAGCTTCAATTTTAGGCCAGCTAGTATGTCTTTCCCTTTGAATTGGTAAGTCTACTATGCCTACATCAGAACCTACTCCCGCATGTAGTGGGGTTTCGCATAATAGAAACAATGGTAGCATCTTGTTTGACATTTTATTCCCTCCCTAAAAATATATTTCTTTAAAGTTTTTTCCATAAACAAGCTTGTCCTTCATAAGCTGCTGATAAGGATTAGCATCTTTCATATATTTATTTATTATTCTATCTTTTTCATCTATATTGTATTTTGCTTTAATGATAAATGCTTTAAATTGCACATCTGTATCTTCAAAAATCTTTCTAAGTTCTCTCAAAGATTTTATTTGTATTCTAACTTTTTTTCGAGCATTCTTTATGTTCTCATTTTCATTTGTTAATTCATTAAAGTTTCGTTCATCGGGTGTATATAAACACAAATGATATTCTATCGGCTGTCCATATTCTTTCATTGCTTTCTTATGTCTTATTATTTTTTCTTTAAGTTTCATAAAAGAATATTCATCTGTAATTGCTTTTATTGGTTTCACTTCAATTGCTATATAATCCTTGTTCTGCTCATAAGGCCTAATAATTAAATCAATTTCTTGATTTTCAATATATTCACTATGACTTACTTTGCTGTATTCATTTGGATACATACTTTCTACATAATATTCATATAACTTATATTCAAAGAAATAGCCCATTACATTTTTTGAAACATGAAGATTGTTATCTATTGCATTACAAAAGAAACTACCTAAAGAAGTCCTATTATAATCTTCATCTTCTCCCCTTCTTTTCAACAAACCTTTTTCAGCTAAATACTTTTGTTTCTTTACATCCCTGTTTAACGCTGGGTCGCTTAAATATGGATAATACAGTTCAGCAAAAGCCCAATCTATTTGTATAGGAAGTGGAGGTATAGTTATCAAAGAATTACTATCTTCATAAATGTAGATAGATTCTATATTATAAACCTGCGCAAATATAGTCATATATGGTATTAAAGCTTTATAGCCTCCTGAGATATTAATGATAGTTTTGATTTCGTTTTCATTGGAGTTATTACGTTTTTTACTGTTCTCTTTATTTATTTTTTCTGTTTCTTTTACTATTTTAAGTAACCTGTCAAATAACTCGTCTATTCCCTCATTATTAAATTTTCCAAAATCTTCCGTTTGTAATCCTTTGACTACTATAACATCGTTTATAACTCTTATGTTCTTATTAAAGTTACTTATATTCTCTTTTATTAGTTTTGCAGCTAGTGTAGAACTTGCTGTATCAGTGGCAATTAGTAAAACTTCTATTTCAAAATCTTTATTTATCCTTTCTTTTTCTTTTTTATAGAACTCCAACAAGGTTTTTATCTCCGCGCAGCAATCTTCATTGTATTCATCTGATTCATACCAACTTCCATCTTGTTTCTTGCGTAATCCCTTTATCCAATAGTTTGTAAGAACCTTTTTTATATCATTTACTACTTCTTCATACTCTAATTCTACATCTTTTACAGTTAATTCATTCAGCTCCCTCCACATATCATTAATATTTACATACCCATTAGGATATTTAGGTTCAATGTTCATATAATTAGTAATTAAAGATGTACCTACAGTTGTTATAATCCTGTACACATTAATCCCCCCATTTAGAAATAAAACCTAAACCATATCCTTCTTTTTTCGAAAAGTCAGAAATAGATTTCATTTGGAACTGGTCTATTATGTCCTTTACATCCCCATCCAAAATTTCAAAATAATATGTGGCACCTGCTGGAACCGCTTTTAGCATGGGCTTTGGCCTATTTTTTGCCATATCATATCCGCCAATTAAAGTATGCTTTCCTACTACTGCTGCAACTAGTCTTACTTTAAATTTTTCATTTTCATAAATAAATTTATCTTCTTTATTAAAGCCTTTTGGCAGCCAGCCATTTTCAAATATTGCCGGTGTCAATAAGCTCAGCTTGAATTTATTATCTATACTTTGTAGTTCTACATTAAAAGGATTAGAAATATCTTCAAACTTACTACATTCTTCATAAGTTACATATTTCCCCTCGCCCCCAAGCCTTAATAAGCCAGTTTCATATATTTCAATTCCTTCAAACTCTACTATTAAAGAGATATCCTTAAGCCGTTTTAAATCAATTCTATATAGTCTAGATTCTTTTGATGTACCTAATTCTTTATCTATTCCTATGCCTATTTTGGGTTCACTTTCTAAATAATCTGATATTTTGCACGCTTCAATTCCCTCAGTTTTGCCTTTTATATAATTCTCCATCTGATATTTATTTAAAATGCCATCAGATATGTTTTCTACCTGGTGGTCAAAATATAGCAAATATTTTAAAGGGTTGGAACTAATGTAATTATTCTCTTTGACTTTTAATTGATGAACTTTATACTTATTATTTTTATCCTCCTGTTTTTTTTCTTCTTCTGATTTGTTCTTCAAGGCTACTAAATCTAATGGCATGCTGTAATAAAATCCTGAATTATCTCCCTTATTTATCCTATATATTAATCTTTTTATCTCCAATTTCCTTGTGGGATCCTTTTCGGTGTTTAACTCATTATTCATTCGTAATTTTTCAAATACTTCCATGTTTTGCATAAAATATGCTGTCCTTATAGCCCCATATATGGTTGACATGTTTGGTGGAAATAAGCTGTCTGTCCAATGATTCTCTCCCATGGTAAATGGCTTGCCATCTCTAAAAAACAAGGTATCTAAAGCTTTAATCTCTATTAACATGGTACACCTCCCCTACTAGGAAAGAGAGTATATATAACAAATCCATGAAATTATCTTTATGATTCTTATAAATGTCTCCTACATTGCTTCTATTGTAGATATTCATAATTGAATTTACCATTCCATCTATCTTATTGCTATAGTCACCTTTAAATCTGTCGTTATTAAAGGATCTGTTAATTAACCTATTAACTTCTGCCCGAATCATTTCATCTATAGTCCCTTTATCCAAGATACTTAATCTGTCATAATCTTTACTTGACAACTTATTTATTGTATCTCCTAATACATAAATGAAATTATTTGAAAAATATCCTTCTTTTAAGTTGTTGATTACATTTTTAATCTCCTTAACAAGAGTAAACTCATCTCTGCTATTTTCCTGCCATCTAAATTTTGTAACCTTGCCATCTCCCGACCTTTTAAGTAAAGCTATTGCAAATGAGTTTTTGCCATCGATTTCTTTAGCTTTCTTTTCCATATCTTTAGCCCATTTTATTGAATTAGATAAGGTTATCTTATAATGGGAAATGCTTATTCCTGCAGAAAAAGTCAGATTATCATTTTCATTTTTGAAGTATTTTTTAAGGGGTTTATTAACCACAGTATCAAATAAGGTCCTAAGGCTCAACATGGCATCAAACAAATACTCCGCATTTATGAAAGCAAGGAAGTCTTCTCCTCCTGCATAAACGATTCTGCCCCATGGCTCCACGATGATTTCTTGGGCTTTTTTGGAAAACTCCCCTAGAAGTCCAGATAAGCTCTTATGGAATTCCAATAAGTTGCATTTGTTTTCATCTATCTTTTCACCAGACAACCACTTCCCCATACTATCTCCATCAAAGGAAATTATTCCATAGTATTTTGAAAGCTTTAATCCTTCGTTTTTTGCCCTTTCTATTACATTTCTTTCTATTGCCTTTAGTTTTTCCATAAGGCTTTTTTCTTCTGCAGGGCTAATTTCCCTTTTCAGCATTCCATTTTCTTTGATATATTCAATATTGTTATTTTCTTCAAATAAAACGTCTACTGAAAAATTACCTAGCTGGTTTAAATCTGTATCGCTAATTATCCTCATATCCATGTTTAACTTGGATAATACATTCATTAAACATATTTCAGCAGTGGATGGAAAAGAATCTACTTTTTCCTTTCTATAATATCTTTTTACAAAGCAGACTCCACATAAAGATTCATTTTCCGAAATGAAATAATCATCTATTACTCTATATTTTGAAGGCTTCAAAGATTTTGGTACTTTTCTATAAAAAATACTGTTTCTTTCTCCGCAAATTGTACATTTTTTCCCAGCCTCTCCTATTTCCTGATCCGATATTCTTATTTGATTGTATTTTCTTGTGTTTTTAACAGCACCCATTAACATATCTAATTCGTTATATATTTCTTTATACCTGTCTTCATCATAATCTATTGCAATCCAATTGATATCCAAGAAATCCTTTATTTGCTCTTTAAAACCAACAGGTTTTGCACTATCACCAAATATATAAGAATAGGTTTCTTCAGCTATTTCCAAAAATTTCTGTTTTGCAATATTTTCAATCTCCTCTGCTATATTTTCTGCTTGGGAACCTTTATCTATAATCGCTATGAATATGTTGGGTTTAGATTTTATGTTTTTATTAGGAAATATTACTTGTCCATATTTAAAGTCCTCTATTGCTTCTATTATTTGATCAATTATAAATGATAGTATATTGCTACCAGAAAACAAATCTTTAGTTTTCCTGGCTTGTGCTATGAATCCTTGAACTGGTCCAATGGAAAATGATAAGATCTTTTTGTTTTCCACCATATCACCTCCACTTTAAATGATTACACAACCCGATAACTTATTTACAACCCAATCTAAGTATTCTTCTATATACTTATAGGATACCTCCACCTCCTTAATTGTTTTTTCATACTCGACAGTTCTTTTTCTCCTTGAGTTATCATATTGTATAATTTTTATTTTCTCTCTATCCTTAAGAAACTTTGTAGGAATTAAGGTTAATATGCCTATATATTTTCCGTTTGCCAACTTATGGACATGAATGAACAAGGGACTAGCTCTTCTGTAATCGCTATTTATATTTACAGTTTTTCTGTTACTGAGCCAATAATTGTGAGGCAGTCCAAACACAACTCTTTTAGGATGTTCTTTTATTTTACCTGTATTACTAAACTCATATATTAGGTCATGATCAGATTCAAATATTTTACTTGAATCCTCACCATCTAGTATTTTCCATCCTCTACCACAACTTCTATATCTAATCATTTCTTTCCCTATTTCATCTAATAACTTCATTGGATTATCATATTCTTTTGTGATCATTACTTTAGTAAATTTGCTAAAGGCAGTATACTTTATATCTTCGATGGATTTGCCAAAGTCTACTGCCTTTTTTAATAGTTCTTTAATTTCATTTTCTAACGCCTCCACATTACCGCAATAGGGACTTGTTACCAGGGGTTCATCCTTGTTTTTCAAATCAATCAAGGTTAAAGAGCCAAAACCTCTTCTTGTTCTGGAACCTAATCCCCCGAATATACCTAATACTTTTAATGTATTAATTAGTAATTTTTGTGCTAACTTTAAATCTTCTTCTAATACTCTATTCTTTATACCTTCGTTTTGTATTAATGAGATTTCTATACTTCCCCCTTGTTTTATATAATCTCTCTCATAAATAGGACCTCTAGCCTCTCTTTTGTAACTAATAACTCCATATCCTAAATATACAATCCCTTGGCGATTTTCTTTATTGAGTCTATTTTTGTTCTCCTTTATAGAGATGTTACTATTAGCAATCTTTAACGAATATAATGCTTTATGTGAATTTTTGTCTTTTGCACTTCCGAATATTATATCCTCTAATCTTTCTACTTCTTTCATATCTCCATCTAGTTCTGCCAATGCCAAGGCTCTAAACCAATACCTTATCATTCCATTAAAAGATGTTGGCCTAATTTCTGCAGTACGATTATCAGCAGAACCTAAAAACATTGGTGTATTGATACTATAGGTCGCTTTAATAATATTCATTTAACTTTACCTCCTTCCGTAAGGTAGTTTTATCTAATTTATGCTTTCGTAGTTAGAATATTATATATACATATACTACAAAAATACAAAAAATCCTTCTTTTTTCTCAAAATTCTGATTTTTCTTGTATTTTGTAGAAAAAAAGAAAAAACACCAAATTTGGTGTTTTTAAATTGTTAATTTTATTTTCTTTTTTTGATAAAATTAAATCCTGTTTTAGTAAGGCTGAACCCATCCTCCCATATTTTATAAATCTCTTATAGGTAGTATCTAATCTCTCTTATGACGCTAGATTAGGAAATTCGAAGGACCATTTCAATTCCTTATAGGTAGAATCTAATCTTATACTCCCCTTTAGAAAGGGGGAAAGGATTGGCTGCTTTCAATTCCTCATAGTTAAAACTTGTCACATAATAGTTTACTTTTGATTTTAACAAATGTATTCTAAATCTTCAACTAGATTTAATAAATATTGAGGCCCGGTAATTATTAAACATCGACCTCCAATAGGTTTTACCTTATTGGAGGCCAGGGATAAATTCTACTGTTTGCGATTTTTAATATATTCCTGTATTTCCTCCATTGGAATAAGAGTATTCAATTCATTGACTGCCCTTCGGTTTAATAGTTTCCTTATCTCTTCATAGCTATGCAATGCTTGATTTATGTCTGAGCTAAAGGAATAATTACCTTCTTGATAAAATGAGGCATGGGCTATCCTATTTCTTATCTTGTTTATTCCATTATATTTTTCTGCAAGAGCTGCCAAATCATTAGACTTTCTCTGGAAATACCTTCTTGTGACTAATTCTTTGACTGTTTCCCTATTTTTTATATCTTCTAAGTCTAGATCGTATACTTCACATAGCTTAGTAAGTACTGCTTCAACTAGGCATATATAGCCATGTCCATATTTTTTGTTTTCAAAATACCATTTGCTTAATTCCAATTGAAATTCTGATGCAGCCTGTACATTTGAAAATCTCGATAAGAATTCTTTTATTAGAGGAAATACATATCCAAGTGCCCTAGTGCTAGCATATTTGCCATTGATTAAGGGGTTTAATCCTTTTATTTGGTTTTGCAAATCTGTTAAGTAGTTTATATTTACCAATTCTGTTATGTTCTTAATTTTTGATGATATTGCTTCTAAATTATCTGGTAACCCTTCCTTTTCTTTTATTAAATCACTTATTAAATATCCATTGCCATAGTTTATAAAGTCATGGGCCCCTCTTATCCAGCTGGATATTTCGTATAATGGGCCTAAATCGACTACTGGAGCATATCCTAAATCCCTTGTCGCTTCAAGCATGCCATAATATAAACCTTTTAATTTGATTTTTTTCTGGTTTAAGATTAGCATAAAATCAATCATTAAATAGAGAAATAATGGAATTGATCTAAAGGAATGGGTTATGTCTAAATATATCTCATCTCCATCGTTTAATATGTCTACTAGTTCCATGATTGTACTGAAGTTTTGCCATAGTTCATCTTCATTTAATCCATATTTTATAATAAGGGGAGTAGAACCTCCTGCAGACTTTGAACCAATAGCTTTTAAATATTCATCAACAGATTCCATTGTTTCTTTTAATACCTCTTTGTTTATCTTTGAAATATTAGGATTGGAATCCATTGCCAATTGCCCTATTTCAACCCAATAATCTTCCTTTAATTCTCTGCCTGAGTTTACGGTAAAGTATCTATATACTTCCTCCCACATGGACTTGGCTGTTCCTATAAAGACAATCTTATCTACCTGGATATATTGAGCTAGGGCTGCTGCCAAAAAAGGAGTCTTATATATTCTATCATCTTTTTCGAACTTATAAGTAGCATCATTATACTCCCTGGCGGAAGTGTCTCCATCAGGTCCACTTTTAAAACTACCAGTTCCAATTGGTGAAATCAATACCTTAGCCATATTTCTCCTCCTAATTATATACTTAAATTATAGAGAAATACTCCTACTCCTGTACTTCTCATTTCTCCAAAAAGTTTATTACAAAAAAACACCCTTAGTTTAAGGTGTTTCAATTTAATTTTAATTCCTTATAGGTAGGATATAATCAAACGCAAACATGACATTTTCCTTACAAGGTTTAAAGTGTCAATTCCTCATAGGTAAGATCTGACTTATATGTCTTGTCTCAAAATAAAACTGCTAGTGAATAGTATCAAACTCCCCGACAAAAAGTTAACATTTTCTCTATTCTATCAAAAATAAATGTTTTTTACAATCTTTTCTAATATTCC
>Ga0209537_1004206_pt1 | contig 12475 bp, 8 predicted proteins | sample BioPla4DNA1_FD_187698 | JGI IMG/M metagenome (GOLD analysis project Ga0209537, IMG submission 187698) | Biogas fermentation microbial communities from Germany - Plant 4 DNA1 (SPAdes) (version 2) | ecosystem: Engineered > Bioreactor > Anaerobic > Digestate | place: Bielefeld, North...
ACCTCGGCACATCTGCCGAGAACCTACAAGCTGCTGAATCTCGGATCCGTGACCTCGACATGGCTGAAGAGATTATGGCATTCACCAAGAACAACATTCTCCAACAAGCTGCAACCGCTATGTTGGCTCAAGCCAACATGGCGCCTCAATCAGTACTGCAGCTTCTCGGGTAATGGGAGACTAGTGGAAGCGAGCTGTAGAATATCTAGTGACAAAGCCAAAGACATTGTCTTTGGCTTTGTTTACAAGTAGTCAAATTCTGTCGAGGTGGCTCCTTATGTTACTGAGTATAGGCCTTATGGTGAAGAATGAGTCCAAGCATCTGGAGGAATGCCTGAAGAGTCTGATGCCCATCCTGAACGAGATTGAATCAGAGTTGATTATCGTTGACACTGGTTCTACTGACAGCACCGTTCAGATTGCTCAGCGCTTTACAGACAAGGTGTATTTCCATGAGTGGTTCGACGATTTTGCCGGGATGCGAAATGTCGTCCTTAGTTACGCCGTTGGCGAGTGGTTCTTCTATGTTGATGGAGACGAGATATTGGAGGATCCTTCTGGAATAATCGCGTTTTTTAAGTCAGGCCGTCATAAGAAATACAATGCTGCCTTCATTAATATGAGGAATCCTGTTTCTAGCAAGGAGCCGCAGAAATGGGGATTCTACCAAGCACTGCGCTTCTTTAGGAAAGATAAGCATTTTCACTTTAGAGGGATCATCCATGAGCAGCCTCAAGCTAAAGGTCCAGTAGCACATATAGAGGGGACGATTGTTCATTACGGCTATATTGCAGATGACAAAGAACTTATGGAGTACAAGTTTAACCGCAATGTTGCGTTGATCCAAAAAGTCTTAGAAAAGGATCCCGATAACATATACCATTTGTACCAGCTATCTCAAAGCTATGCGATGTACAACAAACACGCCGAGGCGCTAGAGTCGATCGAAAAAGCTTACGTTCTGGCCAAAGAAAAGGGTCTCCTCTCGAGATACATGTATGTTGTCATTCAGTTGGCCAATGTCTATTTTAACACCAGAATGTTCCCAGAGTGTGAGAACATTTGTCGAGAAGGTTTGCGAATCAAGGACGGATATCTGGATCTTTATTACTTCCTAGCAGTGTCTCAGGCAGAACTTGGAAAGCTGGAGGAATCAGTAGTATCATTCCAGAACTACTTGTCTCTTGTCCAGGACTATGAGCGAGGGAAAGGTACTGTTGATTTTTCAGTTGCTCATCGTATGGTAGGATTCACCGAACATGCCTATGCGACACTGTGTGAATTGCTTTACAGGCAGGGCAAACATGCGCAGGCTGTAGAACATGCCAAAAGAGTGTCGACTCCCGGTCTGGTTGAACGGGTTGTGCCTTACCTTGTGGACATCTACTCCAGACAGAGGGATTTCCAAGCGATCAAGGCGTTGTACGATAAGTGGAAGGATGACGGCACTTTAGCGTTTTCCATCAAGAATGAAATCGAAAAAAAGCGCTTGACATTGACAGCAACCCACAGGCGACAACTATCTAAGGCTTTGGCGGAGATAGGTACAGAATATGGACTGTTGAATGTAGCTCGAGTTTACTGTCTTGAACGCCTAGATAGAATACCGCAGGAATTCTGGGAACAAATGGCTGTTCTGGACTTGAGTTGCACAGAAGTGTATTATGCTGACTTGGTGTTGTGTTTGCTAATGCACGGAAAGCCCGTTGCAAACGTCCTGAAGACCGTTAGAACAAGTAAGATCACGGAATACTTCTTGTATTTGTTCCGGGCCCATGAGGGGTTTCTTGATGTTATGAAGTCGGTACTGGATGACGAAATTATCTGGCAATTGGATCGAGATGTCATTCATGTGCCCAGGATCAAGTCTGCGGCGCTGTATGCAACCTTGCAGCAGAAGTCCTTACGTGATGAAGACTATGAGCGGTTGTTCAAGCTTTATTTGGAACTAGGTTTGGAATACTTGGAGCACTGTTACAGTAGAACAATTTTGGATTCCGCAGACGTGACATGGGCCAGAACTGACGCCGATGCTTTCTTGCTTGTAATACGCAAAGCTAAAACGTTGAGCAACTCCAGTGCGGAATATGTGCGTTGTTTGCGGGAGGCACTAAAACAAGATAAGACGATGAAGCGCGGTGTACAAATGCTACTGGAGGAAGTCCAAGGGGTGGTTACCCAGCAAGAGAGAGATGAGTTGGAAGGTTTGAAGAGATCGCTGTTAGAGACCATCGAAAAGGCAATAAACGCCGGGGATTTCGAAACCGCTTTCATGTTGATTACTGAGTATGAAGATGCGGTCGGGTCGGATGCATCCATTTGTTCTGCAAGAGGGATCATTCATCTAATTTCGGGGGATCTAGACGCGGCTAGGGAAGCGTTTTTGAAAGGCCTAGAATACGAACCAGACAACGAAGATTTGATCTATAACCTCAGTTATTTAGACAGAATAATGGAAGCAGGATAAAGACAGAAGGGAATCGTCGTGGATAACACGGGTTCAAAGAACAAGCACATCACGTCGTGTTTTCAAATGCGGTGAGGGGCGGTTGTCGTGGTTTTCATCCCGTGATGCGGGTAGGTCGGGCGATCCAAGAAACGTGAGACCAAGCACTCCAAACTGGGTCGTTGACCGGGCGGAACGGGCGCAGAACGCAGGAAAGTGGGTGTCGGCGTTGTACGTTAATGATGCAGATAAGATAACAGGGCTTCTTGATACCATCGTTGAGGCATTAGATCATGAAGCCCAGAATAGCCACACGGCGACATCGCAATTGGAGGGTAGCGTGGAAGCATTAGAAGCGATCATAGATTTCCTAATGGCACACGCTCCCGAATGCGACCTGGAACTCATAAATGGTGTAACGAAATGTATGAAAGACTGTCTGTCAAATCAAGTCTCTGATGTCAGCGTTTTGAGACGCATGAAGAAGAGGATTAAGCAGATACGAACCTTATTCCTGAACCAAGTGAATCTCAGATGGAGAGCCCTCTTTCTGCCCTACAAGGCATCGATGTGGACATCGCTTGAGAGCATCTGGAAGGCTGCACACGCTGATTCTCGGTGCGATACTGTCGTCATGCCTATTCCGTATTTCGAATTGGATGACCGCCTTAGACCTGCGTCCATTCGATACGAAGGAAGCGATTTCCCTAGGGAGGTTCCAATAGTCCCTTTCAGTTCGTTCAGCGAAGCGCAGGAATACGAGATGATATTCTTCCACAATCCATATGATGACCTGAACACTATTACCCGCGTTCCAGAGGTGTTTTTTTCACGAAATCTGACCAAGCGTACAAAATGTCTGGTTTACAGTCCCTATTTCACTTTTGGTAGATACTTCCCTGGTAAAGGAGATCATCTGTTCAACGCTCAGGGGCTCGTGCATGCCGACATCATTTTGGTGCAATCGGAGCGGGTCAAGAAGATCTTTCAGAGGTTTGGTCATCCTTCTAGGAAGTTGTTGGTCGTTGGTTCCCCGAAAACGGACGCTATCGTAGCGATGCTAGATGGCGGTTACGAAGTGCCAAATGCCTGGAAGGAAAAGGTGCGCGGTAGAAAGGTATTTCTTCTGAACACGCACTTGTACTACTTCCACAAAACAGGAGCTAGGGGGATGCGCGAACACACGGAAATAGTCGAAACGTTTCTCGAACGCGATGATTGTTCACTAATATGGAGGCCACATCCCCTGTTGCATACGCTCTTAAGCAAGACCTCCCATGAATTCACCGTGTTCTATCGTAACATGTGCAAGTTATTAGCTTCTTCGGGCAATTGCCTTGTCGACACGACAACCGACTATCGATTGGCTTTTAGCTGTTCTAATGCCATGATTTCGACCTATAGTTCTCTGGTAAACGAGTACATGGTTACCGGCAAACCTGTGTTGATCTTCCAACGAAAGCCCGATTCGACGACAGCTCAGCACTTTCCCCTGGATTACTCAGGCAACTACTATCGCTATGGCGATCAGCCTCTGACGTATAAAGAGTTCATAGATATGGTGGTGTTAGGAAAGGACCCTCTTAAGGATCGTCGCATGAAGGCGGTACGGTCGGGCTTTGCGAACATAAATGGGACGGCGGGGCAAGAGGCTTACCGCGCAGTAGTGAATGAGATATTGCCGAAGTAGGGAATCAGGATGGTGATGTGATATGACCTATGATGTAGCGAAGCTGGGGCCTGCCAGAGCAGCGGCATTGGAGCTTGCTGATGTAGCTGCAGGTATCTGTGAGAAGTATGGTCTTCGCTATACGCTGTTGAATGAGACTCTTTGGGGTGCTGCGGAAGTAGGGGGGTTTTTGCCCTGGGCAGCAACTGTTCAGCTGGGCATGCTCTATGATGACTTCGTTGTCTTTCTAGAGAAATGCAAGACTGAGCTGGAGGGAACTCATTACTATATAGTCCATTCGCGAAACTGCTATCAGTTCGATGAAGTGTACGTGAGGCTTCAAAAGCGAAGCGGTGTGGTTCTGCCTCGGGGACGGGAGGCTGATCAGGTCTATTACGATTACTTCATTGACATCATCCCCATTTTTTACGCCGGTAGTACTAAGAAAGAAGTTCGAGCCATGCACAACAGATTCGTTTACTATTACAAACTCTTACAGGCTCGCAAGCAGCCGCCTGATCTGCTCAAACTCTCTTGGCTGCCACGGATAATTAAGAATGAGTATTACTATAGACGCCGTACCGATGATGTTTTCCCGAAGATGGAAGAGTGTGTGAAGAGGTATGGTGCGATACCAACGAAATATGTGTTGATACCGAGTCTATCGCGGCAAACTGGAGTTGTGAAGCTTGCTCAAACATACCGAGAATCCACTTTTCTAGACTTTTCTGGAAGGCGCTACCGTGTGATAGGGAGGTACGCGGAGTGGTTGCGAGAGATGTATGACAACAAGACGCGACGTCGTTTGGCAAGGGCGGTGGTTAATCGAGCAATGTTGGAAGGCCCGACCTTATTGCGGAGAGTACAATTGATTGGGCTAGAAATGCTAGTGGAATTCGACCGCCTCTGCAGAAAGCATGATCTAGTCTATACGCTGGCATTCGGCACTTTGCTGGGAGCAGTGAGGCATAGGGGTTTCATACCATGGGATGACGATGTTGATGTCCTAATGCCTCTCGAAGACTACGAGAGATTCCTAGAATTGGCACCGGAGGAAATGGACACAGACAGGTTCTTTCTGCGGACTCAGGAAACGGATAAAGACTGCAACCTGGTGTTTGCAACGCTCAAGCGAAACAATACGATATATTGCAAGGCAAACCGCGACAGGTTTGACACACACTTAGGGGTGACCATGGATATCTTTCCGCTGTTTAACGGGCCCAATTCTCGCGTTATCCATCGAGTACAGGATCGTATGTGCAGGATTTTGAAGACGATAATTTGGGCTCATATGGGTGCTGAAGGAGAGAAGGACCCATTGAAGAGATGGTTCTACACTCAGTTGGCCAAGATTCCACATAAGCGTGCCTATGCTTTGCACAGGAAAATATCGCAGATGCAGAAGAGAAAGACGGGGAAGTATTTCCATGTGTCTGCCGGTAGAAATCCTTTTGATAGAGCCTACAATAAGAGTGATTGCTACGAAGATCGTGTAGAACTCGAATTTGAGGGACACATGTTTTTCGCTCCCAAGAATTATACAGAGGTGCTTGCCTACATTTACTCGGATGAATATGAAAGATATCCACTACTAGAACGCAGGGTTGCGAAGCACATGCCTGGGATCATCGATATTGGTGACCTTTTTAGGGATTATCGCTTTGAGCCTGAAGAAACCGATCTGGATCAGGAAGTGATTTCTGTTGGGGAGAACGCCGCCGAACTCACTGCGAATCTCGAAAAGGTTTGCTGATGAGCAGTGTCAGCTCCAGGTCTAGTAGACTTACGACAACGGAGGGAGATTGGTTCACGTGACGAGACTAGAACGTCAGTACAGATCCATGTTAACGATACGACGTTTTGAGGAAAGAGTTCTAGACTTGTTTGGCCGAGACTTAGTATCTGGTACGACTCACACGTACATAGGTCAAGAAGCTATCGCTGTTGCCCTCATGCAACACGTCAAGGAAGGCGATATCATATTCAGCAATCATAGATGTCATGGGCATTATCTAGCCTATGGGGGCCCTCCGGAGTTGTTGCTCGGCGAAATCTTGACAAAGGAGTGCGGCATGTGTGGAGGGAATGGTGGTAGCCAGCACCTGCATTACCGGAATTTTTACACAAACGGAGTCCAAGGGGGAATCGTACCGAATGCCGTTGGCATGGCGTGGGCAGAGAAGATAAACGGGACTGACAATATAGCGATCGTCTTCTTAGGTGATGGGACACTGGGTCAAGGAGTAGTCTATGAGTCGTTCAACCTGGCTAGCCTTCTTGAGGTACCAATCCTTTTCGTCGTAGAGAATAATCAATACGCAATGTCTACACGGACAGTTGATGCCTTGGCGGGTAGCTTTGCGGCACGTGCAGAGGCTTTTGCTATCGAGCATGATCAAATATCTTCTAACGATGTTGAGGTGTTGACTCAAGGATTCGATAGAGCGATAGGCTATGTCAGAAAGACGAAGAGGCCCTTTTGTCAAATTGTTCATACTTATCGGCTTGCTGCGCACAGCAAGGGTGATGATACGAGGCCGGCAGAAGAAGTTTCCTCTTACAAGAAGAGCGATCCCATTTCTATTGCGCGCAGCAAATTGGGTGATGACAAGTGCAGACAAATTGAGGAAGAGGTTGAGAAAAAGATAGGATCGGTTGTCGATCGGGTGCTCAAAGCGGCGCCAAGTAAAGCGAAAGAAGCGGTAGTCAAAAACGTCCGCGCCAAAAACTTCGATGTCTATAATCGCGCTAGCATGCGTTGCGTAGAGGCGATCAGCAAAGCATTGGATACTGTATTGGCTGAGAATGAGGACGCGTTAGTCATTGGCGAAGACGTTCGTGATCCGTGTGGAGGAGCGTTTAAAGTGACGGCGGGCCTTAGTACGAAGTATCCGGATCGCGTCCTAAACATGCCAATTAGTGAAGCGGCTATTATAGGATCCGGCATTGGGCTTGCTATGAACGGAAAGCTGCCCATTATAGAAATCATGTTTGGCGACTTCATCACATTGGGGTTCGATCAACTAGTTAATCATGCGGCGAAGTACAACTGGCTTTATGACAAGCAAGTGCCTTTGGTGATTAGAACGCCCATGGGGGCGGGGCGAGGCTATGGGCCAACGCACAGCCAGTCGTTGGAGAAATTCTTGATTGGCGTACCTATGATTGAGGTTCTGGCTTTGTCTCCGATCCATAATGTTCAGGCCCTATATAGCTATGCACTTTCATATCTCGAACGCCCCTTGATCATTATCGAAAACAAGAAAATGTATGGCCAGCGTTTGCTCCAGTGTTCAAAAGGGAAGATCAATGATTTCTTTGTTTGCCACAGTTGGAATGAGGCTTTCCCTACCATAAAGCTGTCGCTGGACCCCGAATCTCCTCCCGATGTGACGTTGGTTACCTATGGTGGCATGGTGATGGATGTCATGGATGCTGCGGTGGGTCTGCTTTTGGAAGATGAGGTTCAGGTCGATATCGTTGTGATGTCTCAAATATCGCCGATCCCCATGAGTGACTTGGAGAACCTGGTGGACGGTTTCGGCTGGGTTGGTGTGGTAGAAGAAGGGACAAGGCATTGTGGTATAGGTGCAGAGGTAGTAGCCGGACTCGCAGAGCAAAGACTCGGCAAAGGGTTCTTCAGGGTGGCCGCCCAGGATCAACCTATACCAAATGGTATAGAACTTGAGCGTTATGTGCTTCCCAGCGCTGAGAAGATAGTTGACAAGATTAGGGGTGTTTTGGCTTGAGGCAGGAGTTGAGAGTTCCAAGACTTGACAGTAATAGCGATTACGTTACGATCACGCAGTGGCTGGTGAGAAGCGGAGATTTTGTCACGCAGGGGGAACCTATTGCTGTAATCGAAACTAGCAAAGTCACTACAGAGCTTATCGCTGAAGGTGACGGATACATTTACATGTTGGTGCCTGAAGGCACAGATGTTAGGGTAGGCCAAGTTGTTGGTTTTGTGTCTGATACCGATGAGAACGCAGCAAATGGTATCGTTAGTGGCCAGGAAAGAGAGGAAGGAACAGAACTAAAGATGTCGAGGAAGGCCAAGGAGCTTATGGTGAAGTATGGGATAGATAGGTCGCTTCTGCCGAGAGACAGGATCGTCAGAGAGAGTGATATTTTGCGGCTCGTCGGTCAACCATACAGCATTTCGGACACCCGTTCTCAAGACCTTCTGATATACGGCGGGGGGGGGATCTGTAAACTTATCATAGACATTGTGAGAAAACGTGGCGAATACAGCATTTGCGGGATAATAGATCGGCGTTTTCCCGAGCTGAAGGAGGTTTCTGGCGTCCCTGTGATAGCTGGGAACGGCAAGAACGAGTTGCGCGAGGTCATGCGTCAAGGGTATGTGCGTATCATAAACTCTGTGGCTTTCGATGGTCGCATGCACGGAAGAAAGGAACCCTATGTGTTGCTCAAAGAGCTAGGTTTTACCTTTGTGAATGTCATACATGACAAAGCTGTGGTCGAGCCCAGCATTAGGATGGGAGAAGGAAACGTGATAGCAGCTGGAGCCATTGTTGGATCAGAAACATGGATAGGCAACAACTGTATTATCAACGCGGGGGCGATTGTCTCACACGATTGTATCATAAGTGATCATTGCCACATAGCTTCAGGCGCTGTCCTAGGGGGAAACGTTGTCGTCAACGAAAACACCCTGATTGGACAAGGATGTACAATTTTTAAGAATGTGAGAATTGGTAGGAATGTCGTTATCAAGAATGGGGCAAATGTGTTTTCAAACGTGCCGGATAACGAAATAGTCGGATAGCCACAGGGAAGGAGTATGGCTTCAGAGACTAGCTGGCAACCAGATCATTGCTCGCCCAACTGTTCTAGTCACCGAGCTAGTAGCAATTGTTAGGCGCCGAGTACATGCCTGCGCTGGGTACGGTCTTGTCGGTAGACGTTTTGCTAGAATAACAGGTTGTCAATGGAGACGCTTTCGTGAAAGGGCTCACCGCATCGCGGCAATATGTTAAGTACCCTTGCCTGAGATGTCGGCGTCAACGTGAAATCCGATCGTGTTTCATGCATATTACCACGCGAGGTGGTACCATGGAGGTCACACTCAAGCAGCTTTCCTTCGAAGATGGACTTGATGTCTACGCTATGCTTCAAGAACTGCCCGCGGAGGAAAACGGCTTTGTTAATCCCATGAAGGGAAAGACTTTCCAAGAGTTCAAGCAATGGCTACTTCGGAGTGATAACGCGTCTAAGGATGCGAACAGGAGACCAGTCCAAACCATCTTCTGGCTGTATGCAGACGGAGTCCCTGTGGGCATGGCGAAGCTAAGACAGTTCATAACTGAAGAAGTCTTAACGGCTATTGGAAACGTCGGCTATGCCATAAGACCAGGTTACAGAAACATGGGCTACGGCAAGTTGCTGTTGGGACTCTTGGTCCAAAGGGCGAAAGCACTTTCCATTGATAGGCTTGTTCTGACTATCAACGCTGACAATCCGAGTTCGGTAGCAGTCGCATTGGCAAATGGTGGGAAAGTTGACAGGTCTAGTGATGGACGTCTTATCGTATCGATTCATATTTGAGGGCTTCAGCTACTGAAGGTCGGTTTTTTGCTGGTGACGGGATGGACATGCCGTCCAGAGCGTTGGCACCTATGAGGAAAAGCAGAATGTTGCGCGGCTTCAGGAGGATGTTCACTCCTGTCAATGGATCTTCACCGGACGATGAGTCTGCTCTCTAGTTATCCCCTTTATATGGAACTGGCATATTCAGTATTACAGCACCGCTGTCGGGCAAGGTATAACGCCTAGGAGCGCTGCTGCCGCCTGTTCTCATTCTTCCCATGAACTGGTTCCTATGGCGGGTGGACGCAAAGGCGGTTTGTAGCTCACACCGCGCTCCTATCGAATACAGAGAATATAGAGGTGCAGACGAGTTGAGGGTTCCGTTCTGTATCGACCCTTAAGCAGTACGATATATCAGTACAAGGGATAAACTAGCAATGACGGGGAGAGGTTCAGATGCAAGCGATGATTTTGGCGGCCGGTATGGGCAAGAGATTGAAAGAACTCACTAACGAGAACACAAAGTGTATGGTGGAAGTTAACGGTGTGACCATTATTGAGCGAATGCTTAGGCAGCTGGACAAACTAGGCCTATCGAGAATCATCATTGTGGTAGGCTATAAAGCATCAGCATTAGCCGAGCATATAGAAGAACTGCAGATCAAGACGCCGATTACTTACGTGAAGAACGAAATCTATGACAAAACAAACAACATATATTCGCTCTATCTAGCCCGGGAATATCTTCTCGAAGAGGACACCCTTTTGATTGAGTCAGACTTGGTTTTCGAAGACGCAGTACTGCAGCGAATCCTAGCGGATCCTTATCCAGATCTTGCTTTGGTTGCCAAGTACGAGAGCTGGATGGATGGCACAGTGGTGACGATAGACGAAAACAGGAACATCAGAAGTATCCTAGACAAGAGGCAGTTCAGGTTTGAGGATGTTCACGAGTATTACAAGACGGTGAACATCTATAGGTTCAGTAAGGAGTTTGCAGACTCCTCGTACGTACCCTTTTTGGAAGCATTCATAAAAGCCGCGGGAAGCAATGAGTATTACGAACAAGTCTTGAAAGTTATCGTGTTAGTCGGGAAATCAGCGATCAAGGCGTCTGTGCTGGAGGGCGAGCAGTGGTATGAGATTGACGATGCTCAAGATCTCGATATAGCTGAGTCGATTTTTGCGCTATCTCCCGAAGATAAGCTGAAGAGGTTTCAGAGCAGATACGGAGGATATTGGCGTTACCCACAGATGATCGATTTTTGCTATCTAGTAAATCCTTTCTATCCGCCGAAAAAGCTTCTTGATGAGATAAAGTCGAACTTCGAACGACTGGTTACGGCCTACCCATCCGGAATGCGGGTGAATAGCCTGTTGGCGGCCAAGTTTTTCGGGTTGAGGCCAGAGTTCATGGCCATTGGGAACGGGGCTACCGAGTTGATCAAGTCATTGATGGAAAGACTTCCCGGTAAGGTAGGTATAATCCGTCCAACTTTCGAGGAATACCCTAATCGCAAGTCGAAGGATGACGTGGTTGTTTACCTTGCCGAGAAGAGGGACTATTCATATACTGCTGACGACTTGATGGAGTACTTCGACGACCAAGATATTTCCAGTTTAATCCTGATCAACCCTGATAACCCTTCAGGTAACTATATCCAGAAGAAGGATGTCTTGCGGCTTGCATCTTGGGCGCAGAACCGCAATACTTTCTTCATTGTCGATGAGTCTTTTGTGGACTTTGCTGATGAGGATGAGGCTACTCTCTTGAATGAAGAAGTGTTGCGGAGTCGGCACAACCTAGCCGTAGTCAAGAGCATTTCGAAGTCATATGGAGTTCCTGGTTTGCGTCTGGGGGTGCTCGCTACTGCAAACGTAGAACTTGCGAGCCTAGTTAAGAAGGATGTGGCCATATGGAACATCAACTCCATCGCGGAGTTTTACCTTCAGATATGTGAGAAATACAAGGAGGATTACGAGGAAGCGATCAGGCGTTTCAAAGCTGTAAGAAAGGAGTTCGTTGATGCTCTTTCCAGCATAGACAACCTTCGCATCATTCCTACGCAAGCAAATTTCGTGATGTGTGAAGTGCTTGGCGCCCATACAGCAAGGCATGTGGCAGCATTGCTACTGCATAGATTTGGGATACTAGTACGAAACCTATCTTCAAAACGGGGGATCACTGGTGAGTACATTCGGGTGGCTGTCAAACGACCCGATGAGAATCAGCGACTGGTCGATGCTTTACGGGTCGTTTTGAACGGTAGTGGCGTGTAGCCCTTCCTGCGGCTAAAACCCAGTACAACAACTGTTAGGCAGATAAGCCTGGTGTCTCAACAAAGCGAAGCATGCATGCACCCATGCAACTCGCCTATCGAGTATGAACCTTTGTGGAACAACGAGCCGGTGGGGTTCGGTTGTATCGGCAATTCTTCGCCTGGATAACACAGGTGCTGCATGGGTCTTGTCATCTCACCTAGCGGCCGGCGATTTGTGATCGTTACTCGCGGGTGCCAATCGGGTCGCGAAGATCTCGTGCTACAGGTGCTGATTTGGTTTCTGCAAAAGCACGACTATGAGATGAAACGTTGCCCTTGGTTAGGTCTACTGCTTTTGGCGGCGTCAGACGTCGCGACGGTTACAGCCTCCGGTAGACATTGGCTCGATTAATGAGCTCTGTATATTACGATCTGAAAAGACCACTGTCACGGAGAAATAAGGCCACTAAAACGGTGTGAGAAGGCCACCTTCACGGAAGAGAAGTCCAGTCTATCTAATTACCTTGAACCAAGCCTATAATG
>Ga0209537_1004207_pt1 | contig 12475 bp, 18 predicted proteins | sample BioPla4DNA1_FD_187698 | JGI IMG/M metagenome (GOLD analysis project Ga0209537, IMG submission 187698) | Biogas fermentation microbial communities from Germany - Plant 4 DNA1 (SPAdes) (version 2) | ecosystem: Engineered > Bioreactor > Anaerobic > Digestate | place: Bielefeld, North...
ATGCTAGATACAGTTGCAGAAGGATTAATGAAAACTGTAATAAAATATGCTCCAATAGCAATTAAGGAACCAGATAACTATGAAGCTCGTGCTAATCTTATGTGGGCATCCTCCTGGGCAATTAATGGCTTTATAGATGGAGGCAAAAAACAGGCATGGAGCTGCCACCCAATGGAACATGAATTATCAGCCTTTTATGATATAACTCATGGTTTAGGTCTTGCTATTTTAACACCACGCTGGATGGAATATACCTTAGATGAAACAACAGTATCAAAATTCTATCAGTTTGGATGTAATGTATTTGGCCTTGATAAAAATATGGAACCAATGGCTGTTGCAAAGAAGAGTATTAAAATGCTATCTGACTTCTTCTTTAATACTTTAGGTTTACAAAGTACCTTAACAGAAATAGGTATTGACGAAAGTAACTTTAACATAATGGCAAAGAAAGCCTGCAAGGGAGGCACTATTAATGGATTTAAGCCATTAAGCCCTGAAGATGTTGTAAAGATTTATAAAATGTGTCTGTAAAAATTAAATTTATATTAAGAGTATGTGAACCTTAGTGAAGGTTAGTCCTTATGGGCTTTTCTTAGGGTAAGGGAGCATACTCTCTTTTTATGCAAAAAGTAAATATTGTGGTAAAATGGATATAAAATGAAATAAGATTTAATAATAAAGTTAGGTAGCAGATACTAATTCAATTGCTAGAAAAGATACCTTTTGAGCACATTCAGGTTACCAATCAAATAATTAGTTTTGCAAAAGCATCCTTGGGGAAAAAATTAAACAAGAATGTGTACATATCCTTAGCGGACCATATAAATTTTGCAATAGAGCGTCAAAAAGAAGGTATTGTTATGAGAAATGCTTTACTTTGGGAAATTAAAAAATTCTACAATCATGAATTTTTAGTAGGAAAAGAAGCATTAAATATAATAGAAAATAAACTTGGCATAACACTACCAGAAGATGAAGCAGGCTTTATTGCACTACACTTGGTAAATGCACTAATGGATGACATATCTATGCAAAAGACTACTGATATGACTAAGATGATTGATAATATAATCAGCATAATTAAATATCATTTTAAGATAGAGTTAGACGAATACTCTGTCCATTATGAAAGATTTATAACTCATCTTAAATTTTTTGCCCAAAGAATATTTAGCGAAAATATTATATCAGATCAGGACGAAAATTTTATAGAAATCTTAAAAAAGCAATATAAAAAAGAATATGAATGTACTCTAAAGATAAGGGATATTATTAAACAAGAGTATGATTGTGAGTTAACAGAAGACGAAATGATCTACTTAACAATTCACATCAAAAGAATTACAAATATTTAAAGGGTTGTTACTTTAAGCAGGCTATACCTAAATAAAAATTTGTTAGTATAAAACTAATTAAATTTTGTTTAGGTATTTTTTATTCCCTTTTTCAAAGAATATTAAAAATACTAGAAAAAATAAAAGACAAAGGAGAAATCAAAATGAACTATAAGAATTTAGCAGAAGAAATTGTTAAACTTGTAGATGGAGAAGAAAATATTGCTTCTCTTGTACATTGTGCAACTAGATTAAGATTTACTTTAAAAGATGAAAGCAAAGCAAACACAGCAGCACTAAAGAAAACAAAAGGCGTAATGGGAGTCGCAGCTAATGGCGGACAATACCAAGTAATAATAGAAAGCGAAGTTTCTAATGTTTATAAAGAAATAATGGCTATACTAATTTAGAAGATAATAAAGAAGCTTCAAAGGAAAAAGATGATCGTTCAGTTTTCGCAAAAGTTATAGATACAATATCAGGAGTTTTCACACCAACATTACCAGCTATTACAGCAGCAGGTATGTTAAAGGCTGTTTTATCACTATTATTAGCATTTAATTTAGTAACAAAGGAATCTCAAACATATCAAGTTATTAACTTTATGGCAGATGCAGCATTCTACTTCTTACCTATTTTACTTGCAAGTTCTGCAGCTAAGAAGTTTAAAACTAATCAATATATGGCAATGATGATAGGTGGAATCTTACTTCACCCAAACTTTGTAGCAATGGTAGGAGCTGCAAAAGAAGCAGGTACTGGAATTAGTGTATTTGGTTTGCCTATAACTTTAGCTAGCTATGGCTCAAGTGTTTTACCAATAGGTATTTGAAACAAAACACGCTGTAGCATTAAAAGACGACAATGGACTAGAAATGATAATTCACATTGGATTAGATACAGTTAAACTTGGTGGAAAACACTTTAACACTCACGTTAAGCAAGGAGACAGAATTACTGTAGGTAAGTTATTAGTTGACTTTGATATGAACAAAATCAAAGAAGAAGGATTTGATACTATAACACCAGTAATAATAACTAACAGTGCAGACTTTAGTGAAGTACTTGCAATTGACGATAAAGCAGTAAAAGCTGGAGAAGAAATTATAAAAGTAGTTAAGTAGGCTAAGACAGTTTGAAGCGAAATTCAGTTTTCAAGTTTCAAGTTTCAGGTTTCACTTTCAGATTTTGAGTTTTAGTTAGTATATTCAATTAGTAATAAGAAGTAATAATAAAAAGATATAGGCTAAATTTTCTATTAAAAATTGGGTCCCATAGTCATTTATTAATTTGAATAAATAAAAAATATAAGGGAGGATATATAATATTTACATTATGTATTCTCCTTTAAAAGAAAGAAGGTATTTGTATGAGTAGATTACCGGAAGGTTTTTTATGGGGAGGAGCTACGGCTGCTAACCAATGTGAAGGTGGATATTTAGAAGGAAATAAGGGGTTAGGAACTGTAGATGTTATTCCAGCAGGAGAACATCGTAGAGCTGTTATGCTAGGAAAAATGCATTACAATGATTTACCAAAGGATACTTACTTCCCATCCCATGAAGCAATAGATATGTATCATCACTATAAAGAAGATATTGAATTATTTGCAGAAATGGGCTTTAAATGCTACCGTTTCTCCTTTTCATGGTCAAGAATTTTCCCAACAGGAATGGAAACTGAGCCAAATGAAGAAGGCTTAAAATTCTATGAAGATTTAATAGATGAACTTTTAAAATATAATATTGAGCCAGTAGTTACAATATGCCATTTTGATTTACCACTAGCTTTAGAAGAAAAATATGGCTCTTGGAGAAGCAGGGAAGTAATAGATGCTTATCTTAGATATTGTGAAGTAATATTTAAAAGATTTAATGGTAAGGTAAAATACTGGATGACTTTCAATGAAATAAATATGCTTATGCATCTTCCATTTATAGGTGCTGGCATAATGTTTAGAGAAGGGGAAAATGAAATTCAAGTAAAATACCAAGCAGCTCATAATGAATTAGTTGCATCAGCTTTAGCTACAAAATTAGCAAAAGAAATAAACAAAGAAAACCAAATTGGATGTATGTTAGCAGCAGGCCAATTCTATCCATATTCCTGCAGACCAGAAGATGTTTTTGATGCTATGGAAAAGGATAGAAACAACTATTTCTTTATAGACGTTCAAGCTAGAGGAGAATATCCAGGTTATGCTAAGAAGTTCTTAGAGCGTAACAATATAAAAATAGAAATGGGTCCAGAAGATGAAAAAATACTAAAAGAAAATACTGTAGATTATATTGCATTTAGTTACTATTCTTCAAGACTTGCAAGTACTGACCCAAATGCAGGAGTTAAAACAAGTGGAAATGTAATATCAACCTTTAAAAATCCACACTTAAAGGCTAGTGAATGGGGCTGGCAAATAGATCCACTTGGATTAAGAATAACAATGAATTCCTTATATGACAGATACCAAAAACCATTATTCATAGTAGAAAATGGTCTTGGTGCAGTGGATATACCAGATGAAAATGGATATGTGGAAGATGATTATAGAATAGATTACCTAAGACAACATATAAAATGTATGATTGATGCTGTTGAAATAGATGGCGTTGACTTAATGGGATATACACCTTGGGGATGTATAGACTTAGTTAGTGCATCAACAGGAGAAATGAAAAAAAGATACGGATTCATTTATGTTGATAAAGATAACGAAGGAAATGGAACTTTAAAGAGATCTAAAAAGAAATCTTTTGACTGGTATAAAAAAGTTATTGCTACAAATGGTGAAGAACTTTAATTAAAATTAAATAATTATAAAAAGCATATAACTCTCTTTTCGAGTAAGCCTATATACTTAAAGGGCTATATCCATCTAAAAGAGTTATATGCTTTTTGCTGTTAAAATAAGATATTTAGAAGACTACAAAGTGTTTTCTTAAGAAATTGAAAATACAAGAACTTACTAAATAATTATTTATATTACTCAAAAATAGAGTATATAATTTATATATATGATTAAAGAAAATAATTGATACAATAGACGGGGAATTAATTAATTTTAGAAAAAATATCAACAAATCGTAGAAAATGAGTTATTATAAATATAGAAGATTAATTTAAGACGAAAATAAGATATATTACCACAATTAAAAATAAAATATTACTTGGAGATGACGTAAGATGGTATTTAATTTAAATGAGTTTTTAATTGCTGCATCTTTTGCATTAGATTTTGTAGAGATGGACATATTAGGAGTTACATCAAACCACGGTAAAAGATCAGCCTATATATCACTTAGACTTGCAATGGAGCTTGGATTAACTGATGAGGAGATCTATGATGTAGTTGCACTAACAATGCTACATGACAATGGACTTAGTTCAATAAAGGTTTTTAGTAGATTTTTAAAAGGGGATTCTATGAATATTAGAAATCTTGAAAGTGTTAGGGAACACTGTATAATAGGCGAAGAAAATATTAAAGACTATCCTTTCTTAACAAATGTAAAAAATGCAATTAAATATCATCATGAAAACTACGATGGTACAGGAAATTTTAAGTTAAAAGGGGAAGAGATACCCTTAATGGCACAAATAATACGTATAGCCGACTTAACAGATGCTACATTTGATTTTGGTAAAAACAATAATTCTACAAGAGAAAAGATAATTAAGTATATTAATGAACAGAGTGACAAAATATTTTCTAATAAATTGGTACAAGCTTTTAATATTATTTCAAAGGATGAAAACTTTTGGATAAATTTAGAGGATAATCAAATAAATGAAGCGCTAATAAAGAATACACCACAATTTTCAAAGGAATTATCTTTAGAAGATATTATGAAAATAACAAAAGTATTTTCAAAAATAGTTGACTCAAAATCTCAATTTACAAGAAGACACTCAAGTGGATTATCAGAAAAAGTAGCTATTATGGCGGATTATTACAAAAAAATTATGAGGAAAAAATGAAATTAATCATTGCTGCTGACTTACATGATCTTGGAAAATTAGCGATTTCTAATGATATTTTAGATTGTCCAAGGAAACTTACAGATGAAGAGTTTGAATTAGTTAAGAAACATGTATATTATACAAGGATTGCCCTACAAGAAATAAAGGGTTTTGAAGATATTACAGAATGGGCTTCAAACCACCATGAAAAATTAAATGGAAAAGGCTACCCCTTTGGTAAAACAGAAAAAGATCTTGATTTTAATTCAAGGCTTATGGCATGTTTAGATATTTACCAAGCTCTTACTGAAGAACGACCATATAGAGAAGGATTAATACATAAAGAAGCAATGAAAATATTATATGAAATGTGCAGTAGAGGATTTATTGATGGAAATATAACAGAGGACATTGATAGGGTATTTTCTTAATAGTTAATTTGTTAATAGTTAATGAGCATGCATCTCTTGCTGGAGGGTAAGCCTTTAAGGGGCTTGTACTCACCTGGGAGACACATGCTCTTTTATATTTTTATATAATATGCTTAAACTTGTAAAATGATAATGTAGTATTTACGAAAAAAATTTCTTTTTATAGATCTTTCTCCAGAACTTAATAATAGCTATAAAGTATAATGCTATAACAAAACCAAGTACTATTTTAGCTAGAATAATATCAACTTTAAATAGCAATATAGCGAAGCAAAGGCTTAATCCAAGATAAAAAAGTGTAATAGTAAATAAAAGAAATTTTCTAATTTTTATATTAATTTTTTTATTTGAAATTAACTCAATCCAGCCTTCAAATAATAAAGTAAATAAAAACTCAAATATTGTATCCATAATACTCCCTTCAATCTAAGCACTAACACAATAAATAATATTGCTCTTTTTCTATTATTATAACACGAGTTACAAATAAAAGGAAAAAGAAATAAGTTAAAGCTATTACAGGCCATTTATGTTTTGTAATAGCTTTAAATTTTACCCATTTTACTAACGTAAGAAATATAGCCTGTATGTACCTTGTAACAACAATACTATTTCGCCAAAAACCCCTATAGAAAGAAACAGGAAATAGTAGCTTGCCTTTGTTATATCCTTATTAAACAGCTCCCTAAAAGCTTGAATAACTAAACCTTCAAATTTAAACCAATTTAATATCCAACCAATAAGAAGAAAAGTAATAATTGCTATATCTATTCCACCGTCCATACTTATAGATTGTCCTTATAGAGATTTGTTAATTCTATACCATTATTGTAAAAATATCAATATAAAAACTCCTGTGAAGCATTTGGAAAAATGAATAAAATTTTATTCAATTGGTAAAATAATTATAGTGTTATCTAAGAATTTTAGTAGAAAGAAGGTAAAAACTTTGAATGAAGGTTTAGTTGTTTTAGTAAGGGGAGTAATTGGCTTCTTTTCACTACTCATTTTTGCAAGGGTTATAGGAAAGGAACAAATAAGCCAATTGACTTTCTTTGATTATATTCTAGGAATAACAATAGGCTCCATAGCTTCAGAACTAACAGTAGATTTATCTACAAAAGCATGGTCCCACTGGGTAGGCCTAGTTGTATGGTGTGCTTTAGGCTACATAATGGAGATGATAACCTTAAAGTGGAGATATGCAGCCAAGTATTTTGAAGGGGAGCCAGCTATAGTAATAATGAACGGAAAGATAATGGAAAATGTTTTAAGAAAGATGAAATATAGAGCATCGGATATTGTAGAGCTTTTAAGGAATAAAGATATTTTTGATTTAAATGAGGTTGCTTATGCATTAATTGAGCCTAATGGACAAATATCAGTACTTAAAAAGCCTGAATATCTGCCAGTAACAAGAAAAGATATGAATATAAAAGTAAAAGATTCAGGTATAGCTACGGAAATTATATATGATGGAATAGTTATTGACGAAAATTTAAGGCAATATAATAAAGATAGAAAATGGCTATATAGTCAATTAAAATCAAAAGGCATTAAAGATCCTTCAGAAGTTTTTCTCTTTACATTAGACAAATCAGGGAATGTATATATAGATAAGTATGAAGATAAAATAAAAAAGGTTATAGATATTGGAGACTATAAAGGTCCTTACTAATAGGAGGGTGATATTGTGAAAAAGTTTTTTGTAGTTAGCATACCTATTGTAACATTGGGACTTTTTATATTAATAATGGTAAGTGGTAATTATCTAAAAAGGCCATTAGGAAATGATGATAATATACCAGCCCTTGTTGAAGTGATAAATAATAATATTATGGAAGAAAAGTGGGAAAAAGCAAGTACAAATACTGAAAAATTAAATGATGCATGGGAAAAGGTTATAAAGAGAATACAATTTAGTTCTGAAAGAGACGAAATAAATGCTTTTACTATGAATGTGGCAAGACTCCGAGGAGCTATTAGGGCACAGGATAAAGCAATTTCCCTTTCTGAGCTAAGTGAAGCCTTTGAACATTGGAAACAGTTAGGGAAGTAGGTAGCAGGGTGGTGAACCCTGCTATTATATTTTATTCATCTTCTCTATATTCCAAAATATCCCCAGGTTGACAGTCTAAAGCCTTACAAATAGCATCTAAAGTAGAGAATCTTATTGCTTTTGCCTTTCCGTTTTTTAAAATAGAAATATTGGCCATTGTAATTCCAACCTTTTCTGAAAGTTCTGTAACACTCATTTTTCTTTTTGCAAGCATTACATCAATATTAACTATAATTGCCATTTTCAATCACCTCAAATCGTTAGATCATTTTCTGATTTTAATTCTATGGCATTTTTCAAAAGCTCTTGAAGAACAGCAGCAAAAACACCAATTATAGCTGAAGCTAATATAATAACAAGTCCTATTACTATAACTCCAGGAGCATCATCCAGCTCAGCAATCATATATAAAATTGGTAAGCCTGCTGTATAAAATGCACTTATTATAATTGCACATTTTTTTATTTTACTTAAAGCAGTTGCAGATAATTCAGAGAAAGCCTTATTATTATCAATATAACTTAAAAGATTAAAGGCCTGATATAAGGCAGTGAAAAAGGATACTGCTGATCCCGACATAATTACAAAAAAACAAGTAGTAAAAAGACACCTTTTGCAGGCATTGTAAACATTTCAAATATTATCTTAGGTAGTATATAAAAACAAGCAGCAAGGACTGGAAGTCCAATAAGAAAAACTGCTATCTTTAAAAATAATGTTGAATATTTTTTCATAAAACACCTCATTTATAATTTCTAAATATAGAATAATATATCATTTATCGTTTGTCAATAAATAATTATCATTTTGCAGTGTGAATTTATTGGAAGTAACCTGTTTCCATTTTCATCTGCAGCTTTAGCCATAGGAATTATAGGCCTTCTTTGGGGGATAATAAATATGTTTCTAATTTCTAAAGGATTCCATAAATTCAAAAGAAATAGGAATAATGCACAACCATCTTATATTTGTAAAGATAGAGGGTGGTTTATATTTTTAGGCATTTAATGGAATATAATAAAAAATAATGTTATTATTGTATTAAAATAAATAAATACAAGGAGAATGATTATTAAAAAGCCTACACTAACAGCAGTTTTCGGGATTATTGGGGGATTCTCTTGGACAATTGCTTATTTACTAAGAGAAACAGCCATTAATAATATAGAGCAAGTGAATTTTATTTTAGGAGTAATGCCCAATATAGCTGCTACCTGGTTCTTTATATGGATGGCAGAAAATATTTTTGAAAGATCCAATAAGGAATTTACATTAAAGGCTTCTGCAATTGCTTCTGGAGTAATCTTTATACTTGGATTAATTTCTGAAGTAATCCATGATTTATTTTTAGATAGCCCCTTTGATATATTTGATATGATTGCAACAACCTGTGCAATAATTGTATACTTATCAGTTTTTTATTTTAGAAAAAATAAGATAACGAGTTAAGGAAATTACTAATATATAAAGTAGTGTAAATTGTAATGAGATATTTTTAGGAGGAAAAATTATTGGAGTTTTTTAAGAATTTTGCTTTACTCTTAACTATAGGGGGGAATATTTTTAATTCTAGGAAAGTTTCTTAAGGATAGATTTATAAAATTAATTGGAGTTATATTGTTTATTTTAACAATATCTACTTCTTGTATAGCTTTTTTACTCGGATTTATAGATGCATTTAGATAGGAGAATAATAAATATGAAAGAAAAAATAAATATAAGAAAAGTAAAAAATGGAGACGAAAAAACACTAGCATATATCCAAACAGAATCATGGAAAAGTGCATTTAATACAATTTTATCTAAGGAGGACCTAGAAAAATACACTAATATTGGTAAGGCTACAGAAATGTATAGTCACCTTCTTAGAGAAAATATTGCAAATGGATATATTTTATCAATTAATAATGAACCCCATTGTATTGCATACTGGGACAAAGCAAGAGATGAAGATATGGAAGGATATGCAGAAATTATTTGTATTCATAGTTTAAATAAAAACTGGGGAAAAGGATATGGTTCAATGATGATGGAGCATATCTTAAAGGAAATAAAAGATGCAGGATTTAAGAAGGTTTTTCTATGGGTCTTTGAAGAAAATCATAGGGCTCGTAGTTTTTATGAGAAATATGGATTTGTTTTAACAGGAAAATCAAAAATATTCTCTCATGCTACGGAAGTTATGTATGCTAGAGAATTATAGATAAGGAGATAATCATGGATTTAAAAGAAAAAGTATTAAAAGACGAATTAATGTATAAAGGAAATTTTTTAGAATTTAGAAATTTAGAAGTTGAGCTTCCAAATGGTAAGGAGAGCAGCAGGGATGTTATAAGACATCCTGGAGCCTGTGGAATAATAGCATTTTTAGATGATGAAAACATCATTTTAGTTGAGCAATTTAGGATGGCCTTAAATAAAGTTTTACTTGAAATACCAGCAGGCAAGCTTGATAAGGGTGAATCTATAGAAGCTTGTGCAAGAAGAGAGCTTAAAGAAGAAACAGGATATATTGCAGGAAATATGGAGTTTTTAGGAGCCATAGCACCAGCTCCAGGCTTCTGTGATGAAATAATATATTTGTATAAGGCCACTAACCTAACTTTAGGCAGCAAGGATGAAGACGAAGATGAATTTACAAATGTAAAGATCATGAATATAAATAGAGTTAAGGAAAAAATAAAAAGTGGAGAAATTATAGATGGAAAAACAGTAAGTGTATTTTCTTATTTGTAATAGGATACAAATAAACTGTTGAAGGTCGTTAGTTTTAGATGCTTTAAGAAATGGAATAAAAAACAGCAGTAGTATTTTGAAATGCAACTGCTGTTTTTATATATTTGAATTATATAAAAGATGTATTTATGATAACTATGGAAAGTAAGCTTTACATCCTTTTAGATCTATGTTAAACTATAAATGGAAAGTGAGCTTTACATTTATAAATAGGAGGTGGAGTATTGATTGAAAAATAGATTAGAGAAACTTCGAAAAGATCGTGGAATAAGTCAAGAGCAACTTGCAGACGCATTAAGTGTTTCTCGTCAGACTATTGGATCCCTAGAAAAGGGGAGATATAACCCATCAATTATTTTAGCATTTAAAATTGCTCATTATTTTGGCATGGCTATTGAGGAAATTTTTATTTATGAGGAGGAAGAAAATGAAAAATATTAAATGGTCAAAAGAAATATTTAAACTTGTATTCTTAATAATTATTACTGTTGGATCTTTTGTTTTGGGAGAGTTTGTATTTGAGAACAGACATTTTTCATCTGCATTATTAGGTATATCTGCTGCATCTATTGGGCTTTTAGTATTTCATCTAATTAGAATTATTAATTTTATTAAGTATCCAAGTGCTTATAAAAAGGAACAAATTAATCTTAAAGATGAAAGAAATCTTATGCTAATTAGATACGCTAAGTCATCCTCTTATGATTTAGAGATATTTATTATATTTGGTATAACCATATATGCTATATATTTAAATAATGTAGGATTTGCTTTAGCAGTATTTATTTTATGGATTGTCCGTTTATCTTCATTTTTTTATTATCTATCGAAAAATAGTAAGGAATTTTGATTAATAGGATATTTGTTTAGAAGTATTAGCAAGTGCAGAATTGCGTTCTTTTAATATTATAAAGGGAGCCTAAGTAGGTTTCCTTTTATTTTTTATATTAAGGGATTATTAGAATATACTAGTAAATATGTTATTATATTATTAATAGTTTAAGGAATATTTCTAATAGGACTGAATTAGATAAATTTGAAGTTAATAGGAGATAAATTTATGTGGAAGTATTTTGATATAAAAAGTGATGAGTGGAAAATAACAGTTAAATGGTGCGTAAAAATAGGATTTATTTTAGGTCTTATAAATGGTGCAAGATTATATTTGAATTATTAATAAGTTGAAGAATCAAGATTTAAAATGTAAAGAACTTCATAATATATAATTAGTTAACTGATTATTTAAGTAATTTAAGATATTATTAATATTTTTGTAAGAAAGGTTTATAAAGCTTATTATCAAAGAGTGATATCATATTGTTAATAAGTAAAAGGAGAATTATAACAAGTGGTCAAGCAGTGATTATAATTCTTACTAGAAACAAGAATTACAGAAATATTGGAGGATCAATTTGAAAGACAATAAAACAAACCAGTTAACTAATGTACTATTTATAATTTATTTAATTGCTTTATTTTGGATTATAGTATTTAAATTTAATTTACCCTTTTCTAATATTGGAAATATGAGAAGTTTAAATCTAATTCCCTTTAGTGAGCCATTAATTCTAAATAATAAAGTTTCTTATAATGAATTAATTATGAATGTAGTGATATTTGTACCCCTTGGTATATATGTGGGTATTTTATATAAAAAATGGACTAGTATAAAAAAGATTTTTCTATTTTTCTTAATTAGCTTAATATGTGAAGTACTACAATATATTTTAGCAATTGGGGCTTCAGACATTACAGATATTATTAATAATACCTTAGGTGGAATCATTGGTTTAATAATATATAAGGTAATTGAAAAAATATTCAACAATAGTGCTAAAGCACAAAAATTCATAAATATCATTGCACAAATAGGTACTACAGTAGTGATTTTATTGCTGCTATTATTGAGAATAAATAATGTATGGATATTTAGGGGTTTATAGATACATATATTG
>Ga0209537_1004212_pt1 | contig 12465 bp, 10 predicted proteins | sample BioPla4DNA1_FD_187698 | JGI IMG/M metagenome (GOLD analysis project Ga0209537, IMG submission 187698) | Biogas fermentation microbial communities from Germany - Plant 4 DNA1 (SPAdes) (version 2) | ecosystem: Engineered > Bioreactor > Anaerobic > Digestate | place: Bielefeld, North...
GCCTGATCGTTCCTTTTTTTCACGGTTTTTTTCTTGAGCACCTTTGCCGCACAGCTCTTTAGCCATATCATTGCCAAGCTTTCCCGGCAGGCTGCAATCATGGAAAAACAACTGGAGCACATTAAGGCCCTTTACGAGGCCATCGAGGTGTTTTCTCATCACAATGACCCTCATGAGGTGGCCAGCCTTTTTGCCTCCTACAGCCGGACACTCACCGGGGCCAAGAAGGTAATTGTGTGGATAGAAACCCCATCGGGTATCAAAAATCCCCTGAAGGAGAGCTTCTATACTGTTCGCGGTCCCAAAGAGGTGCTTTCCGAGGAGTACTGGTATCCCTATATCAAGAGCATCTTCGAAAACCGGCAGGCTGCTTCTGAGGTAGATATACACCGGCTTCAGAACGGCAAGGATGAGCCCCCGGGAGTAATGATTACCGTAAAGATCAAATCCAGTTCAAATGTCTCCGGTGTTTTGTCCGCGTACTATCTGGATGAACCGGAAAGCATGGAAGAGGTAAAACGAAGCCTTACTTTCCTGGCTGATCTATGTGCCTGGGCCCTGGAAAAAAGGCTGTTGGCATCGCTGGCCGAGGAGTTTCTGCTGATGGAGGAAAAAGACCGTATTGCGGGGGAGATTCACGACAAAGTTACGCAGAATATTTTCGGCCTCATTTACGGCCTGGATACGCTGATAAAAAATGAACCCTTAAGCGAGAATGTGTGCAAGCAGCTCAGGCTTATGCAAAAAACCGCCCAGAAGAGCCTAAAAGACCTGCGAACCTCCATCTACTGCATGAGTTCAGCAAAAAGTGATGAAGACAGTTTTATAAGCGAAATCGAGAAATACCTCCTTGATTTGAGCCAACTGAATAATGTGGCAGTAGAATTCAACTGTACCGGGAACTTCGCTTCCCTTAATGCCCTGGCCAAACAATCCCTGGACCGCATGGTGCGGGAAGCTACCGGAAACGCTATCCGTCACGGGGCGTGTGATCACATCCGGGTTTCCCTTACGGCGGACGAGGATAAGTTAAGCCTGGTGGTGGCTGACAACGGGAGCGGTTTTGAGCCTGACGCTGTTGGGCATGGCCTAACATCTGGCCTGGGGCTGATAAATATGAAAGAGCTGGCCAGAAGCATGGGAGGAGAGCTGATTATTGAAAGCAAGCCGGGAGAGGGGACGGTTATCCGCTGCATAACCCCATTGTTCGATAACAAAGAGATATTTGCTGCCAAGGAGGGATTAAAGGTATGAAAATCGTTATTGTCGATGACCATCCTGTGGTGCGTCAGGGCGTAGAGAAGACCCTGGAGAGGGAAGCGGATATGAAAGTGGTTGGGGTGGCCAGTTCCTGTGCTGAGGGAGTGGACCTAATTGCCTCTCTCAGGCCCGAACTGGCCATTGTAGATATGAAGATGCCTGACGGCAGCGGACTGGAGCTGATTCGCCAGGCCCGCCTGCAGGTGCCTGAATGCCGCTTTATAATACTCACCTCCTATGCTTCCCAGCGTAATATTTCAGAGGCTGTGGCAGAAGACGTAGAGGGCTATATTCTCAAAGAAGCCCTTCCCGAGGAGCTTTTAAACGCCATCCGGCTAGTGGCCCGGGGCCGTCGCTACTACGACCCGGAAACCCTGGATACAATCATGAGCAAGGCAGAAAAAGACCCTTTGGAGAGGCTTACCGCCCGGGAGCTGGAGATCCTTCAATGCCTTGCCGAAGGCCTCAGCAACGGGGCTATCGCTGCCCGGCTTTATATCAGCGAAAATACAGTAAAAAAACATATCTGTAACATCCTTGACAAGATGGGGTTTGCAGATCGCACCCAGGCCGCCCTTTATGCGTTTTCCCGCGGAATGGGCAAAAACCCGGGTATCGATCAGCGCATCAGTGAGCGACACAATCTTATTGGTTAGGAGAAAGCATATGTTGAAAAAAGCAGGCCATACCCTTTTCATATTTATTATAATTGTCCTGGTTTCTACCCCTTTGGTCACCTATTGGCGCGAGAAACCCACTCTTGCCGTGACTATCAGGACCTGGAGCATGACCCCGCTGATGACCCGGGGAGACATGGTTTTTATCTGGCCAACCGGAGAAAAAACCGTATTTTCGGAAGGGAACATCATTGTTTTCCGCTCCGAAAAAGACGGTATCAGAGACTGGACCATGCATCGCATCGTAGGGGGCGATAGTGAGCAGGGGTTTATAACCAGGGGTGATGCCAATGAGTGGACTGACCAGGAGGGATTGGGCTATCCCCCTGTTCGGCCGGAATGGATTGCCGGGGTGGTTCCTACCGTCGGCCCCCTGCCGCTTAAAATCCCCCTTCTGGGCTATATTCCCCTATTGATAGAGGGAAACATAAAAAACCCTCTCCTCTTGCCGGCACTGCTGGGGATACTGGCTGCAGCCCTGGTTTTGGATGAGATTTTCAAGCCCAAGAAAAAACGCAGAAAGGAGGTTTGGCAAAAAGGCCAGCTTTATATTCTGGCCGGCCTGGCCTTTGCGATTCTTATCGGCTCCCTCATGCTGATGGGCAGTCTCTTTCTTACCTTTTCCTATGGTGTGGAGAAAAACGCCGGTGTGCTCATGGGGAGTGATGTGGGTATCCTCGAACTGGGAGATTCCCGGGAACAGGTTCTGGCGGAACTTGAGAACGAGGGAGCTATACCTTTATATTACTACGCTGTATCCCGGGATCCTCAGGTGGTATTGCACCAAGACTGGTTTTATCTCTCCGGTGGGCATAGCGCCCAGGTGATGGCCACTGTTCACGGTCAAAAAGAAGGCCTCTACCAGGCCAATGTGAAGGTAGGCATGTTTATGCCCTTTCTGCCCCCGGGGATAATCAGGTCTTTAGCGGTAATCAATTTCTGGCTGGCTTTAGTGGTTGTTTCTCTGGTTCCTGCTCTGCCGCTGTTTGTTCTGCCCTACCTCGAACCCCGTTACCGTCGCCGCTTTGTCCGGGAGGTGCGCAAGAAAGGGAGAGGGGTCTGCAGGTATTTGCCGATATAGAAAACCGCCGAAAACCGCCGGGTTTCCCGGCGGTTTTTTTAGCCCCTTATGCGAGGGACGCCATAACAAATAATCCTTTAGGAGTATTTAATTTTATCCCAACTGACCATTAAACTTAAATCCTTTTGATGGCGAGCAATCCCCCAGTCCTGGCTAAAATGAAATCAATGTTTAACCAACCAAAAAACTAAATCGAAAGGAGAGGAGAAGTAGGATGAGAAGGGTTAGTATTCTTGTTATTGTGTGTCTGCTGGCGTTATCGGGAATGATGGCGGCAATGGCGTATTCCAATGCCACGGTCACTAATACCGGGACATTGACCATTGCCAATACCAATACCGCTCTGGTGGCACTTTCTCCTAATCCGGCCTGGAGTTGGGAGAATAAAGTGGGGATTAAGGATGGCACAGCCTACGTGGAAAACGGCGAGTTGAAATTCGATTTTGGCAAAGGCGCGCTAGGCAAGCCATGGGGGTTACAACCTAACAGTGTATATGAATGGATTCCGCTGTTTGAATTGCGCAACATGTCAAAAGAAAAGATTAAGGTCACTGTAAAGGCAGAGGGGGATTTTGCACAATATATTACCCTTGGAAGCTGTGGTCAGGGTCAGGCAACAGGTACTCCGGCTACTGCTGATTGGCTTAACCAAGGTGAGGCGCTGACTTTTGTAATCGATCCAATCAAGAATCAGGGCGATATGTGGCACATCAGAAACATTGCTGTAAAAGTGTGCATACCTTCGGGTGTAGACTTAGGGACCATTTCAGGCTCTATAATTGTTGAAGCAAATGCAATAAATTAAGATTACTGCATAGCCCCCCGTGGTTTCTCGGGGGGGTTTCTTTTTTCATGCGAAAACATTGTATCGTGACCTGCCCAGCAGAATGAATGTTTAATCTACATGCGGAGCAGCATGGTCAACCTGCTCAAAGGAGGCTTGACAGCAGATTCGGCATATGTGTTAATTGCCGGTGCTAATGCGATCCGGGTTGAAGTGTCAGTATCCCTGTACAGGATATATAAGCAATAACTAAGCTAGCTGGCGTCCCCGCTAGAGACAGTTTTCATGGTGTCAACTCACTGTCCAAACGGGGATCTATTATTGAAATAACCAAAAGAACCAGGAGGTCAAAAGCCATGGAACAAATACTAAAGAACCGCTTTGAAACGTTGCGGTCAGGGGAACTGTGGCCCAGCCGCCGCAGGAGAAATCAGGGATATTACCTGGATTGGCCAGGTGCTGGCCACGTGCCGTGCATTCACAATGGGCCCCATCCGAGCCTTCTTACTCGGTTGGGGCGCTGTGCATTTTTACCTGGGAAGGGATCGGGATACACGAGATACACGGCGACAGTTCCTTCTGTGTCCCGAAGCGGAACACAGCCCTACTGTGCTGCCACGGGTTTTAGTGATATGCTAATTGTATATTAATTGTATAATTGTACAAAATAGGCGGAGTACAGGGCTGACGCCAAAATCATAGATAAGGTTTTAAGCACATTTGGTTCTCGTAACACGTTGATTCAATTGTCCAAATTCCTGGTGGCAGAGGAGGCAGAGGATATGGATATGAAAGAAGGTAACAAAGATGCATACCTCAGTCGGAGGAAGTTCATCAGAATAGCCTGCCTTGCCGCTGTCGGCATGTCCTCATTTGGGTTAATGTCCTGCGGAATTAACGAAAATACCAGTAAGAGTGATGTTCCCGACCAGGCGAGGGAACCGGGGACGAATACGGTTCAAGAACAGGAACAAACCCCTGCTCAAAAGAAAACCTCTAAAGTGTACCTCGTTCTGACAGACAACAGAAAAGAAGGAGTCAAAAGATGTTTAGCCATGCTGGGTCCCCTGGGGTATGCGGGAAAAACCGTGCTTTTGAAGCCAAACTTCAATACCGCCGATCCAGCGCCCGGTTCAACCCACAATGACACCCTCGAACAACTTTTGCTGCAAATTCAATCAACAGGACCTGCCTCAGTGACACTTGGGGAACGGAGTGGCCCTCCCCTAACGGAGAATGTTTTAAGGGAAAAAGGAGTGGACGCTCTTTGCCGAAGACTGGGTGTTGAGGTGCTCAATTATGATGAGCTTATGCCGGAGCAATTGGTGAAATTCGAAAGGGAGGGTCTGCACTGGAAAGACGGCTTTCATATTCCCAAGGCGGTTGGAGATGCTGATGTCAATGTTGCCACCTGCACGCTGAAAACGCACCGTTTCGGCGGTATTTTCAGCATGTCCTTAAAGCTTGCGGTTGGGCTGGTTCCGAGAAGGGGTTATCCGTATATGAGCGAGTTGCACGGATCTCCCCATATGAGAAAAATGATTGCCGAGATCAATCTAGCCTATCAGCCGGACTTTGTTCTCATGGATGGAATTGATGTTTTTGTCGATGGCGGACCTGACAAGGGAACAAGGAAAAAGGCCAATGTGATGCTGCTGTCCAGAGACAGAGTAGCCCTTGATGCCGTAGGGCTAGCAATTCTGAAAGACCTGGGGAGCAATGATGCGATTATGAAGACCCCGATTTTTCAGCAGGAACAAATTTCAAGAGCGATCGAATTGGGTCTCGGGGCTTCCGCGCCGGAGGACATTGAGCTGATTTCAGATGGGGCAGACGGAGAAGAGTATGCCCGGCGGTTAAGTGAGATCTTACGAACTCAGGCCTAAACACAGAGACAGCTTCTCATATAGTGTTATTGGAAAAGGCCAGATTAGGCATCTGATCACCAGAGGCATAAGAGCGGTTCGCTATGCCTCTTTTTATAATTTGAAAAACAGTAGAGTAAGCTATGTTTTTCTAGATCGCTTTAAAAGTGAGCCGATGCAGGATGAGCAAAACTTTTTAGCTGCTGTTGGTTACATTCCACAACAATCAAGTGAAAGCTGGTATGGTCAAGAAAGAATTCTACAAATCACTGCAAACCGTCTCATTGTCCCATGGGGTGGATCAATTCGATAATAAAAGCCGGGTGCTCTTTACCGGCACAAGTTAATTGCACCAGCTACAGGGTTCATATCCCGCTGCTTCAGCCTCTTTTTGGTTATTAAAAGATACCACCACATCCGCTGGTGTTATCTGAGAGACATACTGGCAGCCAGGGCGATGGTATTTATACGAGTTACTATCGCCTACGTAGCCAGAGAAAGTGGGTGCTGCACCTGATGGCTTTACAATCGGTGATTTTGGAATAACATTGCCGGATGAGATGATATGAATTGTCTGCGTGGCGTCCTCCCATTCCACAATTCCGCCAAAAGCTTCACAAACAAAACGCAATGGAGCCAGAGGATTCCCATCAGCCATTTTGCCGGGCACATCCAGTGTATGGGAAATACCGTTGACGGTAGGTTCTGTTGAGCCAATCGTCAATTTAACTGTAATATTTCCTTTTGTTCCTGTTGCCGTGAGTGTAGAGGCATCCCAGGCAACATCAGCTCCCATAGCTTCAAAAATGGCCTCAAGGGGTACCAAAGTTCTACCATCTTGAATGATGGGTTCTATATCAAAAGAAAGCTGCTGACCGTCTAATTTGATGGTAGGTGCGGCTAAGGCTGGCCTGGCAAATCCTATGCAAATAAATAACGCAAACAATACAATGAAAGTTTTTCTCCGCATCATAAATCTCCCTACAATATAGTAAGCAAGTGAAAATGCCTATTAATTAAATTATATCTATAATGTCCGATAAGATCTGGACTTAACATGATTAAAATTACAGCAGGCAACCGGCTACAGTCCCGCCGTTTATAATATATTAGCCCGCTTAAACTATTGTGGCTACAGAAATAAAAGATAGACTACTTTCTATAGAGTATTTAATTTACCCTTGGAACCTGCGGTCAGAATCAGGCAATCGGAGGAGGTCACCCGGTTACAGGTCATAAAGCCACTGCCGATTGGGTTAGTCAAGATGAAGCGCTGACTTTTGATATTAACCCGATCAATGCACAGGGGGATATGTGGAACATCAGAAACATCGCTGTAACAATCAGCATGCCCTCGGATGAAAACTTTGCGCTGGAGACTCTTTCAGGCTCTATAGTTGTTGAAGCAATAGCATTACCTTAATACTTAATATATAGAATGACTGGATAGCCCCCCGGATTTTTCGGGGGGCTTCCGTTTTCATGCGAAAACACTGTATCGTGACCTGTTCAGCAGAATAAATGTTTGATCTACATGCGGAGCAGCATGGCCAACCTGCTCAAAGAAGGCTTGACAGCAGATGCGGCATATAAGACAAATGCCGGTGCTAATACCATCCAGGTTGAAATGTTAGTACCCCTGTACAGGGTATTTGAGCAATAAATAGGTCATCTGGCATCTCAGCTAAAGACAATTTTCATGGTGACAACTTACTGTCCAAACGGGGATCTATTATTGAAATAACCAAAAGAACCAGGAGGTCAGAAGCCATGGAACAAGTTCTGAAAAAGCGCTTTGAAACGCTGCGGTTGGGGGAACCGTGGGTTAGAGAGAACCTGACCCTGATACCGATTATGGCTGAGCAGGGAAGCGGGCCGAGATATTACGAGATGTTGGATGAGGCCTTGCAGGGGGGACGCCTGGAAGCCAGGGAAACCAGTGAAGGAGGCAGTGTCAACCAGATTAAAGTGATAAACAAAGGTGATAAGCCGGTGTTGATATTAGATGGTGAAGAACTGGTGGGAGCCAAACAGAACCGCCTGGTCAATGCCACCCTGTTGATAGCCGCCCAGGTTGAATTAGTTATCCCGGTGAGCTGCGTGGAGCGCGGGCGCTGGCACCATACCTCGGCTGCATTCAGTTCCTCAGAGGTCTTCGGTTACAGCCGCCTGCGCGGCCAAAAGGCTGCCGGAGTGACTGCCAACCTGCGCATGTACGAAGTCTTCGCCTCCGACCAAAGGGCGGTGTGGGAGGAGATTGACCGCAAACAAGCTGCAATGGGATCGCATTCAGCCACCGCAGCCATGCATGATATGTTTGTAGATTACGAGGCCGAAATGGAAAAGTACACTGCGGGTGTGGAAACCTTGCCCGGGCAGGTCGGGGTTATGGTGTTTGTCAATGGCAGCTTCAACTGCCTCGATATCCTGGGCCACAGTGACGCATTGTCCAGGTTGTGGAGCAAATTGATCAAGAGCTATGCCATGGAAGCCCTGGAGGTAAGGGGTGACAAACCAAGCTACAAGGCTCCCCAGCCTGAACAGGTGTGGCAGCAACTCTGCCAGGCCAGGCCGGTGTTTTACAAATCACCGGGTCTGGGCACTGATTTCAGGATTCAGACGGACAGCTATATCGGGGCAGGTCTTATTGATAGTGAGCAGGTGCTGCATTTCAGCGCTTTCCCGGTTATGAACGACACCAATGCCGTGGAAGGCCGTATAGCCCGGCCCAGCCGCCGCAGGAGGAATCAGGGATATTATCTGGATTAGCCAGGTGCTGGCCACGGCCGTGCATTCACAATGGGCCCCATCCGAGCCTGCCCGCTCCGGTTGGGGCTCTGTACATATACACTGTCCATTGTTCTTTTTGCTTCGCCTGGGACCAAGATATGACGAAGGAGAACCGAGTCGATTGTAGAATAATGGCATTAAATAAGAAATATGGAATTGGAGAGTACAAAACCAGGAGGGTTGGGTATGGGCGACTGCAAGTATTGCGGACAGCCGGCCGGCTTTTTGCGCCAACAGCACCGGGAATGTGCTGAAAAATACCAACAGGGATGGCAACAGATGCTATACCTGGCCGAACAAGCTGCCCGGGGGCAGGGTGATGTCAAAAGCCTGCGGTCCAGGCTGAGCAGTATAGCCTCCAATAGTTTTATTCCTGATGAGCAGGTAGCTGAAGCTATTATAAATGGTTGGGAGCAGGCCGTGAACCACTTCATCGAAGATGGCAGCCTCAGCCGGGAGGAAGAAAACCATCTCACCCAATTCGCTGCTCACTTCAATCTCACCCAGAATGATTTGGACCGGCGAGGTGTTTACGCCCAGTTCGTCAAAGGGGCGGTGCTGCGTGAGGTTATGGAAGGCAATATATCACAACGGGTGCAAATCAATACAGCACTGCCCTTCAATTTTCAGAAATCCGAAACCCTTATCTGGGTTTTCGACCGGGTAGATTACTATGAAGACAAAACACGCCGGAAATATGTAGGGGGCAGCTCGGGTTTCAGCTTTAGGATAGCCAAAGGCATATATTTTCGCACCGGCGGCTTTAAGGGGCACCCGGTAGAAACTACTGAACGAGTTCATATGGGAACCGGCATTATGGCCGTTACCAATAAGCATATCTACTTCACCAGCAGCCAGAAAACCTTCCGCGTGCGCCTGGACAAAATCGTCTCCTTCATGCCCTATTCCGACGGAGTGGGCATACAGCGCGACGCCGCCAGTGCAAAGCCCCAGTTTTTCATTACCGGGGACGGCTGGTTTACCTATAATCTCTTAGTGAATGTGGGGAATGTGGGGTAGTAATAAAATTAATTAAAAAGAAAAGCGTGCGAAACGAGTATAACAGCTCAGATTTTGATGAAACCATAAGTTCACATGACCTGATAGGTTATTTCATGGGTAGGAGTAGCTGAGAGTAATGCATTTCTTATGCGTGTAATTATAAGCTTGGGGAGAGTTTTAGGGAATGGTACGTTTAGAAGAATTAACACCTGGAACCATTGTCAAGGGAGTTCTTATCGATCAACTAGTAACTGTGGTACAGGTGCGCTGGATCGGCAGCGCAACCCTTGAACTGACTTATAAAGATTCTCTGGGACGGTTGGGAAGTGAACTTTTATATCGAGATCGGGAACCTACTCTGGAGATTGCTCAGGCTGGACGTCCCTGGAGCTTTGATGCAGATGGTGCTTTGCTACGCTTGGTCTCCGAAGCATACCGAATCCGTTTGGCCCATCTCTTCGATCCCTATTTAGCAGTTCATACCTCAGATATTGAACCTTTGCCTCACCAGATCACTGCTGTCTACGGTGAAATGCTGAAAAGGCAGCCTTTGCGATTTCTGTTAGCTGACGATCCAGGTGCAGGAAAAACCATAATGACTGGTCTCTTGATAAAAGAACTAATCATACGCGGCGATGTAAAGCGCTGTTTAATAGTGTGCCCAGGTAATTTAGCTGAACAATGGCAAGATGAGATGGGAAGACGGTTCAATGTTTATTTCGATATTCTAACCAATGATCGAATTGAGGCCTCTCGTACCGGTAACCCATTTACAGAGATGCCTTTTTGCATAGCCAGGTTGGATAAACTCTCCCGCAACGAAGATATACAGGCCAAATTAGAAGTGGTAGACTGGGATCTAGTGGTATGTGATGAAGCCCATAAAATGTCAGCTTCTTTTTTCGGTGGTGAGGTAAGGTTTACCAAGAGGTATAGATTAGGCCAACTGCTGGCGCGCACTACTCGCCACTTTCTTCTGTTAACAGCTACTCCTCATAATGGAAAAGAAGAAGACTTTCAGCTTTTTATGGCCTTGTTGGATGGCGACCGTTTTGAAGGCCGCTTTAGAGACGGGGTCCATCAAGTTGATGTCTCCGATCTGATGCGCCGCATGGTAAAAGAAGAGTTAATGACATTTGACGGTAGACCCTTGTTCCCGGAGCGCCGTGCTTATACGGTAAACTATACTCTCTCTGAACCAGAAGTTCAGCTTTATAAGGAAGTTACTGATTATGTCCGCGAAGAGTTTAACCGGGCGGATAATCTGGATAATGAAGGACGTAAAGGAACGGTAGGATTTGCCCTTACCATCTTGCAACGTCGTCTGGCATCATCACCGGAAGCCATCTACCAATCTCTTAAAAGGCGTCGGGAACGTCTGGAAGAACGTTTACGGGAGGAGCGGTTAAATAAGCGTGGCTTAGAAATCGGTGAAGCCAATGTTACCTTATCCCATTTTGATAATGAATATATAGACGATTTAGAAGATGCGCCAGATTCGGAGGTAGAGACTGCTGAAGAAAAACTAGTGGATTTAGCAACAGCAGCCAGAACCATCATCGAATTAGAAGCGGAGATTAACCAGTTGAGAAGATTGGAACGCATGGCTCAGCAGGTACGGAATTCCGGGTTAGATCGTAAATGGGAAGAACTATCTTACCTGCTGGATGACCGCGTCCGTATGTTCGATGAACATGGGCAGCATCGTAAACTTGTTATTTTTACTGAGCACCGGGATACTTTAAATTATCTTAAAGGCCGTACTACTGCTCACCTTGGCAACGAAAAAGCTGTTGTTGTTATCCATGGTGGTATGTCCCGGGAAGACCGTCGCAAGGCTCAGGAACTATTCACTCAGGATAAAGATGTTCAAGTATTGATAGCCACTGATGCAGCTGGAGAGGGTATTAACCTGCAGCGAGCCCATTTGATGGTCAATTATGATCTGCCTTGGAATCCCAATCGACTTGAACAGCGTTTCGGTCGCATACATCGTATTGGTCAGACGGAAGTATGTCATTTATGGAATCTGGTTGCAGCTGAGACCAGAGAAGGTGCAGTGTTTAAACGCCTTTGCGATAAACTGGAACAGGAAAGCCATTCCTTAAACGGGCGGGTTTTCGACGTACTTGGTAAAGTGACATTTGACAACAAGCCGTTGCGCGATTTATTAATAGAGGCTATACGTTACGGAGATCAGCTTGAAGTACGCGAACGCCTGAATAAAGTAGTTGACGATGCCTTTGATAGAGATAAACTAAAATTGCTTTTCGAGGATAGCGCTCTGGCTAGAGATACTATGGATTTTCGCCAGATAATGCAGATCCGTCAGGAAATGGAGCGCCTGGAAGCCCGAAGGTTACAGCCTCACTTTATTGCTGCTTTTTTCATGGAAGCATTTAAACTGTTGGGCGGAAGCATTCGCGAACGCGAGCCCAAAAGGTACGAAATTACGCGGGTGCCAGCTGATATCCGTAACCGAGATCGATTAATTGGTACGCGAGAGGCAGTATTGACACGCTACGAACGGGTGTGTTTTGAAAAAGAATTGATTAATGTGCCAGGCAAACCTATGGCTGCTTTTATATGTCCTGGCCATCCTTTGTTGGATGCAACTATTGACCTGATTCTGGAACGCTACCGCAGCCTTTTAAAGCAAGGAGCAATCCTAATTGATCCCCGGGATAAAAGCAGTGAAGTCCGAGCCCTGGTTTATATAGAGCACCTTATCCAGGATGGTCGTGTAGACCATACGGGGGAACGGCGAGTAGTCTCCCGGCAGCTGCAGTTTGTGGAAATAGATGGTAGGGGCAAAGTTTATTTTGCCGGTTACGCCCCTTATCTGGATTACCGCGCGCTGACTGATGAGGAAATAAAAGAAGCAGTCCAGATACTGGAAACATACCAACTGAAAGAAAATATTGAAGATTTGGCCCTGAACTATGCGGTCACCAATCTGGTACCCAAGCATTTAACAGAAGTAAAACTACGTAAAGAAGAATTAAT
>Ga0209537_1004213_pt1 | contig 12463 bp, 14 predicted proteins | sample BioPla4DNA1_FD_187698 | JGI IMG/M metagenome (GOLD analysis project Ga0209537, IMG submission 187698) | Biogas fermentation microbial communities from Germany - Plant 4 DNA1 (SPAdes) (version 2) | ecosystem: Engineered > Bioreactor > Anaerobic > Digestate | place: Bielefeld, North...
TTTCTTGACATTTAATAGCTGGTCTTTATTATTGCAACCAATAGTAGAAAATGCAGTAAAACATGGAGTCTTAGCGAAGGTTCAAGGGGGGACAGCTAAAAATACTAATGATGAAACTATTTTTATAGTAGAAGATGGTGGAATGGTAATGGAAGAAAAATTTGTGGAAACATTATTAAAGGATATTCATGTATAAAGATGGAAAATTGATTCCCGTAGATACTGAATAGAGCCTGTATGTAACCGTAGAAGGTAGAGATGTAGTGATTTTTGCAAAGCAGGATAATTTTAGGTTAAGCATTACCCTCAATGAAATCCAAAAAAAATTAGATTCAAAAAAATTTGTAAAAACCCATAGAAGTTTTATCGTAAATTTAGAACACATAGAGGAAATAATTCCTTGGTTTAATAATACCTATATGTTAAAGATAAGGGGAAAGAATATTCAAATACCTGTAAGTAGAAGTAATGTAAAAAGATTTAAGGAGATAATGGGAATAATATAAAAAAACTATAAGGATAGGTAATTCTTGACAAAAAAATAGTATATATTTAAAATAAAATTAAATCGGACGTTTGACCTAATCTGTGAGGTGATCGATTTGATTTTTGAAACTAATGGGCAAGGTCAGCCAGAAAGAATACTCTTAGCTGCTTCTGAGTGTATATCGACAAGGGGGTATGCCAATGTTTCCATGAGGGATATAGCAAAGGAGGCGGGTGTTGTATTAAGCCAGCTAAATTATTATTTTAAAAATAAAGAAGGCTTATTTAAAGAAGTAGTAAGGATGATGATGGACAAATATTTGCGGGAGATAGAAGAAGCCCTAAAGGAAGAGGACTCTCCTAAGGAAAGGGTCAAATCACTAGTTAAGTATTTTAGAAAAATGTTGCACTATAATCCCAAGCTTTTTAGGCTGCTATATGAATTTACTGGCTTAGCCATTTGGTCGCCAGTTTTTAGAGACTTGCTAAGAAATCTATTTAATGATTTGTCAGATATGATAGAAATGTATATTCTGAAAAATTCACAGTTGAAAAAGCTGAAAGGATACTCAAGCAAGTCCTTGTCTCGATTAATAATTGGCTCAATGTTTGGTACAGGAATTCAAGCTTTACTTTACCATGATGAAGAATTGACAGAGGCCTTAGATGCTATACAAATATTATTAGACTAATATTCATAATGAGAGGGAAAATTGAAAACTGCTATGAACTTGTAACCCATTTTGATACAAGAGTAAATAAAGGGGATGAAGGCATGTATGATAGTAGATTTATTTCTATATTTCACAGTATATTCATTTATTGGATGGCTGATGGAAACTGCCTTTGCAAGTATAACTCATAGTAAATTCATAAACAGAGGTTTTTTAATCGGTCCATTTACTCCAATCTATGGTTTTGGGGCGATATTGATTATTCTATCTTCAAATTGGATTGAAAATGTTTTAGGGAATCATTACACTTCATTGTTTATAAGTATACTTATTTCTACTTTATTAGTTACTGTTTTGGAATTTATTACTGGATTTGCCTTAGAAAAAGTGTTTAACGCCAAATGGTGGGATTATAGTGACAATGCAATGAATATTAAAGGATACGTTTGCTTAAAATATTCTCTTCTGTGGGGGATATTAGCATTATTCTTGTTAAAGGTGGTTCATCCTTTCCTTGATGAAATTATATACTCTATACCAGCCTTAGTTAAGAGATATATCACAGCTTTCTTGGCTGTATACTTCCTGATTGATACTTATAAGTCAGTAATTAGCACCTTGAATTTAAGAAAAGCAGTTATGAATTACTCAAATATGTCTACAAGAAAGTATAGAGAAATAATAGTTAAATACAAGAGGATTTTTCATGCCTTTCCTCGTCTTTTAAACTTAAATGAAGGTATCAAAAATCGTGATATAAGGAGTATCTTAAATGGTACAATTAATCAAATCAAAATTAAGATTAAAAATAGACTTCAAACCTGATGAGGAATATGTTGATTGTATCAATGATTTAATTAGCCATGAGGTCACAAGGTCCATGGAATACTACAAACATCATAGAGATGTAAGCTGTCTTGAACACAGCCTTTATGTGTCTTATCTAAGCTATATCATATGCAAGAAATTGGGATTAGACTATCGATCTGCAGCTAGAGGTGGTTTGCTTCACGATTTTTATCTGTACGATTGGCATATTGGAAAACCTTATAAAGGACTACATGGATTTATTCACCCTGACGTAGCCCTACAAAATGCAGGTAAATATTTTTCCTTGAACAGTATAGAAAGGGATATAATTAAAAAGCATATGTGGCCATTAACCCTAAGGCCACCAAAATATAAAGAATCTTTTGTCGTCCTTATGGTAGATAAATATTGTGCCTTGATGGAGATTATAAAACTTGTTAGAAGAGAAAAAATAAAAAAACTAAAAGAGAACTTTGGCATTTAACAAATAAAGCCATTGAATGTATAGACGACATTCAATGGCTTAAATCATGCTACGTATAATTTCTGAAAGTATTTTTAATCCCTTTTCCATTTCTTCATAAGAAGCATGGGAATAAGACAAACGTATATAATTATTTTCCTTAAATCCATAAATATATCCGGGGTTGATTAGAATATTTTGACTTAATGCTTTATTAAATAGTTTATCTGAATGTTGATGTATCAACATGAGTTACAGTTACAGCTTTGTAAGCTTTTTCCTTTAATTTGCTTTCGATTTCCTCTGGTGTAACTGTTTTACCCCATTCTGCTGATAATACATCTACATTTAATCCTCTTCTTTCACATAGCTCTTTGTATCTATCGCCAAAGAATCCATTGGATACTACCAGCACATTGTCCCCTTCTTTTGTTACATTGGCTATACCCATTTCCATAGCAAGGGTTCCTGTACCAGCGATAACAAAAGCTTCTCCTTTTGTTTTAAATATCTCCTTTAAGTTTGCTATTACTTCCTTGAAATCATTGATAAAATTGGGGTCTCCAAACGCTACCGTTTCTCTTCCCATTTGATCTTGTATTGACCTTGTTACAGGAGTTGGTCCAGGTATTCCAACAAGTTTTCTAATTTTCATAATATACCTCCTTTAATTTAAACATTCATTATTAAACCTATAAACTCTAAGTTCTCGTCTCCAGTATTTTTTATGGAGTGGCCTTCCCCACTTCTGCATAGGCAAAAGTCTCCAGCTTTTACAGTTACTTCTTCTCCATTGTCGCTATAAAGGCCTTCACCTTTTAGGATAAAATAAGCTTCTTGTTCACCCTTATGAACGTGAAATCCAATAGAATGGCCTGGTTCAAGGATATGTCTTGCGTATAATCTACCCTTGCCATGAAAATCTTCTACTTCTAATAAATGAATTCTATTGACAACTCCTTCACCACCCATTAAACCCTCAACAGTGTCCCTTCTTAATTCGTCTGCTCTTTTAATCATTTAAATCCCCCTCCTAAAAGTTTTTATAACAATATTTTTACTAGCAAAGGTGCTATAAATACAGTTAGCAAGGCTGTTACACTTATAGCAAGGGAACTCATAGCCCCTTGTACTTCACCTAATTCCATAGCCTTAGCTGTTCCAATAGCATGGGATGCAGTTCCCATTCCTATTCCTACTGCCACCTCATCTTTAATCTTAAACAACTTGCATATATAGGGTCCTAATACATTCCCTGTAATACCTGTAAGTACCGTTACAGCCACAGTTAATGAAGGTAAGCCTCCTATTTGTTTAGATATTTCTGAAGAAATTGCTGCTGTTGCAGATTTTGGTGCTAAGGATAGGATAAGAACTTCATCGAGACCAAATATTTTCCCTAAATAGATTACGATACCAACTGCAACTATACATCCAGCCAGTATCCCTACTATTACTGGGACCCCGTTTTCTTTAAGCTTTTCTATCTGTTTATATAATGGTATAGCTAAGGACACAGTTGCTGGTCCTAAGAAGAAAGATATTACACTTCCACCTTTGTTATATACTTCATAATCGATGTCAAATGCTAAAAGAAATCCTATTATTAATCCAATCCCTATTATTAGTGGATTCAATATTGGTAACTTAGTCTTCTTATTTATAAATAAACCTACTTCAAAAGCCAATATGGATAATAAAAGTCCAAATATTGGTGTATCTAAGAATTCCATTTACTTAGCCCCCTCTTTAACCTTTTTCAACGCCTGAACTGTAAGCCCTGTCACCGCTATGACTAAAACAGCAGCTGCAACAATTACAATCAACAGGCTTAACCATTCATCTTTTATTAAATCTAATTGAGATATTAATGCAACTCCTCCTGGTATAAAGAAGAAAGTTAAATGGTCTAATAGAAACTTGGTTACATTTTCTATCATTTCTAGTTTTACTATTCCAGTAAGCAACAATACTAGAAGTAAAATCATTCCTAATACTGTTCCTGGCATTGGAATTCCAGTTAAACTTTGAATGAGATTACTAACAAATAGAATTCCAAAGATAATCAACAATTCTCTTAAATACTTCATAATAATTCCCCCCTAGTTATAAGTAATTTAGCCTTTCAGGAACATTTATTCAGCTATAAGCTACCCCCTTTCCTTTTTATTTGATTAGAATTTCACAAATATGTAAGTATGTAGAATTCTTAATTAAATTATATATTAAACTTATTTCAGATTGCCGTTTTTGGGGTGAAATGCAAAAAATCATACACTATCTGCTTTTTTTGTGACATAATTTGCAAAGTTTGATTATTTATTAACATTTACTAAAAATTGCTATCCATTTAAGCTATAAATAAAAAAACCCGCTCTTAAAAGCGGGCTATTCATCAATATTTAGTACTATTGAGTAAACTGCCTCTATTAAATCTACTACCTTTGGGCGCTTAATAAAGGATACAGGCTCTCCATCAATTACAGCAAGACAATAGGTTCCATCATATCTGTACAAATCAATTGAGATTTCAGGATAATTTTTGTTATCTAAATAGATCTTTAAACTTATTTCCTTTTTTTGTGTAGGTTTTTCATCAGTAAAACTATCAGCTTTTAAATTTCTAAGTGCATTTTGAAAATCTATAATTTCTAGCTCCTCTTCTTTATAATAATAGGTACGTTTATTTCCTTTTTTCTCAGAGGTTATGGTATAATCATTGCCTTCCAAAGAAATATCAATCTGCTCTATATCTTCAAAATCTCCATAAAATACTTCTAGATGTCTGAAAGAATCGTAAGATGCTGCCATCAAATCCTTATAATCATCTGAAGTAATCCTATAAAGGATTTTAGAGTTGCCAACCCTTGCATATGCAGTAATTTTCTCATCCTTTAAAGGATCATTTTCTTTCTTAGAATTCTTCTCAGCTGCCTTCTTTTCCTCTGGATCACGGCTGATATTTAGAACAAAGGTATCTGTTGTTTTTTCTCCTTCTTTGTTTTTTGACCTATAGTCTACTGTTACTGTTAATTCTGGTTTATCTAAACCATATTTTTTTAGTTCATCTTCAGAGGCATTATATGTCACATAATCAGTTAGATTTAGATGGGTAATTTTGCTTAAATAGCTATTTACTCTAGTAGTATCAAGTGGAAGATTTCTTCCACTTTTCTGTGCGAAATAAACATCATCACCGTAGGTATTGTCACTATCTTCCTCATATACAATATTATAGTTTTCTGCCCCTTTAAATTGAATCCTTGTTACATTATTACTAAATATAGGAGTTTCATCATGGTCAATTAAATCATTGAGAACTACATCAAAATAGTCCATTGGATCATCTTTTACTAAATAAACATTTCCATCGCCAATGGAGATATAACGTTGGGAGTCCATAATACTGTAGTCACCCAACTTTATTTCATAGGACTTTTCATCTGTTGATAAATTTATTGTACAAGTAGGGTCTTCTAAACCATATTGGCCATAATCCTCTACTTCTTCAATTATAAAGGATGCTTGCAATTCCTCAAATAGTCCTAAAAGCTTTTTAATTTTTTCTTCATCTACTGGAAAAGCCTCATCTTCATCATAAAGCCATTTTTCTTCCTTGTGGAATGCAAGATTTTCTCCTTCATATTCCCAAGATAAGGCCTTTACAGAATCATAAGGTATTTTCAATATAATCGCTTCGGTATTTTTAATCTTTTCTTTATGCTCTTCAAACTGCTTAACAGCATATGTTGCAATGGAGGTAACAGCTAAAATGCATAATAATAAGTAAAGCTTTTTAGACCGCCTCATTTTGCATCTTCCTCCTTCTTAAAATTATATAAATCCCGACCCCTAGATATAGAAGTGGAAATACACCAATCATTATAACTTTTAACATGAAGGAAGTTGAATCGCTAATGGTCAAGTAGCTATAATTAAGTGACTTACTACGGATTGCAACTGCTTCACTCTCTCCAATTAGTGAAGATAGGGCATTCATTCCTAAATTCACATTAGCCCCAGATGAATAAGCGTTATACATATCTTCCAAGAACTTTGAAGATGCAAACCAGACAATCTCACCATCATTTCTGTTTTCTATTGATAATGCTAAAGTAAAAGGACCATCTATGTCTCCTTCTTCTTTTTCATAGCTAGTAATGCTATATCCTGCAACCTTGCTGAAGGAAGAATTTGAAGTGTTAAGCAATGGAGTTACCGTTGCATTTGTAGGTTTTTCCTTTATGGTTAATCCTAAGGAAACTGGCATAATTGGATAGTAATTTTCTTCTATAAGGGAATTTGTAATTACATTTCTTTTCATTTCAGGCAACAACATGAAAGGTGCTTGAAAGGCATAATGCTCTCTGTCTGCCTCCACCACAATACCTTCATTGGTTTCTATACCATAATCCAATAATAAGCTATATAAGTTTTCTAATATTCCATCCTTCGTAGGTCCAGCTATTACCAAAAGTTTTCCACCATTATCCACATACTCTGCCAACAGGTCTTTTTCCTTGTCAGAAATATCGGTGGAGGGTGCATAAATCATAACAGCATCTGCATCTTCTGGAATAGAATCTACTGTTAGCAAAGAAAGGGTATGAATCTCAATATTATCTTTCTCTATTTGTTCACTAAAGGCAGATGGCAGTTCTGTTTCACCATGGCCTTCTAAAACATATAATTTGGGCAGTTCTTCTCTAGTAACGTAGTCTATGGCAGATGTTATTGCACCTTCCCCATCAAAATATGTCTTGCTGGTTAATGTATAGAAGTTGTTTTCCTGAATATAGATATCATCATAACTTATAAAACGGCTGCGGTTTCCGCTTTCCACAATCAGGCTGTTGTTTTTTACAGTTTCATCGGTATACTGCTTAGCAAAAGTAGGGTAAACATCAGGGTTCTTTTTAACAATTTCAATATGGTCAGATAGGCTGTCATATTTACTCAGCAGATTTTCTATAATATAGTCTTCTTTACCAGCTTGCACTATCCAGTATATCGTTACATCTTGATCCAGCGAATTTACTACCACCTTAGTATTGCTAGTAATAGAATAAAGCTTTGCTGAACTAATGTCATATTTGGTAAATGGGGAGGGTAAAGAAGAAACCAATAGGTTTACCATAATCAGTATGGCCAAGACTATTGCTGTAATTATGAGGGAATAAGCTCCCCCCCGTAAAGCAACATTATTTCTTTCTGTTTGCCATGAAGATTTAAGGAGTTCTAATATTTTCATTAATTATACCTCCTTTTTTCTAGGGACTGGACAGACAAGAACAAAAAGAATACAATAACAGTTAAATAGTATACAATAGCTGTCATATCGAAAATTCCATTAACAAATACATTAAATCGTTCAAATAAGGAAAGTTTTTTCATGATACTAGGCAGCAGCCCTTCCAATTTGGTACTATCAACAAAGTATGTAACCACAACTCCAACTAAAAGCAGAGAACAAATCCCAAAGGCTAAGTTGCTATTTTTAGTTAAATATTGAATGATAGTCCCCAATAGAAAGATAACAACACACATAGCTATGGCTGACCCAAAAGCTGTAGACGATACATATTCTGATAATCTAACACTATAGTAATTCAGCAAAATTATGGCAATACTGATACCTGCAGCAAAGCCTTGATTTTCAGTTAAAGAAGAAATAAATACCCCCATGGCTATCAAGGCACTACCCATAATAAAGAAGGCTAAAATAGAACCATAAGCTGTAAGCAAATAAACATCTCCAAACTGTGAAAAAATCAAAGGATAAAAGCAGATTAAGCACAATGGGACTAGGTATATCAATAATAATGATAGATATTTCCCAATGACTATCTGAGTAGTAGTAATTGGAAGTGAGTACAAAAGTTGGTCCGTTTTTTGCTTCTTTTCTTCTGCTATAACCCGCATAGTTAAAATTGGTACAATGATTACAAATATTAGGCTGCCAAAACTAAGGACATATTCAAAGTTGCTGACAGCTGCCTGAATGTTATACAGGACAGCCCCAACTCCTACAAAAGCCAACAGTAGCCCTCCAAAAACATAGGTTGTCAATGAATGAAAATACATCCTTAATTCATGCTTTAAAACTGCAATCATTTGTCAGTCTCCTCCTTTTCTGTAGGTTCAATATCTCTGGAACTGCTTTCTGTAAGTTCAACAAAAATATCTTCAAGGTTTGTCTTTTTCAAAGTCATTTCCAACAAAGGCCTTCCTTTTTCAGCAAAGCCATAGAAGATACTTCGAGAAATTTCATATACATTATCATGATCAGTTTTTATATGGGCTACAAGATATTCTCTTTCTTTTTCTTCAATGGACATATCCACAATATGATTGATATTAGCTAAGATCTCGTTGATTTCTTTCTCCGTTGCATCGGTAGTGATGATGATCTCATTTGGTGCCAATAGCAGTTTCTCAAGATTTTGTGGTTCATCAAAGGCAATTAACTTTCCTTTCGAAATAATCAATATTCTGTCGCAGATTGCCTGTACTTCCGAAAGAATATGTGAACTGAAAATAACAGTATGGGTCTTTCCTAATTCTTTTATCAAATCTCGAATTTCAATAATCTGAATAGGGTCAAGACCAACAGTCGGCTCGTCCAGTATGATGACTTTGGGATTTCCAAGAAGGGCCTGAGCTACTCCAACTCTTTGCTTATATCCCTTAGAAAGGGATGAAATGAGGCGGTCTTTTACATCCTCAATTTTCGTCTGCTGGATTACCTTTTCAACCTGCTCCTTAAGCTTTGCCCCACGCAATCCCTTGGCTTCACCCACAAATTTCAAATATTCTAAGGGGGTATCATTCATGTACAATGGGGGTTGTTCAGGAAGATATCCGATGAGTTTCTTCGCCTCCTTAGGTTCTTCAAAAATGTCGTAACCGTAAATTCGTACATGGCCTTCTGTAGCTGACAAGCATCCTGTCATGATGTTCATAATGGTGGATTTCCCAGCTCCATTGGGGCCTAAAAGGCCATATACATGACCTTCATCTATTTGAAAGGAAATATCGTTGACAGCAATGAAATCGCCATAGGACTTTGTTAAATGTTCAACTGCTATCATAATTAACCTCCTTTTTCTTACTCTATAGTAACCATTATGATTATAATATTTAATGCTGAAACCACCCTGAAAATTTTAAGTTTCATCTAAATGAATTCTAAAATACAAGACCATATCACAACAAAAAGGATGAAGGCCACAGTTATGTGTTCTTCATCCCTTTCTTCAATTGGCATTTACAAACATGGCAATTCCACATAGAAACAGTTGATTCCATTACTGCTCTCAACCCAAATCTTTCCACGGTGGCCAGCTACTATAGCCTCTGCAATGGAAAGTCCCAAGCCAAAGCTGCCTGTCCTACTTCGAGCCTTATCACCCCGATAAAATCGTTTGAATATATTTTGAGCTTCCTCTGGAGAAATGGTTTCACCTTCATTGGCCACTGTTAATAGACACCGCCTCTTTCCGTGTTTTTTTAAGGTTACCCATGTAGATCCAGCTTCTTTGGAATATTTTTGGGCATTATCCAGTAAAACATCTAATAACCGACATAGTTGTGATTCTTCTCCTGAAACTTTAATGTCCTTATCGATCTGAGATTTCAAGGTCAAGCCCCTCTCAAAAAAGACTGGTTCAAAGGGAAGGATCCCATTAGAAACTAACTTGCTAAAATCTACAATATCAAAACTTTCCTTTATATCAGTATTATCGGACCTTGCAAGCTCCAACATTTTTTCTATTAGACTTCTCATTTGTCGAGACATGGTCAATATACTGTTCAAAAACTTTTCCTTGCTTTCCTCATCATATTCAGGGCTCTGTGCAAGTTCTGCATTTGTCATAATAACAGTCAGTGGGGTCTTAAGTTCATGAGAAGCATCTGCCACAAACTGACGTTGTTGTTTCCATGCTAAATCTACTGGTCTTACTGCCCATCTAGACAACAAAATGCTAATACCTAAAAAGATGCAAAAACTAAGTCCACCTATTAGAAAACAGGTTTTCATCATGTTGTTAAGGGTTGCACGTTCGCTGGAAATATCAGAAAACACGAGAAAATAGTTTTTAGGTGTATCAAAACGATAATACCGCAAATTGTATTCTTCTATTACAGCAAATGTTTTATGAGATGTGATAACTATATTTATAAGGCCGTCCAGGAACTCCTTATCAGAAAGATCATAATATCCTCCTCCAGTTGCCAAGAGCTCACCACGAAGCCCAAGCTGAATTGTAAAATATGGTAATCGGACATCTTTCCTAAGTTCATTGGGGTTTTCCAATCGAAATGGCTGTCTAGCAATGTTTTGCATCATATTGATACTTTCAGCCTCAAGGTTGGCTTTTGTAAAATGATAGACTAAACCTAAAATCACGCATAACATAATAGTTACAATGCTCATATTAATAATGACAAACTTAATTTGCAGTTTTTTGATCATGATCTATTACCTCCAGATAATATCCTAACCTACGGGCTGTTTCGATGCGAACATTGGAGCCAATACTTGCAAGCTTTTTTCGCAAAAAACCGATATAGACTTCTACATGGTTTTCTACTGCATTAGAGTTATAGCCCCATACCTTAGTAAGAATCATCTCCTTTGAAAGGATTTTTCCTCTAGCCTGAAAGAGATAACGCATGACATCAAATTCCTTGGCAGAAAGACGAACACTGTCTTCTCCACAAATCAACATGGCAGATGAAAGATCCAATGATGTATTGCCAAGTCTAAGCTCATTTACTTGTGCACCTTGCCTCCGTAATAGAGCATTGATACAAGCCAATAATTCTCTTATGTCGAAAGGCTTTGTTAGATAATAATCTGCACCAGAATTCAAGCCTGTGATACGATCTTCCAATTCTGATTTTGCTGTCAACATCAATATGGGTGTCCCTATGTGCTTTTCACGGACCCTTCGTGCTACTTCATATCCATCCATTTTAGGCATCATAATATCTAGAATTATCAAATCATAGATTCCCAATTCTGCATATTCTTTTCCAGTTTCTCCATCATAAGCAACATCAACCTCAAAACCCTTTTGGGTCAACAGAGACTTAATGGAATCAGCCAGTAGTTTTTCATCTTCAATAATCAGTATCCTCAAGGCATGTCACCCCCAAGATTCTGTAATATTATGATACTACATGAGTCTGAATTAAAGCTGAAAATTATCTTCGAGGTTCCTCATACCTTAACTTATCCAATCTTATTGTATCAAAATTCTAGAAAATAAATAGACCAACTCAGTCCTTAGTCCAAGTTGGCTTATTGCCAATAACTGGAGATTTGCTATTGGTAATTACAAGAAATTTCATATGTATCACATTTTATTCAGGCATATCTTATAAAAAAGCGGGATCTTAATCGATCCCGCTTCGAGTTTTGACAAAGAGCCATTATTTGTTTTCAGCTAACTTGCTTTCATCACTGGCGAATAGTATCTTATAGCCTTGTACTGCAAGCACAATGGCAAGTATAAATAATAGTACTGGGAATACCACCATTATATAGTTGGCATTTTCAAAATTAGTCTTTATTAAGAATCCTAGTGCAGTAAGGGTCACTATTAGCATGAATATCATTGGTATAGTCAACATACTAAAGCTTTTCTTAGATTTCTTCAACCATAGTGCTACAGACATTAACGCCAAGGCTGCTAACAATTGGTTTGCAGAACCAAATATTGGCCAAATTCTACTCCAGCCGCCTACTGATAGCAAAGCTCCTAATGCAACTGTTATAGTGGTGGATACATACATATTTGTAAGAGGAGATTGCTTTTCCTTCTTTGGATCTTCAAAGTATTCTTGGAATATGAATCTTCCAAGCCTTGTTGCAGTATCAAGGGTTGTAAGAGCAAAGGCTGATACAGCTAGTGCAACGAAAGTCTTTCCGATTTCAAATGGAATACCAAACTTAGTCATGAATGTACCTACACCTTCAGCAAAAACATTGGTAGGTCCAATTTCATTTAATTTTGGTAGGAAT
>Ga0209537_1004220_pt1 | contig 12451 bp, 9 predicted proteins | sample BioPla4DNA1_FD_187698 | JGI IMG/M metagenome (GOLD analysis project Ga0209537, IMG submission 187698) | Biogas fermentation microbial communities from Germany - Plant 4 DNA1 (SPAdes) (version 2) | ecosystem: Engineered > Bioreactor > Anaerobic > Digestate | place: Bielefeld, North...
GTTATAATTGTTTTCAAAGGAAAGATACCTCCAATTTTTGTTTTTGTGGTAAGAAACATTATATCAGAGGTCTTTCCTTTTTTCATATCTTCTTGTCACATATGTATTATCTTATATCATTTTAAAAATTTTTCCTTTGTTTTCTCTTTGGACCGGTATTTTCCCTTCGGGCAACTGTTCAACCCGCCATTGATATAAATATTTCCATTCCAAAAAAAAAACAGGCTGCCTCAAAACACATAAATCTTGAGGCAACCTGTCTGAACAGTACATGTATTAACGGTTTATTTGAAAACTAATCCAATGTCAGCAAAACAATTGATTTAGCAGGCAATGAAATATCAAGCCCGCCTTTTTGTACGCTAAATCCTTCGAATGGCACGGGTTTTACAAATGAAGGATTGTCAAAAGTATTATGCGCATTCATATCTGCGGCTGTCAGAATCACTCCGCTAACCTTTCCACAGTCTCTGTTTGCTATATGGCAGGTTATGTTCTCCTGTTCGACAGGATGCAGGTTGCAAAGTGTAATGTGTATTTTATTATCATGATCAACAGAAGCCGACACGCTGATTTTAGGAATGGATTGCCCGTCCAGGGAATAATTCCCGCATTCCATAGATAATGACAAAAGCTCTGCGTCCTGATGCACCTTAAACATATCAAATACATGATAAGTCGGTGTTTTTATCATTTTCTCCCCTTCGGTCAGAATTACAGCCTGCAGTACATTAATTGTCTGTGCAAGGTTTGCCATCTGGACCCTGTCACAGTGATTGTTAAAGATATTAAGGTGGATTCCGGCCACCAGAGCGTCACGAAGGGTGTTCTGCTGATACAGGAAAGCAGGATTCGTGCCTGGCTCCACATCGAACCATGTTCCCCATTCATCAACAATCAACCCCACACGCTTGCCGGGATCATATTGATCCATAATGTATGAATGCCTGACTATCAGTTCTTCCATATATAGCGCATTCTGCATCACAGAGAACCATTCATTCTCGGTAAAGCTCGTCGCAGACCCTTTAATTGACCAGTCCTTTGATGTTCTTGTGTAATAATGCAGGCTCAGGCCGTCCATCAAATTCCCTGCTTCCCGCATTAAAACCTCGATCCAATGGTAGTCGTCAACTGATGCTCCCCCTGCTATCCTGTATATTCTATTTTCCCCATAATTTCTGATATACGTTGCATATCTGCGGTATTCGTCGGCATAGTACTCGGCGCGCATGTTTCCGCCGCAGCCCCAGTTCTCATTCCCCACACCGAAATATTTCAGTTTCCAGGGTTCTGATCTGCCGTTCTTTTTTCTGAGATCGGTCATTGGGGATTTTCCGTCAAAGGTTATATATTCAACCCACTGCTGCATTTCAAGAACGGTACCGCTTCCCAGATTTCCGCAAATATACGGTTCTGCTCCAATTAACTCGCACAGCCTTAAGAACTCATGGGTTCCGAAGTGGTTATTCTCTATTACTCCACCCCAATGTGTGTTAATCATGCAGGGTCTTTGATCAAAAGGTCCGATCCCATCCATCCAATGGTATGTGTCTGCAAAACAACCTCCCGGCCACCGCAACACCGGGATCTTAATTTCACGTAAAGCCTGGATTACATCATTCCTGATACCATCGGTATTTGGTATGTTTGATTCTTTTCCAACCCATATGCCTTCGTAAATACACCTCCCAAGATGCTCGGCAAAATGTCCGTAAATATTTCTGTTTATTTTCCCCTTCTTTCTATTGGCATCTAATACCATTACTGCCATTATTTCATCCCTCTTTCCTTTTTAATCTGCAATGAGCGGTTGAACAATTAAACTTATATTGCATGCATTATCCGTTAAGCTTCAATTTTTGCGCTAATTATTCCGAATCCGGAAATAAACGCTATATTTCTCGTAACCAATTTCATATAAAGGTACAAAACGAATATTTCTGTCCTGCCCGCAAGTTCTGTAGCTTGTTATCCAATTGCTCCATTCGCGTTCATTATCGGGAACAAGAATCTTCTCGGGATGATCTTTGTCACCATACAAAACCCTGTCTTCATCACACAGGCCTGCAAGAACTACCGGACCTTCCATAAAAGCAACCATATCGGGATCATCGGGCAGCGAAGTAACCGTTAATTCTTTTTCCAGTTCAATGGTTATCAAATCATCCTTCCATATTCTATGTATGATATAAAAGGTGGAGGATTGTGGGGTTACAGCTTGTTTTTCTCCATTAATATAAACCTTAGCAGATTTTGCCCACCATGGAATTCTTAATCTTAAGTCAAACTCTACGGGGTTATTACTTTTTACAGAAAAATTAACTAATAAAGACATTGGTCTGTGTTGTACATCTCTATTCAACTGGTTAACAGCCCCACAGCTTCCAGCCTGAGTGTTTATTTCCTGGTAAATATCAACGCACATTCCATCTTTATTCCAGGAAACATGGGATGGGATATACTGACATACGGTTATACCGCCATTATCCTCAAAATATATTCCTCGGGTATGAGTTGCATTAGCCTGAACAAGAGTGCCATGGCAGCACCAGAAATCATTAGTGGCAGTGCCCCAACCTTTTCGTGAACCAGCCCTCAGTGGCAGAAAATATGAAATTAAGCCTTTAGTCGGGAACTCGTGCTTATATCCATGAGGGAAAAACCCCTCCCAATGACCTTGCGCCATTATGCCATTGTACAGGTTTCTTTCCCAATAATCTGCATAACTTGTATCACCAGTCCATCGGAACAAAAACTCTGCAAGGCGCATCATATTATACACTGTACAGTGTTCCTGGTTTTTGTCTCCAAGCCTGGCAGACATTGAATGGGGCGGAGTCCAGACTTCACCACATGTTTGACCTCCGGTACAGTAAGTTCCTCTTTCGGTAACTGCCATACGCCAGTAACATTCAACAATATCTCTCCACCGCTGCTCGCCTGTTACTTCCCATGCCCGGGCGGCACCAAGCACTTCAGGTATTGTTGTGTTAGCATGCATGTTGGTAAGAACATCAACCCCTTCAAGTAAAGGATCGAAAAGGCGGCTGCGGTAATAACGCTGAATTAGTTCATAGTGCTTACTGCTACCTGTTATCTCATATAAATCCGCCCAGATTTCCAACATTCCACCAGTCTCACAATCCAAAATATCATCAAATTGTTCACGGGTAAATTGGCCTGACCACCTATGAAACCAGTTGGACCATGAAATAGCTATATCCAGCGCCTGTTTATTCTGAGTAAGTTTATACATATCCAAAAGTCCCATAAATGTCTTATGGAGGGTATACTGGGGTGCCCATACCTGTTTACCTCTGGCAATCCATTCCAAATACTTTTCCGGAATAGAACCCACCCATTCTCCTCCATTCTCTTTTTGACATTTTGCCAGCTCGGATATAATCATGTCGGCTTTTCCCTTTACCTCTGGATCACCTGTAGCTGCATATATTCTTGCTGCTGCTGAAAGCCAATGTCCAAGGAAATGGCCTCTTAACTGACAAGTGGGTGATTCCCACCCATAGTGGATATCATCGGAAGGTTTTTCAGCTAAACTCCATAAGCCGGCCTCAAAATAATGGTTTCTCAATAAATTGTCTGTGTTAAGGCTTAACAGGTATTTACGGTTTGCTTCAACCTTTTTACTAAGTAAGCCTGGTAATAGTTTCACCGCATTATATGGTAAGTCTTTATAAACAGTATTCACTTATTTCCCCTCCTGTGGCTTACTAATATTATACATTATAGTAAAATAAATGCAATACTAAGACAAACAGCCTGCAAGTTTATTGGATTTACAAGTTTCTTCTATAAATTTTCCACAGCTTTCCCGAAAGTGAAAGATAGGTTTCAGTTCTTTAATCATAGGAACCTCAATTTTGCTGTTAATTAGTGATATGATCATATCCAATGAGACTTCTGCATACTTAGCAATTGGTTGACAGATATAGGATATTGCTGGCATAGAATAATTAAAAGATTCATTCATTCCGCATGCTGAAATCTCCATATCCTCGGGTATTTTAATATCCAGAGATCTGCATTTTTCCTTCATTAATATCCGCCTTTCTAAGCAGACTAAACCATTTTGGCTATAGCTTTTATCGTAAAAAATATCTTTTTGTCTTTCAATCTGATATAGCGATCCAGGATGCACCCAAAGCTTAGTGACTTGCATGTTTCTTCCTAATTGAAAAGGTATGCTGATACTTCTTAAAATTTTCGCTGTTCAAGTTAATAACTTAATGAAAGCAACCGGGCGGTAGACAACTTGCTGGATAAGTTTTATACCTACCCGGTTTACAAAATAGTGTGAAAAATTATGCCTTTAATTTATACAGGCAACTCAGCACAAAGTAAAGGATGCTAAACTTGCACTTCCCTGGCCTGTATAGGTAAAATACAATGCTTGTACTCCATCTGGAATGGTAATATCTGCTGAATATTCTTTCCATATATTCGAGAACTCAACTGGAATTCTTCCAAGCACTTCTCCGTTCCATGATGTTTTTACCTCAAAAGCACCACGGCAGTATCCACGAACTTTAATCTTAACAGTTTTAATGCCCTTGCAGTCAAAATACTTAAACCCTGCTGTTGCAGAATCCTTCATATTTGCTATATAACCAATTTCTTCGTCACCGTCTTTACCGTCCTGGGTAATCTTAGGAAATTGGTTGTTCATCCATGACCCTGTGAAATCGGTGTAAATAGATTCTTCCTTACAAAATAAATTACATGCCAGATATGCATGGTATTCTCCATAACCAATTAACGGCTCATCTATGGAACCGCAGGAGGTCATCTCAACCTGAGGGATTGAACCGTCATCAAGAATTTCGATTTTTTCCATACATGCCTGTCTGCTGAAATTTGTTCCGTTTGTATGCCTATGATAAAAGATATACCACTGGCCATTAATTTCAACAATGCTTCCATGATTATTTCCACCATAGAACATGGGCTTTTGTGCAGGTTTGTACGAATCTATATGAAGGTCGCAGTTACTGACTATTACGCCCCGGTATTGGAAACCCTTGGTTGGATGTTTGCTTGTGGCATAACACAGTTCATGCATTAAAATTGAAGAATATATAAAGTAATATGTATCTCCCTTTTTTCTAATGGAGGGCGCTTCAAAAAATTCATGTCCTTCAAACCCGCTTCCCTTACTGTAAGGTTCGCTAGGTGCTACGAATACCGGTTCTTCAATAATTGTAAGCATATCTGGTCCTAAAACCGTTGCCATTGCACCTTTTCTTGATTTGTCGCCTCTAGCGCAAAAACCAGTATACAAATAAGTTCTATCCCCTTCTGTAAGTACCCCGGGATCAAACTGAGGCTGATCTCCCTCTCTTTCTCCCAGTCGTGTACCGTCAGAATAACGGACATATCCGTAAAACTCATACTTACCTGCTGGTGTATCACAAACTGCAACCGATACAATTGAAACCTTGTCCAAAACATAGTATAAATAATATCTTCCATCAGGTCCAACAGTAACGTCAGGTGCATACAGACACATACTACCATCTGGATTAAGAGGGTCATCGGTCTTTTTGTATATTACACCCTCATACCGCCAGTCAGAAAGATCATCAACAGGTGCTGACCAGCATACATAATCATTTAAACAGTAAACATACCCATTAAAGCGATCATGAGAACCATAGACGTACACTCTGCCGTTAAATACATAGGGTTCTCCGTCGGGAATATACTCCCATGATGGAAGATACGGATTGAATCTTTGCTTTTTCATTATTTTTTACCCCCAATTTTCTTACGTTTTAATTGCCTTGTACTTTATATAAATATTCTTCGGTACGCTTTTAATATATAATAATTCCTTTTACCATACAACCCTCATTGATATTTATTTTTATCCAGACGGCTCTAGCGGTTGCAAAATATTTAATAAAATCACAAAATAAAAACGTTTTTATATATTTCACTGGATAATGAGTTATTAAAAACAGTATATACTCAATCGTCCCTGATAACAATAAAAAATTTATAAATATGTATTATGTAATGGTCTGGGGATTATCCGCTCTTTCCAAAAGGCGAAAATGTTTATGAAAATCCGGTAAGCTCTGTAGAACTGCACAAACAAAAACGTTTTTTGAAATTGCTTGACAAGTATTAACATTATAAAATATAATAAAAAGTAGCAATATATGGATGCGCAAAAGTTCAACAACCGGTTATAGCAAGTGTAGAGAGACAGAAAATTATTAAAAAAAAATCTAAGAAAGGGGATTCAATAATGAAAACCACAAAACTTCTCACACTGCTGATGGCTGTTGTCATAATTGTCGCCAGTTTATCTGCATGTACTGCTCCAGTAATTGACAGTTCATCAGGCACCTCAACTCCTACTCCAGGACAAACCGCACCGGCCGATGCTAAGCCAAGTGACAAAAAGCTTGAACCAATAACATTTACAATGTTTGTCGCTGGTCCTGGAGAAGCTCCACCGAAGGACAATAAAGTAGTCAAAAAACTTCAAGAAATCACAGGCGTCACCATCGATTTTGAATTTCTCGTAGGTGACATGGAACAAAAAGTAGGAATCATGATCGCCAGTGGCGATTATCCAGATTTGATCGGCGCAGGGCAAGCGCGTGGAAGGTTTTTAAATGCCGGCTCTTTTGTAGCACTTGACGATTATCTCCCCAATTATCCCAACCTTTGGAAGCATTATGAGCCTTATATAGAAAGGCTTCGCGATGTATCACAAGACAGAAAAGTTTACATACTGGACATTTGGGGCCGTCAATACAGGCTAGAAGACGGTGAGGACGATTTCTACGAAGGAGATTACAATGGTCCTGCTTTCTGGATTCAAAAAGACGTACTTGCTTGGGACGGATATTCACATCCCAAGACATTAGATGAATTCTTTGACTTGTTGGAGCGTTATTACAAAGCGCATCCCACCATCGATGGACAGCCCACCCTACCCTTTGAAATACATTCACAAGACTGGCGCTCCTTCTGTCTGAAAAATGCGCCACAGCACCTGATTGGCGGGCGTAACGAAGGTGACGTAGTTGTTAATCCCGAAACCCTTGAAGTCGAAATATATCAGAACAAATGGTATGCCAGAGACTATTACAAAAAACTCAACGAAGTATATAAGAAAGGTCTAATACATCCCGAAACCTTCACCAGAAACTATGATAATTACCTGTCTGTTATTTCCACTGGTCGTGTACTGGCTATGTTCGACCAGCATTGGAACTTCCAGGATGGGGAATTCGTATTGGTTTCTGAAGGTAAAATCGAGAGAACTTATGTACCCCTTGGTCTGAGTTATGACGGTTCCGACGTTTCATATAACAGAGTTAGAAGCGAAGGGATCATAGGCGGTAACGGTATGGGTATCAGTGTAAAATGTAAAGATGTCGAACGCGCTTTACAGTTTATGGATACACTGCTGGAAGAAGATGTACACCGTCTGATGTACTGGGGTATCGAAGGCGAAGACTATTATGTTGACGCAAACGGACGTTACAGACGTACTCCAGAACAGAAAGCTAACTTCGACAATCCTGATTGGCGTCTCGCAAATGCTGGAGTTGTGATTGGTGACCAATTCCCGAAACTGGAAGGTCGTTATTCCGACGGTAACTCCTGCAGCGCAGCAACACAGCCCGAGGAAAGACTGGAAAACCAATTCCCCTATGACAAGGAATTCTATCAAAAATACGGTTTCTACAGCAGGTCTGACTTCCTGCCTCTAATGGATCATCCTGGCTATCCTGAAGTATGGTCAATCTTCTCAACAATGGAAGATGACAATATAGCCAAGCCGATATTTGACGAAATAACAGATCTTCAAAACCGTTACCTGCCCGGCGTGATCATGGCTGATGATTTCGATTCCGCCTGGGAGGAATACGCGAAGAGATATGAGAATGTCGATTATAAGGCTCTGGAAGAAGAGATAGAAAAGCAAATACGTGCACGTATGCGTTAATAAGTAACTTACTCTTCTTTCAATATGATAATAAAGAAGAGTCGACCGAAAATCCGGCCGACTCTTCTACATAATCATGAACCGGTTGGAAATCAGGGCTAGGGGGATAGCAATATGAAAACCAAAAATTCAAATTCTAAGAAAGAGTTTATTAATCAAGTACGTAAGCAAAAAGGGTTAATCCTAATTGCAGCACCCTTTTTTATCTACTTTTTTGTTTTTTCATATTTACCGCTATGGGGGCTTACCATGGCATTTCAGAACTATAAACCCCATTTATCCTTTTTTGAGCAGGAGTGGGTTGGTTTATTGCATTTCAAAAACCTGTTTACTGACCCTGATTTTTACCGTGTGATGCGAAATACCCTGGGTATGAGCATAATCAACCTTGTGTTGGGGTTTGTCACAGCAATTGCGTTTGCACTGCTTTTAAACGAACTTACCGGAAAATTATATAACTTTAAGCGAATTGTGCAGACAATTTCATATATGCCCCATTTCTTATCATGGATTATCGTCTGCGGTCTGGTTTCAAATATTCTCGCCATGGACGGAGGAATACTCAATGAAATACTGCTGGCATTAGGACTTATTAAAGAAAAAATACATTTCATGGGGAAACCGGAATTGTTCTGGTGGATTGTTGGGTTTACAAATGTATGGAAGTCAATGGGCTGGAATAGTATAATCTATTTGGCAGCAATCACTTCTATCGACCCAGCATTGTATGAAGCTGCAGCAATAGACGGATACGGACGTTTCGGCAGAATGTGGCATGTTACTCTGCCTGGCATAAAATCCACCATAATCGTCCTACTTATTTTAAACGCAGGCTGGATCCTCAACGCGGGCTTTGAAATTCAGTATATTCTGGGTACAAACGGTCTTGTACTTGATGTTTCGGAAACTATTGATATTTTCGTGCTTAAACGAGGCTTCGGAAGATCTGGTGGTTTTGCCTTCGGAACTGCAGCCGGAATGTTCAAAACAGTGGTTAGTGCTGTAATACTAATACTGTGTAATAAAATTGCCGGTTGGGTAGACGAGGAAAGACTGGTTTAGTAAAACCTTTGTGTTGTGCTTAATTCGGCTTGGAGGTATATAGAAATGAGAAAATCAATTGGTGATAAGATTATTGATGCGTTTATTGCGTTCTTTATGTGCATAGTCATTGTTGTTATGTTGTATCCGCTTTGGAACACGCTGATCACTTCTTTTAACGATGCAAGGGATTCCATAAAAGGCTCCCTTTATCTGTGGCCTAGAAAATGGACGCTTTTTAACTATCAAAGCGTATTTAAAACAGACAAAATATTTAAAGCCTTTTTAGTTTCGGTTGCACGCACAGTGATCACTACTGTACTAAATGTGTTTTTCTCAGGTTTGCTCGCATACGTATTGAGCCGCAAAGAATTTGTTTTCCGAAGGTTTTTGACAGTATTTATGGTAATGACCATGTACATAAACGCAGGACTAATCCCGCAGTATTTCCTGTATCGAAGCTTAGGTCTTATCAACACTTTTTGGGTATATATACTTCCTTCGCTGGTAGGAGCATTCAATGTAATTGTAATACGTACATATATAAATTCGTTACCGGCATCTCTTGTGGAATCCGCAAAAATTGACGGTGCCAGCGATATGAGAATATACTTCAACATTATAATTCCGTTATGCTTACCAGTTTTAGCCACCGTAGCCCTGTGGGTTGCTGTGGGTTCGTGGAACTCATGGTTCGACTCATTCATCTTCGCACCAAAGCAGGAATTGAGTACTCTCCAATATGAAATGATGAAAATATTATCTTCATCCATGCAATCGGGGGTAAAACAACCAGATTACCTGGCCGAGGCGTCACAACAGTCACGCAACATGGTTACTCCAAATTCATTGCGTGCAGCTATGACTATGGTAGCGACTGTACCTATTCTCGTGGTGTATCCTTTCCTACAAAAGTATTTTGTAACTGTTAATATCGGCAGCGTTAAAGAGTAGTCGCAAGCACTCATGTCCATACTACGATATGTTTACATATCACTACAACGTCGCCGTTACCTTCTTTGAAGTGGTTGCTTACAAAAGCAATCAATGCTAAGTGCAAGATAACTTTAATTGGTTTGTATAATGAAAAAAGAACATCACAATTTTTGTATTAAACCCGCTGTAAAACTTTTGATAGTTCATTACAGCGGGTTTCTGTATTTAATATATAACTTTGTTATCTTCGGTAGCGAAATTGACCCCGGGTTTGTAAAAAAGAAATACATTTACCATCTGCAGAGGATCGCGGATTTTAGTTCATTTAAAAATATAGTAAATGAAATACTAAAAAATCTGGAATGTGATGAAATGTTTTTAGAGAGCATTATGGTATGATCCTCAATCAATGGCGCCTGAAAATGATCTTCTGGAATGATTACATAGATAAAAATATAAAAGCAAGGATTTTCTTCAGAAAACCCTTGCTTTTGTATCTGGTGTAGTTTATATAATAAACTACTCACTCCATATTTTTTCAAATAGCCTATATAAAACAGTTGCTGCTTCTGCCCGTGTCATTTTTTCCTTAGGTAACAGCTTTCCTCCTGCTCCAACAATGATTTTTTCCTGCACAAGAATAGCAGCACTTTCCAAAGCTTCAGGGGACACAAGGCTTACATCTGTAAAATCATTCAGTACATCATAATTTATTAGCTCTGTTTCTGGCATTACATATTTCAATGCCGAAGCTGTAAACACCATCATTTCTTCTCTAGTAATGTGATCTCTTGGTCTGAAAAGGTTTTGGTCATTTTCAGCAATGCCAATTTTTTTTGCTATTCCAACTGTATGATAAAAATAATCCTCAAACATGACATCATCAAAATTAGTTTCTACCGAGGTCGATATACCCAGCATTCTTACCAGTAGTGTGACGTATTCGGCACGAGTTATATCGTATTGGTACCCAAATATATTGTTAGGTAACCCTTTGATAATACCGCGTGATGCCATAACTTCCACATACTTTTGTGACCAGTGATCTTTAATGTCATCAAAGGTCTTTTTCACAAAAGATACAGCAAAAGTCCCCATATAGTTGGTCACAAAGTTCACAGTTTCCTGCTGATTATTATATACACCTGTTTCAACTGGGTTTACATTTCCCTCTGCATCAAAACGCAATACAACAATATGTTCCGGGTTTGCAGCTTCCTCTACAGTCGGGCTGTATGGCATAGTTACACGTATAGTAGCATTGGGATTGTTCCACGCGATCACCTTTCCATCCAGGTCAATCTTAAGTGTGACGACAGGCCTGTTCCCAATCTGCTTTTTCAGTTGTTCACTGAAAGCATCGGTGTTGGTGATACCTATTCTTATCGAAGCATATTCCGCATTATTCACCATTTCTTTTTTAAGCATGTTTCCAGGAACACGAATTATCCCTAAAGGGGTTCTTATTATAAAATAAGTTTCCAGCGTCGGAGCAGATAAAGCCTGTACAGGAAATCTTTGAACATATTCTTTGGCGCCATCGGCTTGCAGCATTTCTACTTCAATAGTCTTTATACCTAATGAATCGGCCTCTGTTTCGGATAACAAGTCTTGGATTTGTGTCATCGATAATATCGAGGTTGCCACACCTGTGATGTTATCCACAACCGGTTGCTGCACCAGACTAATTCTTCGAACTGCTACAGAAATCTCTTTGACAGGAGTAAATGTTTGCGATGATAATTTTGAATCCACTGTTTTAACCGATTCCAGCTTGATTTTAGCTTTTCCCGATTCTTTCCCCCGGAAAGTGATGGTGTTGAGTTTCATATTTCCGTTCTCACCATCCACATTCCCTACCTTTGTAAAAGCAATGTATGCCTTATTCCCTTCTATCTTTGGAGAAACAGAAAAACCCTTTATTCCCGATACCGCCTTTACTAACTCAAGCTTTTCGCTGTCAAAGGATAACACAGCCTCATAAGCATAAAGGTCGTTTATGTTTATCCCATCAAGGGATACATTTATATACGAGCTTCCTGTATCGGTATTACCTGCCGCAGATATTGAAAACACAGACTCTGCCGCAAAACATATGGTTGGGCTAAACACCGTTAGGGAAGTCAGGGCAGTCATAAGTACATATAAAATAAAACGCTTCATGAAGAAATCCCCCTTTTCTTTCGTTCTACTATTGTTGTTCCAGCATCTTTTTGGCAATGAATGTTATATCCAGAATATCTACTATACCATCGGGTTCTTCGTTATTCCCGGTAACATCGCAGTGTCTTGCCTGTTCCCATTTTAGATCCCCTTCCCGAACAAGGTAATTATATGCGGCAATAGCTAAGTCTCCAACATTAATTACTCCATCGTAATTCACATCCCCCAATATACCAGGAATTCCGGTTATACTTATTCCAGCGGATGTGTTCCCTGTTTCATCCACCGTCTGTGTTTTAATTGCTACCACCTGCCCGTTAA
>Ga0209537_1004225_pt1 | contig 12431 bp, 14 predicted proteins | sample BioPla4DNA1_FD_187698 | JGI IMG/M metagenome (GOLD analysis project Ga0209537, IMG submission 187698) | Biogas fermentation microbial communities from Germany - Plant 4 DNA1 (SPAdes) (version 2) | ecosystem: Engineered > Bioreactor > Anaerobic > Digestate | place: Bielefeld, North...
TAAGTTGTCCATTTTTCATAGCATCTTCCTTCATTCTCATAAATGTAGCATCAGTATCTGTTTTTGAATAGCTATTTCTATCACCGCAAGTGTACAATACCTGAATATTATTCAACTGGAAAATACAATATAAGTTATATGAACATTTATGATGTAGCAGATAATAACGAATATTATAATTGGTACAATGAAGAAGATAAGGAGTTATTATCTCAAGGTACTATCTTAGTAAAAACTGATTTAAATGAAAAATTACCACCTGAAATAAGTACAGAAATTAAAAATGATGGACAAGAATTTAAGGCTCCATATACACCTATTGTAAGTTCAGACCATGGAACGTTAGAAATGCTATTAGATGGTAAAGAATATGATGGTGGTCCAATTAATAAACTTGGAAATCATCAGCTATATATAAAAGCTATAGGGATAGATGGTTCTGAATCTACAAAACTAGTAAGCTTTAAGGTTATAGGTGAAATAAATAATGATACTAAACCTGAAGAGATAGTTGAGCAAATAATTTCTTCACCAGAAGAAGTTGTTGAAATTGAAGTTAACAGTGAAAGCAGGGAAATAGACAAATCAGTATTTGAAGCTATAAAGGGTACTGATAAGACTGTATCTTTTAAGCAAGAGGATGGAACAGTATGGTCCTTCAATGGAAAAGATATAACAGATGAAAATCTTAAGGAAATAGAAAAAATTAAAATATCAGTAAGCAATACTCCAGAAGAAGAAAATAAAGAACCAATAGAACAAATTGATTCTGAAGCAAGAGTAATACATTTTGATTATCATGGTGTACTACCAGGAAAAGCTACAGTAAAAGTTAAAGTAGATAATTACGAAGGATTACTAGATAAAGAATTAACATTCTATTACTTTAACCCAGAAACTCAAAAGGCTGAAAAAGTACAAGGACCTTTATCAATAGATAATGATGGTTATGTAACAGTTGAAATTGAGCACTGTAGTGATTATTTCTTATCATTAAATGATACTCTACATTTAGATAATTCAGAAGTCCCAGAAACACCAAAGGATGAAGAGGAAATAGAAGTTCCAGAAACACCTATTCTTCCAACAATTTTAATAGAAAGAGAAATGATTGAATTATTAGTAGGCGAAGCTAGAAATTTAAATGCAAAGGTAACGCCAGAAACTACAGAGTTAGAATATATTTCAAGGGATAAGAATGTAGTGGCTGTAAATAAGGAAGGTCATATAATTGCAAATAATCCAGGGGAAGCCATTATAGTGGTTAAAGCTGGTGAAGTTGTAAAAGAAATAAAGGTTGTAGTAAGAGAAAGAGAAAAAGCTATAGAAACTCCTGAAGAAACTTCAGAAAATAAACCAGAAGAAACAAACGAAAAACAAGATCCTTCAAAGGAAAATAAAGAAAACTTACCTAAAACAGGAGCTGTAGTATCTACTAGTCATATAGTAGTATTTGCACTTCTAGTAATGTGTGCAGGTGTTGCTCTATTAAATAAGAAAAAGGTAGTTAAATAAAAAGTTTCTCTTTTGTAATGAAATATCAATATACAAGAAAACAGGTGAGTTTCATCTCACCTGTTTTTTTAACTAAATTAAAAATAATGTTGTTTAGTGTATGTCAAATAATAAAAATATATATCTTATTAACAGTTTTTGTTGATAAATCTGTGGATAACCTGTTAATAATGTATTGCCAAAAATTTCATAATTAGGTATAATATTCTTAATAGTTAAAAAATTTTCAACAAGGGAATTGAGGGGTTATTGATGAGAGAAAAATTAAAATTAAATGAAGTAAACTTTTTTTGTGTAAAATTTTTTCTAACTATATTTATCACCATTACTGTTTCTTCATTAATTTATGACTTTCTGTGGGTTAAAAATAATGGAGTGGTACATTCAATTCTTGAGTTAATTGGTGTATTTTTCTGTATATCCTTATTTTTTATAGTTTGGAATAAGTATGAGGATAGTCCTATAAGTTGTAAAATTATTGCCTTTGGGATATTAGCTTCTACAGTATTTGATATTATCCATATTTATTTTTATGAACCTTTAGGAATTACTTATGGCAACAGAGAAATGACAATGTGGTTTTGGATTGTTGGGAGTTTTGTTGATATAGCTATGATTTTTGCTGCATCTTTTAATTACAAAAATATAGAAATAAATTTAAAAAAAGAATTATGTCTAGTTATTACAATACTTATAACAACGATAATATCCTATGGAATTATTATTACTTATAGCAGAGACTTAATGTTATTGGATGTTACTTACATGAACTTAGATAAAATAAAAATTTTTCATGAATTAATTATTATTTTTTTAGCAATTATAAGTTTATTTAGGTATAGGAAGAAAATTAATGATGAAGGATATATTTCTTATAAATATCTGGCTTTTGCTCTTATTACATTAATACCTTTAGAAATATGTTTTATTTTATATAAGAATTTTGGTTCACCTTTAGTAGTTTATGGTCATGTTCTTAATGTTTTATACTGCTATTATTTATATAAAAGCATTTTTCAAAGTAGTATAAATTATACCTATGAACGATTAGATGAAGTTACAAATAGGCTTAATGAAATATTGGATTCTGTTCCACTTGCAATACAAACTTATGATAGTAACTTAAGATTAGATTTTGCAAATAAGGAATTTGAAAAAATGTTTTCCTGTAATCGGGAAGAAATAATTGGGTCAGATATAAAGGAGCTTGATAAAGTAGTAAGGAGAGGCGTTGAAGGAGAAATTTCATTAGAAAAGGAATTTGCTCAACTTAATGAAAGTAAAGACATTATTACTACTTATAGACTAAGGAATGGTAGAGAGATAAAGGTAAATGTAAAGATTATAAAAATTGACAATGGATATTTGCTAAGTATTAAGGATGCAGGAAAGGAACAAGAAATTGATAATCTTCATATTCAAACTAAAACCGTATTAAATTCTATGCAAAGTCCAGCCTTTATTTGTGATAATAAATTAAAAATCCTTTCTGCTAATAAAGCCTTTGAGGAACTTACAGGCATATCTTATGAAAAAATAGTAGGAATGGAGATAGCCACTTTAGATAAAATTGTTAATTACAAGGGTAAAAAGATAATCTCTAATGAAAAAAATGAGGGAACTATTACTAACCTTAATGGTATAGAGAAGAAAATAATTTTCCAAGGCTCAGATATATTAAATATATATAGAAAATCTATAGGTAAAATTATAGTTATAACTGATATAACTGATTTTAAGGAACAACAGGAGCAGATCTTGCATAAAGAAAAATTAGCTTTACTTGGACAAATGGGAGCTAAAATAGTTCATGAAACAAGGAACTTTTTAACAACTATAAAAGGCTGCAGTCAGTTAATAGAGTCTATTTCTAAGGAAGATAAAGTAATTAAATATGCTAAAAAAATTAATGGTAATACAGATGAGGTCAATGGAATAATTAGCAATTTTTTAAGTTTATCAAAACCTAAGAAGGTAATGCTTATGGAGATTTCAGTCCAAGACCTTATGGAATCCATTGAAGAAACCATTGAAGCTTCCTATTTATTTAAAGAAGTGGCTATTGAATTTATATATAACATAGATGAAAGGTATATTTTATGTGATGAGTCACAAATGAAGCAAGTTATTTTAAATATATGCAAAAATGCTGTTGAAGCAATGAGTGAAATGAAGAATGCTAAATTGATTATTGAGGCAGGAATTATAGAAGAAAACAACAGCATATATATAAAAGTTTCTGATAATGGCAGGGGAATGAGTAAAAAAACCTTAGCGAAGATTGGCACGCCATTTTTTACAACAAAGCAAGGGGGAACAGGTTTGGGCCTCAGTGTTTGTTATGATATTGTAAGGCAACACAATGGATATATTGATGTGAAGAGTGAAAAAGGTATAGGAACTACTTTTATTATAAATCTTCCAGGTATTAACGACGAAGAATTAGATCAGGTTATTTAAGATTAAATCCCCTTTTATGAAAAAGTATAGATTTTTAAGTGTATTGAAAGGGGTAACAATAAATAATACAGTTAGGATGGGGAAAATGAATTTTGTAGACAAATTAATAAAGTATTATATAAAAAATTTTTATTGGATTTTAGCAGTAGCAGCTATGGGGTATGCAATTTTGGGATTTGTTGCAATGTTAATGTTTATAATATATTCAGTAACATATAGCATACTAATAACAAGAATCATAGCCATAATAGTTTTTGTTATGATAACTACAATTCCACTGTGGTTCTCCAATAGGAGATTTGTAAATACCTTAGATAGCAAAATAGTAAATAGCAGCAGTAATAATAAAAGGAAACATCTTATAGAGGCTCAAATAATAAGCTCCATTCCAGTATTAATTATTTCAATTATGCTATCAATGTTTGTAGCTGGATAATAAATCTACAGCAAATCATTAGCATAGTTTTTTACCAAAGATATATTGCATTAATTAAAAATAAAATAGAATACTAATAGTAGTTTTTACTCCCAATGATGGTCATATGCCCAATATAAACATTGATAATAGTCAATATGTAAAATTATCCTACATTGGGCATTATAAATTTAAAAAGTTTGGAATATAAATGAGCGAAGATAAATAGAATATGTGAAATAAGGTATAGCGAGCTATTAGCTTATGTAGCATATCTTATTTATCGTAGCCTTAAACATTATGCTTTTTTTACAAATTCAGATTTTAGCTTCATAGCTCCAAATCCATCGATTTTACAATCAATGTCATGGTCGCCTTCCACTAAACGAATATTTTTAACCTTTGTTCCTATTTTAATTGATGATGAACTTCCCTTTACTTTAAGGTCCTTTATTACTGTTACGGTATCTCCATCATTTAATACATTTCCATATGCATCTTTAACAACTTTTGCATCTTCACTATTTTCAGTTGTTGATTCTAAAGTCCACTCATGAGCGCATTCAGGGCATACTAAAAGAATTCCATCCTCGTAAGTATATTCTGAATTACATTTTGGACAATTTGGTAAGTTAGACATAGTTAATTTCCTCCTAAATCCTATCTTAAGTTCATTTATATACTAGCATAGTCTTCTTATATTAACAAATTAACATTGTAATTGACCTAATGTTCCTAATAATTTATATTTTAACTATACCATATTAACTAAAAGTTTTAACAAAGGATAATATAGGATATAATAAAATTATATAAATGATAGCTGAAAATAAGCATAATGAGTATTTATTTTGGAGGATTTAATTATGGATGGACTTAAGGATATAAGATGGAAACAAAGATTTGAAAATTTTAATAAGTTATATACCTTATTGGAAAAGTATTCTGGAAAAGAAAATTTATCAGAACTAGAACAAGCTGGTATAATACAATTTTTTGAGATGACTTTTGAGTTGGCTTGGAAGGTTTTAAAAGATTACTTAGAAGCTGAAGGCTATATAGTAAAAAGTCCAAGGGAAACAATAAAACAGGCTTTTCAAAATGAAATAATTAATGATGGTCATATATGGATGGATGCTTTATCTATTAGAAATTTGACTACCCATACATATGATGAAAATTTAGTGAAAAAGTTAATTGACGATATAATTAATATCTATTTCCCAGAATTGAAACTATTACATGATAAGTTAGATAAGGAATTATAAATTATGTATGGATTATTAGATAAAGATATAGATTATATAGTAAATGCATTTAATAAATTTTCGCAAATAGAAAAGGTAATCATCTTTGGAAGTAGAGCAATGGGAAATTATAAGAAGGGCTCAGATATTGATTTGGCGGTAGTTGGAAAAGGGATAACCAATAACACTTTATATGATTTAAATGATTATTTAAATGAGGTATGTCCTTTACCATATTTTTTTGATATATTAAATTATAATGATATAAGCAATGAAAATTTAAAAAAACATATTGATGATGTTGGGAAAATTATATATGAAAGAGGAAACTAAGGCTTAGCCCTTAGTTTTTTTATATATATTTTTAAAAAAATTCTATTGCTGCATATATAGATTAATGAGGAGGTGATAATATGGCAGCAACATTAACAGATAACAAACTAGTTATAAGATATAAAATAGGTGTTAATGAATCTGGAAGAGATGTTTTTAGACAACAAACATTAAATAACATAACTCCAGAAGCTACAGATGAAAGTCTTTTAGATGTATCAGATTTAATAGCAGCAGTATTAGACTACAGCGTATCATCTATCAGAAAAGATCAAAGCTTTATTTTAAGCAGATAGTTCTAGTCATAATAAAAATTACTGAAAGGAGGGATTTAAGTGATAGAGAGAACCTTGGTTATGGAATTTAAAGATGTCCTTGGTAAAAAGCTTACAATATCAATAAAAGATATTAAAGAAGATCTTGCAGATGCTGATATTTTAGCACTAATGGATGGAATTTTAGCAAGTAATGCATTTAAAACAGAAAATGGTGATTTAGTTGAAAAAGTATCAGCTAATATTGTAACTAGAGAAACTACTGAAGTTGCAATTTAATATATTAGGTACTATAAAACCTTCCGGTTTTATAGTGCCTTTTTTATTTTATTCAAAATATAAAGGAAATCAATATAATATTATCGAATATAATAAATAAGCAAGTCTTTAATAAACTCTATAATATTAAGTCCAGTCAAAACTAGATTGTATAGATTAATGATTACATAAGGTTTCCAAAAAATATTTCTTCCTAAGAATTTTAAAATAGTTAATTATATTTATGTAAAGGATATATATTGTATTTGTTTGGCAGAAGTTACCTTGTTATTACAAAAATGATAAGAATTATAAATAAAATTTAAAAATATATAATTGTATTAAAATTAACTATCATTGATATTTAAGAAACTTTAGGATAGAATAATAAAAAAATATAGAAAATTATGTAATAAAACGATATAATAGTAAATCGTGAGTAAGATTTTATTCAAGGTTAACTTATTTAATTACATCCCTACTTTGTAATAGGCTGTAATAAAACAAAATAGAGGTGATTATATGGTTATAGAATCTAGAAAAAATAAGATGGAAGCCCTAAGAGAACTTATTAATGAAATGATAGTTTCAGAAAACTATGATTCAGAATCTCTTGTGAAAAAAAGCCAAGAACTAGATGAACTAATAGTACAAGCTATGAAGGAAAAGAAATTTCTAAAAAGGGTATTTGGAAAGGATTATGTTAGCGAATTTGATATTGTTATAGATAAAATTAAAGCCTTTGAAAAAATGTATGATAGTATGAGAATTGTTGATCCCATTAAAAAAGAAGTTTTAGAAATAAAAGAGGGACAATTGAGGGAAATTAAATCATTTTGCTATAAATTCTGGAAGAATACTGATGCCTGTGAAAATTGCATTTCATCAAGAGCTTGTATTAGTGATGAAATAATTATTAAAGTTGATTTAAGCGGAAATAAAATTTATATGATGGTAGCACTTCCTATTATGATTAATGGAAAGAGCCTTTCCCTAGAGTTATTTAAAGATGTAACAATGAGTTTTCTTATAGAAAATAGGTATAATAGTGATAGTGGAAGTTTATTTGACTTAATAAAAAAATATGAATAGAGTAGCCGTTAGGGATGAGTTAACTGGTTTATATAATAAAAGATATATATATGAAAGGCTTCCTGCAGATTTAATTAAAGCATCTATAAAAAATCAACAAATATCTATTATATTTATAGACCTTAACCTTTATGAAAATGATAATAATAGTTATAATTTATTTAATACAGAATACATATTAAAGGAATTAGCAGAAAACATAAATAAAACAATAAAAATAGATAGTTGGGCGGCAAGATATGCAGAAGATAAACTTTTAATAGTTATTCCTAATGCTGGTACTTATGAGAATACTGATATTGAGAAGGTACAGATTTTTGTAGAAGAGTTGCTTAAGAACATTATAGAAAAGGGCTTTTCTCCAAGCTACGGTATATATAATCCTCCTGAGGATAGTGAAGAGTTAGATGCTGAATCAATAATCAAAAAGGCAAGGAAAAACTTAAAGAAGAATAAATTAATACTTTAATTTGAGTTTAATATGGAGGGAAGGGAGTTTTAAAGTGATATATTTAGATCATGGAGCAACAACACCAATTAAAAAGGAAGTTCTGGAAGAAATGTTGCCTTATTTAACAGAGCAGTATGGAAACCCCTCCTCCCTTTATAGTTTTGCAAGAAAAAGCAAAAGGGCAGTGGAAAAGGCAAGGAGCCAGGTAGCAGATGCTATTAATGCTAAGAAAAGTGAAATTTACTTTACTAGTGGTGGAACAGAAAGTAATAATTGGGCAATTAAAGGTGCAGCTTATTATTATAAGAATAAGGGAAAGCATATAATTACTTCTTCAATAGAACACCATTCAGTGCTAAATACCTGCAAAGCTTTAGAAAAGGAAGGTTTTGAAATAACATATTTACCTGTTGATGAATATGGTAAAATATCAATAGAAGAATTAAAGAAAGCAATAAGAAAAGAAACTATTTTAATAAGCCTTATGACGGCAAATAATGAAATTGGCACAATAGAGCCCATTGCAGAAATGGGAAAAATAGCAAAAGAAAATAATATATTGTTACATACAGATGCTGTACAGGCAGCTGGAAGTATTCCTATAGATGTAGAAGAGTTAGGGGTAGATTTGCTATCTATATCAGCTCATAAATTTTATGGGCCCAAGGGAGTAGGAGTTCTTTATATAAGAAAGGGAACAAATACTAAAATTATTTTAGATGGTGGCGCTCAAGAAAAGGGAAGAAGAGGCGGAACTGAAAATGTAGCAGCTATAGTTGGAATGGGAAAAGCTATAGAATTAGTAAAAGAAAACCTAAGGGAATATAGTAAAAGAATGTGCTATTTAAGAGACGAAGCAATTTCAAGAATACTAAAAAGAATTCCAAATGCCTTCTTAAATGGAGATACTATAGATAGGCTCCCAGGCAATGTCAATATAACCTTTCCAGAAAAAGAAGCAGAATCAATGATTCTAAAACTAGACAAAAAGGGCTTCGCAGTTTCCGGTGGCTCAGCCTGTGCATCAGGTTCCCTAGAACCTTCCCATGTTCTAAAAGCAATAGGCCTATCCCACCAAATGGCACAATGTTCCCTAAGATTTACCTTTGGAGAAGAAAATACAATAGAAGACGTAGAAGAATTAGTAAAAATATTAGAAGAAGTTTGTTCAGTTAATAACTAGTATATTAAGGTGAGAAATTACAAAATACTTTTATATAGTACGCAGTTCACAGGGGACAGTGCACAGTGAGGGATGAAACTACTGCGTAGTTTCTAAAATTTAGATTTTTTATAAGCTCTGAAAGAGCTAAAAAGGCAATTATAATAATTCAGCTTAAGCTGAATTATTTCCATAACTGTGAACTGTGAATTGTGAACTGTGAACTGGATATTGGGGGTTTTATGATTAATATTTACAATGAATTAGTATCAAAATTAAAAGGGAATAATAGTATTGTCATGATGACAAAGCTTTCATATAAAAAAGAAGATAAAATAGAGAAAAAAATACTGGAATTAGACTTAAGTAATATTAATTTACTTAAAATTTCTGAGGAAATTAAATCATCTTTTAGATTAAGGGAAATTTCAGAACAAAGTTCCTTAGAAGAAGCTATAAATAAAGCTTTAGATAGAAAAGTTCCAGAGCTTTTTAAGGCTGAAGATGGAACTAGGATTTTACTAGAGCCATTCTTCCCAGAAGCAAGGTTGATTGTATTTGGTGGTGGAAATATTTCAGAGCATTTAGTAAAATTAGGCTCACAAATTGGATTTAAGGTAACAGTAGTAGATGATAGATTATCTTATGCTAATAGAGATAGGTTTCCAACAGCAGATGAAGTGATATGCGAGGAGTTTGAAAAGGCAATTGATGATTTAAAGGTAAGTAGAAATGATTATATTGTTATTGTAACAAGAGGTCATAAATATGATAAAGAATGTTTAAGGAAAGTATTAAATATAAAGCCAGAATATTTAGGAATGATTGGTTCTAAAAGAAGAGTTAAAGGCATAAAGGAGCAGCTTATAGAAGAAGGATACGATGCTGAACTATTAAATGAAATGTGTTCCCCAATAGGATTTAGAATAGGTGGAATAACACCAATGGAAATTGCAATATCTATAATATCTCAGGTAATTGCTAAAAAGAGACTTGGAGTTACAGATATGATAGATTGTCAAAATGCTAAAAAAAGAAAAAATTATTCAGATATAGATATGCAGGTTTTGGAAAACCTTTCAGAAGAAGATGATGAAAGGAAGGCTATAGTGACAGTAACTTCAACTAAAGGTTCAACACCAAGAGGAGCTGGAGCGAAGATGATAGTTTGGTCAGAGGGAAGAACCCTTGGAAGTATAGGGGGTGGTTGCAGCGAAGGGGAAATAATTGTAGCTGCAAGAGACCTAATAGATGAAGAGAAAGAAGGAGCCTTTATTACAATGGAAGTTGATATGACTGGAGATGTAGCAGAAGAGGAAGGCATGGTTTGTGGTGGAACAATGAATGTGCTAATTGAGGTGTGGTAATATGTTTTTAATATTTGGAATTGATACAGTTAGAAGAGAAATTCCATATGATAAATTAATTATCTGCAGCAAATGCGGAAGATATGGACGATACAATATTTATATGGTTTGTAAGTGTTTTAGTTTGTTTTTTATACCAATCTTTAAATGGGATAGACATTATTATGTTGAAACTGCATGCTGTGGAAGCTTGTACGAATTAAGCCAAGAAGTCGGAAAGAGATTAAGAAATAAAGAAAATATTGAAATTAGAGAAGAGGATCTAATTTTTATTGGAAATAATAATTATACTAGCAATAATTATTCTAATAATGAATGGTCCTATTCAAATAATTCATATAACAAGAAGTGTACACATTGTGGTTATGTATCACGAGAAGATTTTGAATATTGCCCAAAGTGTGGTCATAAGTTGTAAGAAATGCAATGCTTTTTCAGCATTGCATTTCTTATATTAATATATTTTCATATAATTAGATTTTTTTAATAGCATCGGTAATCAAATGTTACTAGATAATTTATTAATTAAAAGTTTTTATATAAATAATCTATAATGCAAATAATAATTTATACAAATACTATTATTATAAATAATGAAAGGATATAAAAATGAAAGATAAGGCAACAAAGAATAATGAAAATAATCCAGTAGGAAATAAAAAGATATCATACCAAGATGTAAGAAATAATAATGAAATTAGAACCTATATTGATTCTTCAGATAAAATACTTGGAATTGCAGGCTATACAAAACATGATGTTGGCCATGTTTCAAAGGTGGCAGAAACTGCAGCGTATATTTTAAAAGAACTTAATTATAGTGAAAGAGAAATAGAACTAGCAAAAATAGCAGGATATATCCATGACATTGGCAATATGATAAATCGTCATGAGCACGCCCAAACTGGAGCGGTGCTAGCCTTTCAAATTTTAAGAGATATGGGAATGGATCCTGAAGAAATATTTCTGGTTACTTCAGCGGTAGGAAATCATGATGAAGGAACTGGTCAGCCCGTTAGTGTAATTTCTGCAGCATTAATATTAGGTGATAAGGTTGATGTTAGAAGAAGCCGTGTAAGAAATACTGACTTTGCCACCTTTGATATTCACGACAGAGTGAATTATGCTGTGGAAAAAGCCCATGTTTATGTTGATAAAAAAGAAAATTCAATACAATTATCCTTAACTATCGATACAAAGATATGCTCACTAATGGAGTATTTTGAAATCTTCCTAAATAGAATGATGCTTTGCAGAAAGGCAGCAAATTACCTAAATTCAAAATTTGAATTAATTATGAATGGTACAAAGGTTTTATAATATTGCGTAGCAATATTTTAAGTTCACAGTTCACAGGGCACAGTTCGCAGTTAAGGATGAAACTACTGCGTAGTTTCTAAAGTTAATATTTCTTATAAGTTCTAAAAGAACTTATAAGTTTTTTCTTAATTCAGCATGCCTGAATTGTTTCCTCAACTGTGAACCGTGAACTGTGCACTGTGCACTGCCAAAAGTGCTTCGCACTTTTTTACAATTGTAAATGTTCCATGACTTCATCATAGTGGCTTCTAAAGTCCCCTTCTTCAATATCATAGTTTAAATCATATTCATAATCATCCAAAGCAGTTTCCGTAGAATGCTTCTTTTGATTGCAAGTTAAATTATTAGTATAGTTTACCCTATTAACATGTATGGAAACAGTTTTCCATATTTCTTTTAGAGCTTCTATTTCAATTGGAAATCTAGCATCTGCAATTATAGCTATATCAAAGTCGTCTTCAACTAATTTTAAAATCTTGATTAATTCATCTATAATAATCCTTTTATTTTTCTTTCTTAGTTTATCACCTAAATTT
>Ga0209537_1004226_pt1 | contig 12430 bp, 9 predicted proteins | sample BioPla4DNA1_FD_187698 | JGI IMG/M metagenome (GOLD analysis project Ga0209537, IMG submission 187698) | Biogas fermentation microbial communities from Germany - Plant 4 DNA1 (SPAdes) (version 2) | ecosystem: Engineered > Bioreactor > Anaerobic > Digestate | place: Bielefeld, North...
CGGGGGAACCTCATGGAGTTCTTCGTCGGGGAGAAGAACCCGATCCTCATCAGCGTCCCCCCCGGCGTCTACCATGGGTTCAAGGCCATCGGCACCGAGACCGCGTTCTTCGTGAGTATCCCGACCCTGCCGTACAACTACGATGACCCGGACGAGTTCCGGCTGCCGCCCGATACGACTGAGATTCCCTATGACTGGGGTCTGACCCCCGGGCTGAAACACGGGTGATGATATGCGTCTTCTCGTAACAGGCGGGCTCGGGTTCATCGGGAGCAATTTCATCCGGCAGATGCTTGAGGAGCACCCCGGCGACTCCATCGTAAACCTGGATAAGATCACCTACGCGGGAAACCCGGAGAATCTGAAGGATATCGCCGGGGATCCCCGGTATACGTTCGTCCGGGGCGACATCTGCGATGCCGAGATCGTCGGCTCCGTCTTCCGTGAATACCCGATCGACGCCGTCGTCCATTTCGCGGCTGAGAGCCACGTCGACCGGTCGATCGAGGACGCCTCTGTCTTTGTCAGGACAAACGTACTCGGCACCCACGTACTGCTCGAGGCGGCGCTGAACCACGGCGTTAAGCGGTTCGTCCACGTCTCGACCGATGAGGTCTACGGGAGCATCAAAACCGGGTCCTTCCGGGAGACGGACAACCTGAATCCCTCGAGCCCCTACTCGGCGAGCAAGGCTGCCTCCGACCTTCTTGCGCGGTCATACTATATCACCCATAATCTCCCCGTCATCGTCACCCGCTGCACGAACAACTTCGGACCCTACCAGTACCCGGAGAAACTCATCCCGCTCTTTGTGACCAACCTCATCGAGGGGAAGAAGGTCCCGGTCTACGGCACCGGCCAGAACGTCCGCGACTGGATCTACGTGCTCGACCACTGCCGGGCGGTCGACTTTGTCCTCCGTCACGGCGAGCCGGGAGAGATCTACAACATCGGCGGCGGCAACGAGAAGAGCAACCTTGAGATCACCGAAGGGATCCTCCGCGCTCTCGGGAGGGATGAATCGATGGTCGAGTACGTTCCCGACCGGCCTGGGCACGACTGGCGGTACTCGCTCGACTCCTCGAAGCTCCGGGCGATGGGCTGGAAGCCGGAGTTCGATTTCGAAACCGCCTTACAGGCAACCGTCCGATGGTATACTGAGAACGAATGGTGGTGGCGGCCATTAAAACGGTAATCTTCGGCGCATACGGGATGCTCGGTCACGACCTCGCGGCGGTCTATCCCGGGGCGGTCCTCCACGGCCATGAACTGGACATCACCGATGAACGGGCGGTTTCTGCGTCCATCCGTGACCTCTCTCCGGACCTGGTCATCAACGCCGCGGCCTATACCGACGTCGACGGGTGCGAAGATAACCGCGACCTGGCGTTCGCCGTCAACGGCGAGGCGCTCGCGTACATCGCATCCGCCTGCTCCGAAGCCGGGGCCACGCTCGTCCACTACAGCACGGACTATGTCTTTGACGGCTCGAAGACGGAGTATATTGAGTCTGATACTCCAAATCCCGTCAACGTCTACGGTGCATCCAAACTCCTCGGCGAGCAGAATATCGCGAAGAACACGGACAACTACCGGATCATCCGCACGTCCTGGCTTTTTGGCCGGCACGGCAAGAACTTCGTTGAGACTATGCTGTATCTCTCAAAGCAGATGGATCAGGTTCGGGTGGTGAACGACCAGGTCGGGAGACCGACGTATACCGTCGACCTTGCCTGGAAGACGCCTGAGATTGTCAGTCTTGAGCCGGGGATCTACCATGTCACGAACGACGGTGTCTGCTCGTGGTATGAATTCGCCCGTGCAATCATCTCAAACGTGGTGCCCTGCTCGAGCGCGGAGTTCCCGCGGAAGGCGAAGCGCCCGGCCTACTCGGTTTTGACGAACACAAAAACCACCCCGCTCCGGCACTGGAGTGAGGCGCTTTCTGATTATCTAAATGTGAAAGGTGAATCCCAGTGAAAGGCGTAATTCTTGCCGGGGGTACCGGGTCCCGCCTCTATCCCCTGACGAAGGTGACGAACAAGCACCTCCTGCCCGTATACGACAAACCGATGATCTGTTACCCTCTGGAGAAACTGATCAACGCCGGCATCGAGGAGATCATGATCGTCTCCGGACGGGGGCACGTGGGGCACTTCCTCGAACTGCTCGGCTCCGGTTCGGAGCTCGGCGTCAGCATCACCTACGAGATCCAGGAGGGGGCCGGGGGGATTGCCCAGGCTCTTGGCCTCGCCCGGAGGTGGGCCGGGACTGAGAACGTCGCGGTCATCCTCGGCGACAATATCTTCGAGGACAATTTCCGGGAGGACATCGAGTCGTTTGATCGAGGGGCGAAGATCTTCTTGAAGGAAGTTCCAGACCCCCAGCGGTTCGGGGTGGCCGAGGTCAACGGCAGCCGGATCCTCTCGATCGAGGAGAAACCACAGGCTCCGAAGTCGAACCTCGCCGTCACCGGGTTGTACCTCTACGATGCCAGGGTTTTTGAGATCATCAGGACGCTCAAGCCTTCCGGCCGGGGAGAACTCGAGATCACCGACGTGAACAATGCCTATGTCCGGAACGGCGAGATGAAGTACAGCATCCTCTCGGGGTTCTGGAGCGACGCCGGGACGTTCGACAGCCTGATGCGAGCAAGCATGATGGTCCAGCGGCACCGCAAGAAGCAGGCGGAGTCGGCCGATCGGCAGTGATAAGGTGAGAGAGGGGATGATCAGCGTCGTTATAACGAACTACAACGGCCGCCGCTACCTGCCGGACTGCCTCTCCTCTCTAGAACTGCAGACCTACCGGGACTTCGAGACGATCCTGGTCGACAATGCCTCCACCGACGGGAGCGTGGAGTTTGTCGAGGAGCACTATCCGGAGGTCAGGATCGTCCGGAACCGGGAGAACCTGGGGTTCGCCGGGGGGACCAACGCTGGTATCCGTGCCGCCCGGGGAGAGTACGTACTCACCCTGAACAACGACACGAAGGCTGACCCCAACTTCATGGAGCATCTCGGGAATGCCATGGACGCCGACCCTGCCGCGGGGATGTGCGCCGCAAAGATGCTCTTTCCGAACGGAACGATCAATTCCACCGGGATCTGCATATCACGGAGCGGCGCCGCCTGGGACCGAGGGATGTACGAGCCGGATCGCGGGCAGTACGACCGTCCCGACGAGGTCTTCGGCCCCTGCGCCGGCGCCGCCCTCTATCGGCGGGAGATGCTCGATGAGGTCGGGCTCTTCGACGAGGAGTTCTTCTGCTATATGGAGGACGTGGACCTGGCGTTCCGGGCACGGCTTGCCGGGTGGGCGTGCCGGTACGTCCCGGAGGCGAGGATCTACCACCACCACGGCGGGACGGCTGGCGTTGGGACTGAGTTCGCCGTCTATTACGGGAACCGGAACGTCGTCTGGTACGTCGTAAAGAACTTTCCGTCCCGGCTGCTCATCACATCGATCCCCTGGATCCTGGGGCGGAACCTCGCCGTCATTCCCTACTACGCGGTGAAGGGGCGAGGGCGGGCCATCGTCAGGTCCAAGGTCGACGCCGTCCGGGGCATCTCCCGGATGTTTGGCAAGCGCTCTACGATCCGGCAGAACGTCCCTGACAGTGATATCAAGCGATTCATACGAACATGGAGTAATATCGGGAGACCCCCACATGTGGCTTGTTGATTACAGAGATCTCATCTGGAACCTTACGATCAGCGACCTGAAGGTCAAGTACCAGAGTTCGGTGCTCGGGTTTGCCTGGTCGCTCTTGAATCCGCTCCTGATGATGCTGGTCCTCTACTTCGTCTTCAGCAACATTTTTCGGTTCGAACAGGAACATTTCGCGTTGTACCTCCTGATCGGCATCATCACCTGGCGATTCCTCGCCAACGGGACCATGACGGCGATGGGCTCGATCGTCGGCAGGCCGGGCCTGGTGACCAAACTCTACATCCCCCGCCAGATCCTGGTGATGAGCTCCGTACTCTCGAGTTTCATCAGTTCCATCCTCGAGTTCGCGGTGCTGATCCCGCTGCTCTTCATCCTGGGTGCGAAAGTGACGCCGAACATCCTCCTCTTCCCGTTCGTGCACGGGATCTACTTCCTGATCGTCTACGGCGCATCCCTGGTCCTCGCCTCACTCTTCGTCTACTTCCGGGACTTAAACCAGGTCTGGGACGTGGTCATGCAGGCGGGGTTCTTCTTATCGCCGATCGTCTACCCCATCAGCATCATCCCGGCGGCGTTCCTCGAGTACTACATGCTCAACCCGATGACCGTGCTCATCGAGACTTACCGGGAGTTCCTGCTCTATGGGGTGACACCATCTCTGGCGAGCCTTCTTGCCCTCCTTGCCGTGGGGGCCGTGATGGTCGGTGCAGGAACCCTGGTCTTCAAGCGACTTGAGCGCCGGTTTGCGGAGGAGATCTGAATGAAGAGCGATGAAGCGATCGTGGTCGAGCACCTCAGCAAGGAGTTCCGGATTCCCCACGACCGAAAGGTTACCGTGTACGAGCATATCGTCGGGCTCCTCAAGGGCGGGAAGTACTCCTACGAGCAGTTCCAGGCACTCGACGACGTCTCGTTCACCGTCCGGCGCGGGGAGACCTTCGGGGTGATCGGGCCGAACGGGAGCGGGAAGAGCACGCTCCTGAAGATCCTGGCCGGGGTGCTCTACCCCGACTCCGGGACGGTCCGGGTGAACGGCAAAATCGCCCCCTTCCTCGAGCTCGGGGTCGGGTTCCAGCCCGACCTCACGGCGAAGGAGAACATCTACCTCTACGGCTCGATCATGGGACTTTCCAAGAAAGATATAGCAGAAAGATATGATGCCATACTTGATTTCGCTGAGTTAAGGCGTTTTGAGAATATGAAATTGAAAAATTTCTCTTCAGGGATGGCCGTCCGTTTGGCATTTTCGACTGCAATTCAAACTGACCCTGATGTTCTCCTTGTCGATGAAGTATTGGCCGTTGGTGACGGAGCATTTCAGGAAAAATGTTCCCAAAAGATCACAGAAATCAGACAAAAAGGTAAGACGATAATTTTTGTCTCCCATGACCTAACAACTGTTGAAAGACTATGCGAACGATGTTTGTACATTAAAAACGGGCGCATTGCTGCCTTCGGCAAGACTCCTGAGGTCATCCAACAATATCTTCGTGAGATGAATCCCGGTCATAAATCCGATAATCAGATAGGGATCGGTTCTGAAGACGGGTCTAATAAGGTAACGGATGACCCAAACAAATGTGTTTATTCAAATGATATCGTTAGTACTGGTGTGACAAATAATACATATCAGGAACAGATGCCTGTCGAAGAGCAACAAAGCAACTACTACTCCAATCTGATCGCCTCAAATGTTCATATCGGTGAATATACATATGGCGATCCGCAAATTTTCATCTGGACAAATAAATACCATGTCTACATCGGGAAATTCACGTCAATTGCGCAGGAAGTAAAGATAATTGTTGACGGGAATCACAATACGGACTGGATTTCAAGTTATCCATTTGGGGAACTCATACCCGGGGTTCCAAAGCACCCCGATCACCCAGTTGGGAAAGGCGATATCCGCATTGGACATGACGTGTGGATTGGATATGGTTCGATAATTATGCCCGGTGTGCAGATCGGAAACGGTGCAGTCATCGGATCTGGCTCGGTCGTGACGAAAAATGTTGCAGATTATGAAATTGTGGCAGGCAATCCGGCACGGCACATCCGATATCGCTTTTCGCCAGAGCAGATTGATGCACTCAATAAAATCCGTTGGTGGGACTGGCCGAAAGAGAAGATTATTGAACACGCCTCAATTCTTCAATCGGGTGATATTGATCAGTTTATTGAGCGTTTTTCATAACTGCGTAACCAACGGTGATTACATGATGTCTGATGAATTGAGATCGAAGAGGTATGAACCCCCGGTCATCGACCTAGAGAATAAAAACAGCAGCCATACCCTTATTGTAGAGTTGACCGGCAGAAACAAGAATGTCCTTGAGGTCGGCACGTCTACCGGCTATATCAGCCGGATCCTTAAAGAGCGGGGAAATACCGTCACCGGCATCGAGATTGATCCGGAAGCCGGCGAGATTGCCGGACAGCACTGCGATACGATGATCATCGGGGATATCGAGAAACTGGACCTTGATGCCTACCTCACTCCTTCTTCCTTCGACGTGATCGTCTTCGGGGATGTCCTGGAGCACCTGGTCTCCCCGGAGGATGTGCTCAGGAAGGTGAAGAAGTATCTCCGGCCGGATGGGTACCTGGCCGTATCTCTGCCGAACGTCTGCCATGGGGACGTCATCTTAAACCTGCTCATGGGTGACTTCAAGTATACCTCGATGGGGCTTCTGGACGCCACCCACCTGCGCTTCTTCGGGCTCAGGAATATCATTGATCTCTTTAGCCGTTGCGGGTATTTTGTAACCGATCTTCAGACGACTGTACATCCTGTAGGGGCGACCGAACAGAGGCTTGATCCCGGGGTTGTTCCGGAAGATCTTGCCAACTTTGTGAAGTCGCTTCCGAATTCCAGTGTTTATCAGTATATTTTTAAAGCAAGCCCTTCCCCTACCCCGGAAGCGGTGGAGGCAGTTCCTGCGCCGGATCTTGATGGTCTGTTTCGCGGGGCCATCGAGGGGAGTATTCAGGCTGAGACCAAACCGATTCTAGAAGAGATCCATGCATATGAAGCACGCACGGCCTCGCTCGCTGAGCGGGTCGAGCAACTAACGGAGAAAACTCTGTTGTTGCAGAGGACTATCGCAGACCGTGATGCACAGGTTGCTTTGCTTGACGGGCAGGTCGAGCAGTTGACAGAGAAAACTCAGTCGCTGCAGGGGACTGTCTCGGAACGTGATGCACAGATTGCTTTGCTCGCTGAACAGGTCGAGCAGTTGACAGAGGAGACTCAGTCGTTGCAGGGGACTGTCTCGGAGCGCGATGCACAGATTGCTTCACTCAATGAGCAGACCCGGCAGCAGGCTGCCCAGTTGATGCGTTTATCCAATGAGCTTGCCAGTATCAAGCAGAGCATTGTGTGGCGGCTGTTGATGAAATATCATAATGGGTTTGTGGAACGGTTGCTACCTTTGGGCAGTAGATCTAGGAGATGGTATGATCTTGCACTAACTGGAGGAAGGGTTATGATTAACAGTGGTCCAAAAGCATTTTGGTGGAGTTTTAAGGCTCACTTCCGCGATAGTGATTATTTTAATCAGAATACTGTAATTCCTCCCTCTTCGGGAGACCGATTCTGTATTACTTCCTCTGAGTTCTGGCCAATTGGAGATGTAAAAATCTTAGTTCAGGTTCATGTCTATTATGTGGATCTGTTTGAAGAGATCTGCTCTTATCTTAAGAATATCCCGGTAAAGTTTACGTTGGCAGTATCTGTGACTAAAGAAGAGGATAAGGAATTCGTAATCAGACAGATTAAACGATTGCCTCTCGTTCAATCCGCCGAAGTTAAAGTCGTAAAAAATCGCGGTCGAGATATTGCACCGCTGCTTGTTGATTTTGGTCCTTTGATACGGGAACACGATTTTATATGTCATATACATACCAAAAAATCTCTTTTTACTGGAAGAGACCAAGTAGAGTGGCGCGAATATCTTTTTAGCATGTTACTTGGTTCCAGTGACAGGGTACAGGCGATATTCTCGGCTTTTAAAAAGGATCCATCTGTAGGACTGATATATCCGGAAATCTATCCGTATCTACCATATTCGGCATGTACGTGGCTCTCAAATAAGGGTATTGCACCCTCTGTTTTAAGCAGACTCGGTGTTAGATTTGATGCGGACGAGTATATTGACTTCCCTGCAGGTTCAATGTTTTGGGCTCGCAGGGAGGCTCTGGAGCCTCTCCTTAATCTGGGGTTCAGTAGTAGTGATTTTCCCGACGAATGTGGTCAGAACGATGGTGCATTGCAGCACACAATTGAGCGGTGTTTTGTACTCGCTGCACAAAGTAGGGGCCTAAAATATCTGGTTCTTCAAGACCTAAACTCTCATGCCTTCAGTTATCAGAGTGGCAAAAATCTTAACCAATATTTTGAACCACCTTTTGAAGAAAAAGTGCTCAATCATCTGTCGGTTACAAATACCGTATCCTTTGATATTTTCGATACTATCTTAATTAGACCGTTTGCAAGCCCGGATATGGTGTTTAGTTATATGGAGGAAATGGTTGCCAAAGAACTTGGTATCGCAAATTTTAGAAAATTAAGGAAGGATTCCGAAAAAATTGCTCGTGAAAGGAAACACTATCTCGGCGATGTGAAAATATCGGAAATTTACCTGGTTCTTGCGGAATTAGCACGAATTGGTCCAGAAGCCGCCGAAAAATTGCTAAATTTGGAAGTTAACATAGAGAAAACCTTGCTAATCCCGCGCGGTGAAGTGATTAATCTTGCAAAATATGCAAAAGATTCAGGCAAGAGGGTGATCCTGGTTTCCGATACCTATCTTGAACGAAGGCATATTGAAAACATCTTATCCTCAAAAGGGATTGATTTTTATGATGGACTCTATTTATCATGCGAGTCTGGAAAGAGAAAAGACAGAGGTGATCTATGGAAATACGTCCTCGAATGTGAAGATGCAACAAGAGACAACTTCCTGCATATTGGAGATAACGAGCAATCAGATGTCCAAATGATCGGTGATTTAGGCTTCAATCGCCTTGTTCACGTTATGAGACCAACTGCCCTCTTCCGTCAGAGTGACCTCGGTCGGTGTCTTTGGGAAATGCTGAGGCCCTATAACGACTGGAGAGGCAATTTGCTGTATGGGATGTTCGCCAACTTATATTGTTCAAATCCGAATGAGAGACGTGTTTTTACCTTCAAGGATCCGCTTAGTGATCCGTTCTCTTTTGGATACATTGTTTTTGGGCCAATCGTGTTCAACTTTATGAGGTGGTTATTAGAAACTTCAATGAAAGATGGAGTCAGGCAACTTTGGTTTATCGCCCGGGAGGGTTATCTCTTGAATCAAGCCTTTGAAACCATAGTTGAACACCCGGATCTTGATCAGGTCAGGGGAAAATTACCTCAAGGATCTGAACAACTCTGCTCACGACGTGCTGCGACGTTTGCAGTTCTTAGAACTGAGGAGGATATCCCTCGACTACTGAAGGGACGTTTCCGGGGATCACTGCGCACCTTCTTTGAGGCAAGGCTAAGTACCTCCGACATGACATCCATTGAATCGCGTATTGGTGCAGATATTCTTGATCAGACATTCTCTCTTCCAGAGGATTATAACCAGATATTCAAGTACATTGTCGATGTATTTGACATATTGACTCGGCAGGCGCAGGACGAAAGAGATGCGTTACTTCAATATTGTAGTAATCAGGGATTTAATGGGTCTGAAAGGATAGGAATTGTGGATGTCGGATATTCTGGAACAATACAAGAAGCTCTCACTGAAGTGGTGAGTCACCCGTTAAACGGATATTATTTCATAACAGAAAAACCTGCATCAAAATTGTGCTCTTCGGGTTCGGATTGTAAGGCATATTTCGGCGAGTTTATAGATCCCATGAAGAAAACTCTCCCTATCCATCGCTATAGTCTGCTTCTGGAGGCGGTACTGACAGCACCTACTGGACAGTTACTCCGGTTCTGTAGAGGATCTGAAGATGCAACAGAAATCATTCCTGAGTTTAAAGATCCAGGCATCTCACAGGACAAGTTCCCCATAATCAACCAAATCCATGAAGGGATTTTAAGATTCATTCTGGATATGATGGATAGATTTGGTTCGTCGGCCCTCGATATTGAGTTCCCCAAAGACCTTGCTCAACTCTGTTACGAGTTGGTAGCAAAGGGGGATCTTGGTATTGGTAATTTACGGTTTGCACTTTCAGTAGAGGATGAGTATTGTGGAAATGGCGAGATCTCCCCATTGGAACTGTATGGGAACTCTTGAAAATGTCCTCAGGGGCGTCTTCCTCTAGTCCCCTTCCCTTATGGCAGCAGTAAGGATCCAGAAACTAACAAATCGTTCTGAATCAGGCATATTCTGGTCCAAGATACTTGCCGGATATATCAAAACTGAACTAGATCACAACAAGACTCTTGGTCTAGGCTTACCCTACGGTAGTTAATTCTCCTTAAAAGTAGTAGGTGATTTTCACAGAAGTATTTATAATCCTTTTTTTTACCCCACATCTCTCAATGGTTTGCTTTATCGCAGCGTTTTCAACAGCCTGTGATAGCCTTTATGATTGTGCAGAAAAAATAAAGCACGGAAACCCGAAGTGGCCTTGCCATGGTCCCCAATATAGGTGGGCTGTGGCTTTGGAAAAACCAACTTGCCGTAAACTGTCCAATATATCCCAGCCAAAATGGTGAAAACATAGGCTTCCCTCCCCAACGGGATTCCCATGGTACTCAGGAGTGAAGTGGTGTTGAATAGTTCCACTCGGAGATACTGTGGCACGGGTTTCAGTGTCCTTCTGATAAGGGAAGAAGGGAATCGTAAATATCATATACCCTTTTGGTACCAGAACACGATGGCATTGAAGAAAGGCCTTTTTATAATCAGCAATGTGTTCAAAGACGTCTTGTGTCACGATCACATAAAAACTAGCGTCGGCAAAAGAAAGGTTGGTGATATCTTCATGACGAATTATTTGCCCTTTTAATAGGGTTTTTGTACCAGGTGATGTATTCTGTCCGATATATTCACTGCCTACCAAGTTGGGATACCGATGTTTTAATTTTCGATAAAAGGGTGTTACTTGTTCTGCTAAGTAGATCGGGGCTGTTGATACAGTTTCCAAGTGCTCTGTAAGAAAGGCAAACAGAGCCCGCATGCGACTATTAAAGCCGCAAGATGGACAGATAGACGTTTCAGTCCATGCTGGGTTAACAGATCCTGTACTGCTGATTCCTCCGAGTGCCCAGGTAACCAACATTGGTTGTACGGCGGTACAAACGGGACACCAAGCTTTGACGGTAAATGGATGGCGGGAGTTAATTAGCTGATCATCGATACTGTCAATCACGTCATTTAGGTGGTTTAGGTCTACTGACCGCGTTTGCCACGCTTTAAAACTGTCGAATTGACCTAACCATATTGATGGGAAAAGAGTAGGTACCATAGATAAAGTTTCACTGTCATCCATTATAGTTATTGTAGAGGTCATCCTAATACTCTCGCGATCATGACGTTGCATGGCAGATGAATCAGTCCCGGGAATGAGTGCTCATATCGCTGTATTGGGAATAATTTTTCTTAAACACTTCCATTTGAAGAGCTGATCTACCGCACTGCGCTTCTAGTAGAACTCCGGATTGAATCAGGCTGGTCATCTGCTTGCCTACACGGATTCACCTGCCGATGTCTGGCGCTATGAACCAACACCCAGAACATCACCACTCGTTTTCTATAAGTTTAGGACGATCTCATCATTTCTTAGTTAGCACACATACGGACTGGCCAAAGCTCCCATATTCAGAGATCTCACGCCCATCATCAAACTTTATCGGGTGACTAAGTCTGATAAATGCCTCATCTCCTCCGTAAATATGTACAACTTCTAGGCCTGCATGCGCAGCCCATGTTTCAAGCCCGTCTCGACTGACAAACTGGTTTAACACCTTATCGGGCCGTCTGTCGGTAAGGCCTTGTTCAAAAATCACCCAGTGTCCGGCATTCTTAAATTCCAGGAAGGACAGTACAATTTTGCCCCCTGGTTTAAGTACCCTCGTGGCATCCTGCAAATAGATGTACGATTCCTCATGTAACAAATGGGTAAACACCGAGAAAAAGCAGATATAGTCTGCGTAATCGTTCTTTTCGGGTATCGATAAGCCGGGGGCCTCATAGAATGACCAGTCAGGGCGTTGACATATCCGTTCGGCATAGGTAAATAACTCTTTCACCACATCCATGCCGATATACTTGCCATCTAGGTAATCCCGCAGTTGATAACTGAGGCGACCACTTCCGCATCCGACATCGACAACGGTATGATGTTTCTCTAGCCCCAGTTGAAGAAGGAGTGCATACTCGAGTTGTCCGATAGCCTGAAATTCACCACCAACCGCTGCACTCATGGCCTTTTCTGTATTATTGGTTTTAAGCAGCTCCCCTACCAGTTTGTTGTATGTTTCTTGAAAGTTTGGTAATCCCGGCTCTGTTGAAACCCTCTAGTCGAGGGTCGGCTCCATCTGAGGGGAAAGATCTATAAAACCGTTGCTCCTTGTGTTAATGACCAAACCAACAGCAAGGAGCAGAGTTAGTGTCGACGAATAGCTATATCAACCTTACCAAAGCGATCCTCACCACCGTACGATCTTCACATTTACCGCTCTATTCCTGTAAATACTCCCGGAAAACGTATACTCAGCACCAACTTATGACAATCCTGCTCGTGCGTGAGGTTCTGGGCACCAATT
>Ga0209537_1004228_pt1 | contig 12424 bp, 10 predicted proteins | sample BioPla4DNA1_FD_187698 | JGI IMG/M metagenome (GOLD analysis project Ga0209537, IMG submission 187698) | Biogas fermentation microbial communities from Germany - Plant 4 DNA1 (SPAdes) (version 2) | ecosystem: Engineered > Bioreactor > Anaerobic > Digestate | place: Bielefeld, North...
GTGAGGTTATCCATCTAACCGGTGACAGCTATCGCTTAAAACATCGCCAAACCATTTTTGGTAATAACTAGGTGTCCAAAGTTATTTATCATTTTTTGTTCATTTTTACTTGACGGTTACAGTTGAATATCTTTTGCGGATTCCTTGCACTTAAAGCCATTTTCCTTTTATAGTTTTTGTTTATCTTTGTTGGCCCTTTGGACATGACGATCAGAATAAAAAGATACATTTAATCGATCAAATAAAGTTAAATGCCTTTGCAAAAGCATCAAGATCATCAATAATAAACAAATCACTACTCCAATTACCTGGCCATACGGCATATAATGTTGTGGATTTATTCATAGCCCTTTGATAAGCTTCAAAAACCCTCTTCTTATCTGACTTATTTTTATGATAAACTTGCGATACATTGCCATTTTTATCTACTTCAAAATAACAAACTGTGTTCAGGCGATATGGAAAATTTTCAGTTTCTTTAGCGCTTCTCATCAATATCACTCCTTTGTTGCCTTTCATGATATTTGTTTTCCTTGTCTTCCGTATATACCCTTCTTGCGCCTGTTTTTATGTAAGATGTACTCGTCAAAACACTAGGAATTAAATATAAAATTATTTTGGTAGCCTGGAAGCAATCGGTGCGGATGCATTTCTAACTAGCAGCATTTCATCCTCCTTTGCGCGGTAAAAGATGTCAATTTTCCAGCTCAATCATAGCCTTTTTGTAGGGTTGTGGTAAGTACGACATTCTAATCTATTGTCTTCGGTCAATTTAGTTTAAATAGTTAAGCACTTAGGATCACCTCCGCCCCCCTGGGAAGCACTAGACAATTGTAGGTCAATTTGTTCTACTACTATACCTTATTCTGCCATTAGTTCATATATAATACAATTAGTCGATTGAACTTTTCTCTGTACCTAGTAATTGAGGTTTTTATTGAACCAATATCTTACCGAAAACAGATAAAAGCCGTTTCGCATTACTGCAAGAATGGTTCAAATACTGGCTTTTTAAGCAAAACAAAAACCACCAACCGATAAAATTCTTTTATCAACAGACCCACCTATTCCCCCATTGAAACCATAACGCTCCCATTTAAATGAGGTAACTGCAGGAACACAAAGGGACGGTTTTCTTGTGCTTGAGTAAAGTATTACTGATACAGCTGGAAATACGGAAGAAGAAGATGTGTGTCACAAGATTATTTAAGTAAGAGTGAATGCGTGGAAATGATTTTAGAAACAACGGATTAAGTCTGTGTCAAATTTACAGGATAACCGCCCTGCGAATCCACATAGTTCGAAAGCATAAATGACACGGCATAACTGTCCCGTTGTGTTCTAGGTATGCTGTAGTATTTTACGAATAATTTTACTGAAACAATAACACCAATTTGGAAGAGGGAAGGTTATGCCCAACATCAAACCCGTATCTGATTTAAGATATTATAACGAAGTGCTGCGTGACATAGAGGTGGGTTCGCCTGTCTTTTTGACCAAAAATGGCCATGGTCGCTATGTATATGCAAGAATACGATAAGATGCAGGCAACCTTAAAATTGCTCGCAGAACTGGCTAGAGGCGAAAAGGAAGTAGAGTGCCTTAATCCATGTTTGCTCTAACCTCAAATATTGATCCCACTTTACGATATCCAAGTTTTTCGTAATACGGGTCAACATCGCTCATCACATAAATCGGTTGATTTGGAAAGTCCTTGAGCACCCGTTCCATAAGGGCTTTGCCTATTCGTTTTCCCCGATGTGTTTTTCTTACAAGCAAATCATATATATAAACACCGAAACCATCGTCTTCCCGACAGCGTGCATAACCGCACACCAGGTTTTCATCATAAACGATATATGTGATGCTTGATTCAAGTGCTTTTATATATTTACTGCGACCAACCGGTCCGTGATAATCAATCCAGTCGTCCCCCTCATCGATGAGCAAATCAAAAAGCAAATTTTCATCTGCTTTACTGTATTGCCTAATTTCCATTCATTTCACCGCCTATTTTATGCTCTTCCTGAAATCAGCAAGCAAATAAGAAGTGTATCAATATTACAATTCAAACAAAGAAAGCACGGGGACGTTCTTTTTACTGCCTTCCATTTGTCATTGAACCAGTTATCACCTATTTACATTTTTCTCCATCCTAAACTATTTTCCTGCAAAAATGGTCAGAATGAAAAATACCCAGGCTATCTTTAATAGCACTGGGTTGTTTGTTTTTTCATTTTTGGTGGAGGCGGGGGGAGTCGAACCCCCGTCCGAAAGAAAGACCAGCTGAGTCTCTCCGAGCGCAGTTCGTGTTTTGAGTTTCGCTCAGCCGACGCCCAACGAACAGGCTTCTTCGAGCTATTCCCGATAAGTTTCCCCTTAAAGCCCCTCGAGAAAGAAGACTTCAGGGTACCCTAACTAAGTGACGCCCTGCACCAGACCGTTAGGAAATCTGGCCGGACGAGCCGCATTAAGCGGCTAGTGCAAAATTATCTTCTGCAGTTACTTTAAGGTTTCGCCTTTTTATCGAGCTGGCGACAACTCGGCTCGCTACTCAACCCATCTATTCCCCCGTCGAAACCAGTACGCCCCCGTATAAGTGAGGTAACTGCATACTCGAGAATTAATGAGTTGTTATTCAGTTTTATTATAACCGGGTTTTTACCCGGGTGTGCATCATATATATTACTAACTTGATATCATTTTGTCACTGGATGAGATTGCCGTGTCGCTTCGCTCATAACTGGGGTATCTTATTAAATCGTTGCTAATCTGTGTTTGAGATTGCCACGCGCTCCGCGCTCGCAATGACACATAAGATGACTTATAGTTCAGTCATCGCAAGAACCGTTTACACAGCAAACCTTAGGCGCGTTCTTTTTCCTTTATGGCTCTGGCTATGGAGCGCTGGGCGTCGCGTTTGGCAATATCCTCACGCTTGTCATAGAGTTTTTTACCTACGGCCACGGCTAAATCGGCTTTGGCCCGGCCATCTTTGAAGTAGATCTTTAAGGGGATCAGGGTCATGCCCTTTTCCTTCTGCAGTCCGGCTAAGCGACTTATTTCTCTCCGGTGCAGCAGCAGCTTCTTAGGCCTTAAGGGGTCGTGGTTAAACTGGTTGCCCTTTTCATAGGGGCTGATATGGAAGTTCATCAACCACACTTCCCCATCCTTAACAGTGGCATAGGCATCCTGTAAGTTGCCTTTTCCGGCTCGCAGTGATTTAACCTCAGTACCTACCAGGACTAAACCAGCTTCGTAGTTCTCCTTAATATGATACTCATAGCGTGCTTTGCGGTTTTCAATAACCGGTTTGATACCGGTTTTCTTATTGCCCATTGCTGCACCTCATTCTAACCACCAGTGTCCTTACGAGGGCTATAACCATTGATGATAATAGTTGTGCCACATGGCCATACTCGTTTGAGATTGCCACGCGCTGCGCGCTCGCAATGACAATTAGTAGTCGTCTTGGGGGAGATTGCATCGAAGTTCGCAGCTATCTCCGTAACTAAAGTCTATTTACGTATCAACAAATAAAGGAAAAGAAAACCCTCACCTTAAGAGATGCAATACTTCTAAGGCCAGGGTTCGTCTCTTGTCCGCACCTTATTATAGCGCAGTAAGCGGTCAGCCGTCAAGGAAGGCCGATTCTAAGGCTATTCGACTAATTCGAAATCAATTTTAGCTTCCTCGACGCTGACCCTAACCAACTGCACCCGTACTTGATCGCCTATGGCAAACTTGCGTCCAGTATGGGTTCCTATCAGGGTGTAGTTGCGCTCATTAAACTCATAATAGTCGTCATCAATGCTGGAAATGTGCACCAGGCCTTCCACTGTGTTATCCAGAGCTACAAAGAACCCGAATGACTGTATGGAAGCGATCCGGGCATCGAATTCATCACCGACAAACTGCTGCATATACTGGGCTTTCTTGATGTCCACCAATTCCCGTTCGGCCTCTTCAGCTTTCATTTCCATTAGAGTAGCCTGTTCACCAATCCCGGCCATTTTCTTCTCCAGATTCATACGCCGCCGGGTGCTCATACTTCCATCCAGGGTGGCTTTTAATACCCGGTGGACGATAAGGTCAGGATAACGGCGAATCGGGCTGGTAAAATGACTGTAGAATTTGGAGGCCAGGCCGAAATGTCCCAAGGCCTGTGGCATATAACGGGCGTGTTTCATGGAACGCAGCAGTATCAGGGATATCAGTTGTTCCTCAGGTTTCCCCCGCACCTCATGCAGTATCTTTTGGAAAACGCGGGGCTCGGCCTTACCCTGGCGAATTTTGTAGCCGAAAACGCCTAAAACTTGGTTTAGTTTGCCCAATGCTTCCTCATCCGGCTTTTCATGTACCCGGTACAAAGAAGGCACCTCCTGCCAGTGCAGGTGCTCGGCTACCGTTTCGTTGGCTTTGATCATAAAGTCCTCGATTATCATTTCCCCGACTCCCTGGACCCGAGCTTGGATGTCGATGGGATAACCTTTTTCGTCCACAATAACCTTTGTCTCAGGAAAGTAAAAATCTAATGCTCCTCGCCCCATGCGTTCCTGACGAAGAATATCAGCCAGTTCCTTCATAAGGCGGAAATCATCCACTAAGTCCCTATAGCGTTCGCTCTGTTCCGGATCATTATCCACAAGAATCTTGTTTACATTGGTATAGGTCATGCGCTCATTAATATTTATCACTGACTTAAACAGGTCATAATTCATAACCCGGCCCTGCTCATCAATGTCCATCAGGCAGGTTATGGCCAGGCGATCCACCTGGGGATTAAGGCTGCAAATGCCATTGGATAGCTCTTTGGGAAGCATGGGCAGAACCTTGTCTACCAGATAAACACTAGTCCCTCGCCGGAAAGCTTCTTTATCAAGGCGGCTGTCCTCTTTTACATAGTGGGAAACATCAGCAATATGCACTCCCAAGCGATATCCATTATCCAGGCGTTCTATGGAAACGGCATCATCCAAATCCTTGGCATCCTCACCATCGATTGTAACCATGCGTAAATTGCGCAGATCCCGCCGGCTGCTTATCTCTTCCGGCGGGGGAGGTACCGCCACCTCCCGGGCTTCTTCCAGAACACCGGATGGGAATGAGTCGCGCAGACCGTGCTTTTTGATAATAACTTGCAGGTCCAAGCCGGGCTCACCTTTAGATCCCAGTACCTCTACGACCTTGCCTTCGGGCCCTTTGTATTTGTCAGGCCAGGAAGTTATATTGACCAGGACCTTATCACCGCTTTTTACTTTAAGTTTCTTAGGCAATTTGACAAAAATGGTATACAGCTGGCGAGAGTCATCAGGTACTACCTGGGCCAGATTTTTGCCTCGCTCCAGGGTTCCCACCAACTCGTGACGGGCCCGGCTGATGACCCGTATGACTTCCCCTTCCGGACGCTGATCAGCCACAGCCCGCTCCATGATGCGCACCATAACCTTGTCTTCATGCATGGCTCCATTAAGGTTTTTGCCGTAGACGAATATTTCCGGCTGGCCGGGTTCATCAGGCAGCAGTATGCCATAACCCCGCTGGTTTAAGCGAATGACTCCCCGCACGGAGTTCATCATGTGGGGCAAACCATATTTATTTTTACGGGTCTTGATTATCTCTCCCTCTTTCTCCAATCTGCCCAGAACTTTCATAAAGCGGCTCTCCTCATCGGGGCCGATTTCCCACAGGTCTCTTAATTCATGATAAGACAGGGGGCGATAGCTTTCCTGGCGCATGAAGTTGAGGATATCTTCTTTCGTTACCATGTATTCCTCCAATAAACGGGATAATTCTTTTATATAAGTATATCCCGCTTTGCATATAATCTAGCCATTCAGATCCAGTTCAGAGGCAATTTTTTTCATACTCTCTAAGGAAATAGTCAAAAACTCGTCTAACTCCAGTCCCAGTTCGCTGCAGGTGGCCATCTGCTCTCGGCTGGCACCTCTGGCAAAGGCTTTTTCCTTAAAGCGTTTCTTAAGAGATTTTAGCTGCACTTCCTTTAAGTCTTTATCTGGCCGTACTAAGGCGGCAGCAATTATGAATCCGCTCACCGGATCAGCGGCATAAAGGGCTTTATCTAATAATGATTTACGGGGCAACCCGTGTATTTCATTATGTACTTTGACCGCATATACGACGTCCTCCGGCACTCCCTCCTGCTGCAAAATTTCCGCGCCTACCAGGGAATGGCGCTGGGGATCTTCGCCGGTGGTATCATAATCAATGTCATGCAAAAGACCAGCCAATCCGTATTCTTCCACATCTTGCCCTAATCTCTCGGCCAAGCCCCGCATGATAGCCTCTACCGCCAGAGAATGTTTTATGTGGTTCTCACTTGTGAGGTGCTGTTTTAGCAAAGCCAATGCCTGTTCACGATCCATGTTACTACCTCCCGTTAATTACTGTATCTCAGAATAAATTCAACTATTTTGCCGGCCAAGAGTTCCCGTTCCGGTCCCATGGTGGCTATGTGTCCCGAATTTTCCAGCCATAGGGTATCCTGGGGTGCGCCAACGATCCGCTGGGCCAGCCATTCCAAACTGCGCGGGTCCACTGATTCATCCTTTTGTGATTGGATTACCAGTACCGGCGTAGTCAGCCGGGATATTTCCTTTTTAACCAGTTGGCGCAGTTCCAGCATACTACATAAGGCTTTGAGAGGATAAACACTATAATCAAAACGGTTGGGCAATTCGCTTCTTCCCGCCGGTTTTGGCTTAGGAAAGTAAGGAAAAACCCATTGTAAAGCCGGCGCTAAAACCATACCAGCAGCAGCCCAGAATCGATTGATAACCGGTGCGTTGATGCTGACTATACCTTTGAGCTGTGGACAATGTAAGCTGGCATAAATAGCCAAAAGCCCTCCCATAGACAGTCCCACCGCGTAAACCTGTTCATAATGGCTGAGCAAATTTTCCAACTCATCCTGGACGGTACCAAACCAGTCTTTCCAGGTAGTACCATTCAAAAAACGAGGATGGGAGCCATGACCGGGCAGCAGTATACCGCTAACTGTACAATTCAGTCTTTCCTGCAACCACATGGCCAGTGGATACATTTCCGAAGGTGAAGCGGTAAAACCATGGATAAATAAAACTGCCTTTCCGGATGTACCTGCTTTATAAAAAGGCTCGGCTTGCGGATGAATAGAGTTCAGCCCTTTTCCCTCCCCTAATCATATACCGGCATATGCAAAAAGCAGGAGGGCGATGTTCCCTCCTGCTCTAATCCAATACTCAGTGAATTACATTAGCAGCGGTGCTACGAATACCAGGGATACAATGGACATCAGCTTGAGCAGTATGTTCAAAGAAGGACCAGCGGTATCCTTACAGGGATCACCTACGGTATCTCCTACTACTCCAGCTGCATGGGCTTCACTGCCCTTGCCGCCGTAATTACCTTCTTCTATATACTTTTTGGCATTATCCCAGGCTCCGCCGGCATTGGCCAGTAAAATAGCCAAACAAACACCGGATACAATTGACCCGGCCAGCATTCCGGCTAAAGCATCGGCATTCAGCAATAGACCAACGGCTACCGGAGCAACTACTGCCATTAAACCGGGAACGATCATTTCCTTAATTGCGGAACGAGTACTGATGTCTACACAGGTAGCATAATCGGCTTTGGCTTTGCCTTCCATCAGCCCAGGGATTTCTCTAAACTGACGGCGCACTTCTTCTACCATTTCACTTGCTGCTCTTCCTACTGCTCCCATGGTCAGGGCACAGAAGAAGAAGGGCAGCATGGCACCGATTAACAAGCCAATCATTACATAGGGATCTAAAACGTTTACTGATTCTATTCCCGCTACCTGGGTAAAGGCGGTCAGTAAGGCCAAAGCGGTTAGGGCTGCTGAACCGATGGCAAAACCTTTACCGATGGCAGCGGTGGTATTGCCAACTGAATCCAGTTTATCTGTAGTTTCGCGAACTTCAGGAGGCAGTTCAGACATTTCTGCAATACCGCCCGCATTATCCGCAATCGGTCCATAAGCGTCAACAGCCACTACCATACCAGTGGTGGCCAGCATACCTACCGCTGACAGAGCGATACCATAGATACCCCCGGTCAGGTAGGATATCAGAATAGCAGCACATATAACCAGAATAGGAATCGCAGTAGAAAGCATTCCCACACCTAAACCGGAGATAATAACGGTGGCAGGTCCGGTTTGGGCTGATTTAGCGATACCTTGTACGGGTTTGAATTCTGCGGCTGTGTAGTATTGAGTAACAAATCCTATGACTGTTCCGGCAATCAAACCGGCTATCAGAGCCCAGAATACATTAAACATTTCTGCAGGCAGTATATAGCGCACTGCCAGGAAGGCTACGATTACTAATATAATAGCCGAACTAATTGTGCCAGCATTGAGGGCTTTTAGGGGATTGGATTTTTCATCGGTGCGCACAAAGAAGGTGCCGATAATGGAAGCTACGATTCCGCCCGCAGCAATTATCATAGGCAGAATCACCGGTCCCAATCCAAAACCTTGATTTACCAAAATTACTCCTAGGGTCATGGCTGCAATGATGGAACCCACGTAAGATTCAAACAGGTCGGCTCCCATGCCGGCTACGTCACCTACGTTATCGCCCACATTGTCGGCTATAGTAGCTGGGTTACGGGGATCATCTTCGGGTATGCCTGCTTCTACTTTACCTACCAAGTCAGCACCAACATCGGCGGCTTTGGTATATATTCCGCCGCCTACACGGCCAAACAGGGCTATGGAGCTTCCGCCCAGAGCAAATCCATTAACAATACTGGGGTCCTTAAATATTAAATACAAAACACCCAGGCCTAATAACCCTAATCCGGAGACAGTCATGCCCATTACTGCTCCACCGGAAAAAGCTATTCCTAAGGCCGCATTCTGAGAAGAACGAGCGGCGTTGGCTGTACGGACATTGGCTTTGGTGGCTACGGTCATACCTATGTATCCAGCTAATGCGGAACAAGTAGCTCCCACTAGGAAACAGATGGCTGTCTGCCACGGGTGACTTTCTGCAGGAAGGAATATACCGAGTATTATGAACACTGCTACCACAAAAATTGCCAGGGTAGTATATTGCCGGTTTAAGAAAGCCATTGCGCCTTCATGGATATGTCCGGCAATCTCTTGCATTCTTTCATTACCAGGCTCAGCTTTGTTGATTCGGCCAGATAAATATATGGCGAATAGCAAGGCTAAAGCCCCGCCGGCAGGCGCAAACGTTACAATATTTTCCACGGTCTTAATCATCTCCTTACATTAGTGCGTAAAAATCAATTATCCCGCTCCAAATAATCTCCAATCGCACACTACAGTAATGATAACAGCAGGGTAGCAACAAGAAAAACTACTGAAATATAAGCGGTCATTTTAGAGAATAAATCATCCAGACCTTTCTTTTTTCCGAATATAGCCTCGCCTCCCCCGGCGATACTGCCTGACAATCCGGCACTCTTCCCTGACTGTAAAAGTACGGTAGCAATCAGACCAATTGCGCAGATTATTTGTACGATTAATACCACGGTCTTGAGCATGTTTTTCACCTCCGTTCCACCACATTCCGATGAGCCATGCTATATTTTAGCATAGTAACTCCTGCTAAGACAAGAAACCATACTAACCCAAGTTGTAGAAGGCTCTTAAACCGCGGTAGCGGGACATCTCTTCCAATTCTTCCTCGATACGCATAAGTTGATTATATTTAGCTACCCGATCTGTACGGGCAGGAGCCCCGGTTTTAATCTGACCAGCGTTGGTAGCCACGGCGATATCAGCAATAGTAGAGTCTTCCGTTTCACCAGAGCGATGAGAAATAACGCAGGTGTAGCCTGCTTCTTTGGCCATTTCTACGGTCTGCAGGGTTTCGGTCAGCGTACCGATCTGGTTTACCTTTATTAAAATGCTGTTGCATACCCCCATTTCAATACCCCGGCTTAGTCTCTCCGAATTGGTTACAAAAAGGTCATCACCCACTAACTGTAATCTGCGACCTAGTTTGTCAGTAAGCAGTTTCCACCCTTCCCAATCATCTTCAGCTAAACCGTCTTCCAGCGAGATCAAGGGGTAGGTATTAGCCAGGCGTTCATAGAATTCCACCATTTCCGCAGAAGTAAGTTTCTGGTCGCTGCTCTCCAGGTGATAGTATCCATCTTTATATAATTCGGTAGCTGCCACATCCAAAGCCAAATACACATCTTCACCGGGTACGTATCCGGCAGCAGTTATGGCCTGTACTATAACATCCAGAGCGGCTTCATTGGAAGGCAGGTTAGGCGCAAAGCCTCCTTCGTCTCCTACTGCCGTGGCCAGCCCCTTCTGAGTTAAGACTTTTTTCAGACTGTGATAGACTTCTACTCCCATGCGTATGGCCTCGGTTACACAGTCAGCCCCTACCGGAACTATCATAAATTCCTGAATATCTACATTATTATCAGCATGTTTGCCCCCATTGAGAATGTTCATCATAGGAACCGGCAGCTCACGGGCATTCACTCCACCGATATACTGGTAAAGGGGCAGAGCCAAATAGTTGGCTGCGGCTCGAGCTACTGCCAAAGATACTCCCAGGATGCCATTGGCTCCTAATTTGGCTTTGTTGGGGGTTCCGTCCAACTCCAGCATCAGTTGGTCAATTTCCGCCTGGCGGGTGGCATCCATACCCATTATTTCAGGGGCAATTATGGTGTTGACGTTTTCTACCGCTTGGAGAACCCCTTTACCCAGGTATCTTTCCTTATCACCGTCCCGCAGCTCTACCGCCTCGTAAGCTCCGGTAGACGCCCCGGAAGGAACTATAGCCCGTCCCATGGTGCCGTCTTCTAGTACTATCTCTACCTCTACGGTGGGGTTGCCCCGGGAATCCAATACTTCACGAGCATACACATCGATTATGGCACTCATCATTTCTTCTCCCTTCACCTTAGCATCAGTTGATAATCTATTTGCAGAGCTTTAATTAGCTCAGGTTGCTAAATCCAATAAGGACCGTCCGGTCATTTCTGATGGTATATTGATTCCCAGCAGGTCCAGCAAAGTAGGAGCTACATCCCGCAGGGAACCGCCGCTTCTCAGCTGGCAGTGGCGATACTTTTCCGATACCAGAATAAACGGTACCAATTCAGTGGTATGCGCCGTAAGGGGACTACCGGTAATAGGGCAAACCATCATTTCGCAGTTGCCATGATCCGCAGTCACCAAAACATGACCCTGCCGGTCCAAAACAGCTTCCACTACCCGGCCCATACACATATCCACTATACTACAGGCTTCCACAGCTGCTTCCAGAACACCGGTGTGCCCAACCATATCAGGATTGGCATAGTTCATGATAATGACATCATAATAGTCTCGTTCAATCTCACTGATAACCCGATCGGTAACCTTCACCGCACTCATAGCCGGTTGCAGGTTATAGGTAGCTACTTTGGGAGAAGGTATTAGGATGCGGTCTTCCCCAGGATTAGGCTCCTCTACACCTCCGTTGAAAAAGAAAGTCACATGAGCGTATTTCTCCGTTTCTGCAATACGCAGCTGTTTCAGTCCATTTTGAGCCAGAACTTCTCCTAAAGTGTTGTCCAAATTCTGGGGGGGGAAAGCTACGGGAACATCCAAGTCAGCGTCATACTGGGTCATGCAAACATAGTGAATCTCAGGCCACTTACTGCGCTCAAAACCCTCAAAGTTTGGATCCACCAGGGCCCGGGTTATCTGGCGAGCCCTATCAGCCCGGAAGTTGAAAAATATCATGCTGTCCCCATCCTGTATAGTTCCCCGGGGTTCGCCCTGTTCATCAACAATTACCACCGGTTCCACGAACTCATCAGTAATACGGTTTTCGTAGCTGCTCTCTACGGCGGCCATAGCACTGGGGGCTTTTTTCCCTACGCCCAATACCATGGCATCATAGCTGGCTTGCACCCGGTCCCAGCGCCGATCCCGGTCCATGCCGTAAAAACGGCCGGATATGGTGGCAAATTCCCCTAGCTGCAGTTTATTCATAGTTTCCTGCAGCTGCTGAATATACTGGAGAGCACTGCGGGGAGCCACATCACGTCCGTCCAGGTAGGCATGAATATATACCCGCTCTACCTGATGACGGCGGCACAACTCTAATAAGCCCCTAACATGCTCTATATGGCTGTGTACTCCGCCATCGGACAATAAGCCCATGAGATGGACTGCGCCCTTATGATTTTGAGCGGACTCCAGAGCTTCCAATAATGCCGAATTGGTGAAAAAAGAGCCTTCCTTAATAGCCTTGCTTATGCGGGTTACCTCCTGAAACACAATCCGTCCGGAGCCCATATTCAAGTGGCCTACTTCCGAATTGCCCATCTGTCCCTGGGGCAGTCCCACCTCTTCGCCAGAACAAATCAGTTCCGTGTAGGGAAACGTACGGACCAGTTCATCATAATTATA
>Ga0209537_1004231_pt1 | contig 12419 bp, 12 predicted proteins | sample BioPla4DNA1_FD_187698 | JGI IMG/M metagenome (GOLD analysis project Ga0209537, IMG submission 187698) | Biogas fermentation microbial communities from Germany - Plant 4 DNA1 (SPAdes) (version 2) | ecosystem: Engineered > Bioreactor > Anaerobic > Digestate | place: Bielefeld, North...
CTCCTTTCAAAAATAAAAGCACTCGCCAATTCCCTTGAATTCTGTATCTACGCTCTAAAATCACTCTCCTTTCTAAATCCCCAAGAAATAAAGAAACCGCCTGATTTTAGCGGGTTTGGTTACCTTTTGACTCTGGATAAGGCTCGGCTAATCACTCGCAACAATAGCCTGTGCGCTGGATTTTACCTTAATTGGTATCGTTCGCTTGTCCCATTGCTGGCCTGGATCAGCTAAAGGAGCAAGGATGTCCTGCCCCTCGTGTTTTCGGAACCAATTCCCGGCCAGAAACACTTTGACCCCGGCCTCGGCGGACGAAACTTTATAGGTATCGTAATATGTCGATCCGTCCGGCGCGGTTTTTGGTTGGTCGTATGCTATGCCCGAAGAATACGCATAAGCGGGACTCGTAAAAATCTTTGCTCCTGATATGCCCGGCACCGGCGGTACGGCTACGTCGACCATTGGAGCATTCTCGCCAGAAAGATTCTTGGCAAACGCGGCTTGGGCGGCGGTGTTCGCCTGGATTTCTCTGCCGCTTAAATCCACCCATTTCTCGACCCACCTTGAAACGATCTTGACGGCTTGATCGGGATCGTCGGTTGGGTTGCCGTTGGTATCCCACATCTCTTCAATGCGAGTCCCTTTTATTTCTGCTTCGTTACACGCGGCTAAAGTAGCTGCATCCACAGCCGTCTGCAAGCGTGCCTGTACTGAAAAAGCGCGGGAAAAGTCACATCCAAGGACACCCAAGATCAAAAGCATCGCTAAAAGCAGCAAGGTAAGTTCCGCCGTTCCTTTTTGGTTTGCTAAAAACTTCAAAACCCCGCACCTCCCATCTGCCCGGACAACGAAATAAGCAACGATGCCAGAGTACATATAACTGTCGGCATTGCCATAATCAACACCGCTAATTGCATTTTCTGTTCAGCGATCTTGGCTTTCCCGGCGACCTCGTTTTTACGTCGTTCACGAGCATCCCTCACCGCGTCCATCAGCGTATCCGCGACCGGAACCCCGTGTCGTTGCGCTTGCGTTACCGAGGTCGCAAGTCTCCTGGCATCAAGCAGCCCTGTCCTATCGGCAATGTCCTGGAGTGCTTGGGCTAACGATGCGCCTGTTCTTGCTCTGTCCAGGGCATATTTAAGTTCAGTGTTAAGTGCCGATTGGCCCTGTGAGGCCCATTCGAGGGCTTTTGTCGTTTCCATTCCCGCCGACAACGCTCCGGCCAACCTTGCCGCGACCGGGATAAAATCTCTCGCCATCCGTTTTGTACGCTTTCGTGCTAAATAAAGCAATACCCATTCAGGTGCTTTGATCAGCAATACAAGAATAAGCAACAATACGTGACCTCCAAATACCCCAAGGACGGCTCCTGTAACCGCGAGCAGGATCGCTGCGGCACGCAACAGGTCAACATTGTCGACCGTCAACCCTCGGGGGTGCCCCGCCGCAGCGATCAATTCTCTCATGTCCGGGGGACCGACGATTGTCGCGACCAAAGGATTATTCGCCGCTTTCCTCACAGCATTAATGATCTCTTGTTTCCAGGATGCGCCGCGCCGTCCTCTGTCGAACGCCGTTGTTTCACGGTTCAATTTATAGCTGTATAACCCGCATATCGTTGCCCCCGCAAAAAGAAGAGGCACTACCCAGGGTACATTGAACACAAAAGGGCTTATTGTAATCCTCTCCTTTCTTCCTCAATCGGCATCGACCGATTGAATGATGGTTACTACCCACCCGATTCCCACAAAATACAGGACTAATCCGACCAACAACGCCAGCCTTCCGAGCGAGGTGTCGATCAGTGGCCGGAATAAATCGGGTGCTATGAACATCATCAAAACAAAATAAGCGAGCGGAAACACCGTGACCAAAACTGCCGAAACTCTGGGTCCCTTGGTTTGTTGGTGCATTGAATGCCTAGATGTCATTCCTTCTTTTAAATTTAATAACGTGGAACGCAATAAATCGAGAGAACGCGCTCCCCCAACGCTCTTATAAAACGACATTGCATCGGCTAATTCTTGCGTCTCCCAACAAGGATATCGTTCAGCCAAACCTCTAAAAACCATTGCCTCATCGTTTCCAGTTCCAATTTCTGCCGCTAATCGTCGGAATTCAGTTTTTACAGGTTCGGTACAGAATTCGGCTCCATCATCAAGTGCCCTAGAAAGAGGCGATCCTATTGCGAGCGAACCCAACATCCCCTCCATTGCAGGTTCGAGAGCTTCCCTGAACTTTACTAATTTCCTTTTCTTAATCATGTTAGATACGATTCGAGGCCCCAAAAAAGCCCCGACAATTCCAAGGACCGGTGAAAATATGGGGTCGAAAAACGATCCTGCTAAAAATAAAGCTCCCCCGGCCAACACAGCAATTGCCCCCGCCTCACTTGTCGTTTCCAGTCCGCCCAGATTGACATTCCATAACCTTCGCATCGTTTCTAATGCGTTGGTCGTATCCGTCACTTTTTTGCGCTCTCGAATTAGCGGGTTATGTTCTCGGTACGCTATTAAAAACAACCCGAAACACAGGAAAGACAGGACCACAGTTATCCACACCGCAATGAGATTGACGCTAACTTGCATTGAAAAACCGCCTCATTTCTTCGAGTTCTTCAGGAGACAACGACATGTCGACTTTTCGTTTATCCAGGAACTTTGGGATCTCTCCGGTTGGTTTCAATTCTCCTAACGGTTCTCCGTCCTCACCGTCCCCTTTGTACTCAAAAGAATACAAAGGCACGACCTCCGGGAACGCATCGGGCTTGTTCTCCCGGCGGATCTCGCAAATGTCTAACACCCGTCGGTGCCCATTTATCTGCCCTAGATAAATTATCAGTTCCGCCGCCGCGATTGCCCCGGCACGGGAAGAAAAAGAACTATACGCCCCCGTCCTATAGGTCGCCAACATATCAGCTAGTCGCAACGGAACTTCCTCCGGCGCTTCCGCATGGAGGGACGACAACGACCCCGATATTCCAAGGTTCATCGCTTGCAATACCCAATAGGCGGTAGTTCCGTCCCGGCATTCCGAACAAATCACCCGGCTAGGTTTTGAGCGAAGAACCTTCTCGAAGATCAAGTCCATTGATACCTCACCTTCTCCTTCTACCCCTGCTTTCCGGGGCTCGAAGACTACTGATCGCGGTATGGGGAGGTCGGGCCGATCAGGGTCGGGCAAGCCGACCTTGGTCTCCGCCGGGTCCTCGATGAATACAAGCCGTTCTGACCGGTTGACCCGCAACAAAAGGGCATTCATTAACGTATTTTTTCCTGAACCAAAAGCCCCGGCCACAAAGATATTACTTCGCGCCTTGACCATATAATGGAACAAACGTATCATCCACACGGGAAATAGTTTTCTTTCGGCCAATTCTTCAAGCGTAAACAGCCGGGTGAACTTCCTGATGACAAGGCTTGTGCCGCGCACCGATACGCCCGATAAGAATACCACGGCTCTGGAGCCGTCCAACAACCTAAAATCCTCGATGGGGCGCGCTTCGTCCACTTTCCTGCCGGTCGAGGCGGCCAAGCGGACGGCAAATTTTTTCAGATGTTCTTCAGACATGAAAGTTTTATGCCACTCGAACAACTTCCCGTCCTTTTCGTACCATATGGATTTGTAATCATCGACCCATATGTCGCTTACATCAGGGTCGTCCATAAGCTCGGACAGTGGGCCGAAGCCGTAAATGTCTCTGAGCAAGGCATCCACTAAACTCAACGACCCTCCAATTTCAACGATGATGTCTTTCAGCAACCGGCGCGCTTCGTCGCGATTGGTTAATGCGTCCGGGTTTTTGCTCCATGCACGGGCGAAGAACATTTCCCGTACTTTTTCCAAATCCGCCTCTGTTTGCTGTATGGGATTACCCATCTTTATCGCATACATGCTGCTCATCTGAATCCCTTCTTTCAAGTTAAATACTGAGCTAAGACATATGCCCAAGCCGCAATCCCCAGAAATGCTCCAAGCGGCACACGAACATTCCTAATCCCGCTTTTCATCATTTGTGGTATACTCCATACCGTTGCCAACAAGCATCCCAATAAGATCACACTTGCGCCGCCGTGCCACCCAAACCACATGCCGATGCCAAAGGCCAGCTTGATGTCGCCTCCGCCGATGTCTCCAAAAAATGAGGTAATCACGAATGCTCCTCCTGCTAGGACGGCTCCTAACAATGCGTCCGGCATCCGGTTAAACAACAATGCCGTTGCCAAGCCACCTAAAGCAATAAAGGCCGTTAACCAGTTCGGCAATATATAGTTTTTAAAATCCGTGTAAATACAGATCGACATCGGCAAAAGACACCCAATAAGCAACGCTAAGTCCTGAGCTGCCATGACTGCTACTTACCTTTCTTGACCCAAGGAAAGAGTCTAAATCGTCTCTTTTCCTTTTTGGTTTGCCATACGATGTCAACGCCGGAAACGGCGCGGCATAACCCTGACACAGCATTAGAGAAAGGGGAATCGGGATATATATAGACCAGCGGCGCGCCCTTGAACTCGCCCCCTTCGGTCCTGAAATTGGGGTCCTCCGGCAGCTCTCCTTTAAGCGGCAATGCGGTCCCTATCCCCTTCGACAGCGCATAAACGAAATCTCGGGTCGTGAACCACTTGGGGGACACCCGGTTTAAAACCAGCGACGCTTTGCTGGTATCTCCCAACAAACGCTTCAACTCGTTGTTGTAGGCATCGACCATTAACCGCATCGTCTTGTAGCTGAAATCTGAGACCAACAGCACGTCTGAGGAAGCTGAAAACACCGACAACACTACGTCACGTCCCAACAATGCGACGCCGTTGTCGATGATGGTTATATGGAAATACCGCTTGCATCCCGTCAAAATGGCCTCAACCAGCGGCAAGCTGAATTCCAATTTCTCGTCGGGACGGAAAGGCGGAGCGAGATACCACACGTTCGCGCCCTCGTGGTAGTTCATCGCGCCGGATACGTCCTGCCACCTCACCGTCGAGCCGTCGAGATCGCGCCATAAACTGGCTGTTTTGGGGTTTTCGTCGGGGCACCAAGTATATACCCCAGATGAGCCATCGAGATTAAAGTCTAACAACGCAACGCGAACTGGTATTCCGGTCTTTTCCGTTTGTTGCTTTGCCCACATCCCGAAAATCGCCGCCATATTTTCAGCAACGGTCGTTTTGCCGACCCCTCCTTTCGGCGAGAAGACCGCTATGGTCTTAGACGGGAGGACATGTGCCGCAATTTCAGGGGACACGACTCTTCCCGAAGGGATCTCCTGTTCCTCGAACCGGAACCTATTAATCGGGACACGACTTAACGCCGATGCGACGCTCTTGACGGCATCCGCGGGGTTTGCAGACACGCTGATTACGCGGTTCTTCGCCATCCGGTTCCATTCTTCCGCCGTTATCGGTCCCGACACGAACACTTGAAGATTCATTCTGTTCTGAGCAAGTGCTGTCGCTGCTTCCGACCATTGAGGAGAGGACGGCACTAACAAACCGTCTGGGTTGACTTTATCGAGCAATACATAAAGGTCGTGCGGGGACACCGCTTCGCTGACCACTTGCACGCGGCCAATCGCCGCCTGTTTGCATTCCTGGATGAATTCGGGCGGCCCTCCGATGAATAGTGTTGCGTTCACGTTATTATTCACCCCTTTGCGTAATTGCGGCGGCAAGCGGTTTCAAGATCAGCAACATCGATTGATCGCCCTGCATCCCCTGGAGAATCTTGTTCAATTCCATTGCCGGAACCGCCAGTACTATCCCCTGGGACGGCTGCTCTCCTTGTTGCGGTATTACGGTTGTTGCGCCTTGTAGGACCAGAACGTCTTCCAAGGCTAACGTCGGTAGGCTACCCTTGGGCCTGAGATACACGTCCACTTTGTCGCCTTCAGCCAAATTCCCCGCAACCGAAGTGTATAAATCGTTCGGAATTGCTACCGCGACCCGATCTCCCCCGAGCATGGCTAATTTCCCCGACATCCCCGCATTTTCGATAGGTTGAAACATGCTCTTGCGAAGCACTGTACCGGCAGGGATAAATCCCTTGGGGATTAACCCCATTAATTCGGTAGTTGAGCGAATAGTGTCCGCATAAAAATTGCCTCTTGCCACGTCGACCTGGTTAAGGTTATTCAGGCTTTCCAGGGACACCGGGGTTATATCAGTCCCCGCCGCCAATGCTTTTTCGGTAGCAGAAAACGACCTAACTGTCACGACCGAGATTGCCCCAGCGCAAAAGGCTAAAAATAACGCACCAACTAGCCACAATTTGTAGTTTTTTAGCACCCTGCCTTCTCCTTTCTACTGAGAGCATTAAGTACCGTTTCCCCGAGTTTCGTAAACGCCGTATCGAAATCCACGCTGTGTCCAAACGGTAATTTCCCTTGCGTTTGCGCCGTATGAAGCGCGATTTCTTCTTCCGGTCCACCTGGGATTCCAAGGATATTTTCCAATCCGTATTCCCCCGCGTACACTTCGGGAGGGAAACCTGCACCCGAGAACACCTTGTTAACTACTAATATATCGGTTCTCCATCCCCCGTTAATCCAGGCCCCTGTTCTTTGAAATGCTGGCGGTGTACCGTCTGTAACTACCACCACAAAATCCGCTTTGTCGTAAAGAATCGAGGCGGCATCTTTCAATCCGATCTCTGCGATCAGAACTCCACATTTTTTCGGTTCTACGACCGCGCCCTTTGACCCGCAATAGATGTAACGACCGCTATTGACCGCATCGTCGGTCGAGGGTCCAAAAAACGTGTAGCCAATAAGCGAGTCGGAGATCTCTACATATAACGAATCATTGTCCGCTAAGATCCCCGCAAGTCCTGCCGCAGTAGTCGATGCCCCTACACCCGGTCGAATACCAAATACCATCACCACTTTATCCGCGAGCGATATTTGCTGCTCTAACCATTGTGCCAAAGGAGTTTGCTGGTTTGAGTTCTGCGGTGCGCCGTGGTTGGTGGTTTCCGGTATTTTCTGGTTTTCCTCTTCGTCCGTCTCATAGATCGCTGGCTCTTCTTCCGGCTTTTCTTGTCCGCTTGCTTCCCATACTGGAATTTCCGGGACTAAATGTTCTTTGATGGCTTGCTCGGCAAGCTCAACCACGACCCGTGCGCTAATCCCCGTTCCCCGCAAAGCCGGGCCGATGGTTTTCCCCGTCCCGTCGACTACCGAACCGTTATCCAGAAACAACACGCATTGATTCGGAATCCCACACATCCCGGCCATCTTTTCTCGCTTAATCCCCTCAGCATTTCGGATTCCGGCCACCAAGACCACCGGGACGCCTAAAGAACTTATTTTTTCAAGTTCTAGCGTATCGGTTCCTTTTTCCGGCACAACAATAATGGCGTGCTCTCCGGGGGTAAATTCACTGAACGGTTTAACCTCGTATCCGGCCACTTCAAATGCTCGGATAGCCTGAGCGTTTTCGCTTGCAACAAAGATCAACTATTTCCTCTCCTTTCCTAAAGGGGCGGGTTTCCCAAGGGCAAATCCCTGAATTCCTGCGTCCCATCCTCGGTCAAGCAACCATTGTAGATCCTTGGGGTTCTCAACCCCTTCAAATATCGGGTAGATCGAGTGACGCACAATCGTCTCAACTATACTGGACAATAGTCTTTGACGGGCCGTATCCTCCGCAATTCCGTTAATTAGGACGCGGTCAATTTTAACGTAATCGAGATGACAGCTCATCACCACATCGAAATTAGAGGCCCCGGCCCCGAAATCGTCCAGCGCAATAAAGAACCCCCGTTCGACCCAAGCATTGATTATTTCCGCTAGGACAGTACACTCCGTTATTTGCTGTTCTGATATCTCGATGCAAATCCGGGATGTAGCAACGCCGCGATTCTTTAGAACTCGCTCCACTTTGGCTATAAAATCCCGACGAAGAAACGACTTTCCGGTTAGATTGATAAACACCATGCACGATTCCCGAACTAGGACTTCATCCACGGCACGCTCGAAAATCAATAATTCCCATAGATCAAGAAGGTTTTGCTTCGTTGCGACCTGTAAGGCTTCGATCGGAGAATCCCCCGACCGGGGTCGTAATAGTGCCTCGTACCCCAAAGGCTCGTTAAGTGAGTGAGCGTGAAAAATTGGTTGGTAATGTAGCTCGAAATCTAGGTTCAGACCATCACCCCCTGAGATTTTTGAATTTCCTCGACCAGCCCTTTCACCGCTTTTTTCGCCTCGCATTTCCCTAACACCGGGGGAATATATTTCTTGCCGTCGAGTGCTTTTGTCTCGGCGGCCACAAACGCCGAATCTTCTGGAACCGTGCTGTACGCCGACGCGAAACCTAGTATCGCCGCCGCATCCCGTGGGGTCATGGCACCATCCGCCCCGACGCGATTGATGATTGCCCGAACCTTGCTTCCTCCGATTTCTGCCATTTCTTTGCCTCGGAACCGCGCTACCGCCGATAATGCCCCCCTAAACGGTGTAGACACTATAAATACAATCCCGCATTGCTTTAGCGCGGCGATGGTCGAAGGAGACGCGACCCTGGCCCCGAAATCAAGCACTACATAAGGGTATTGCGCCACCAATTTACCGAGGAGGTTGTTAATCTGAATTGGTGTGGGCGACCATCCAGGGTAATCAAGGGGCGCGGTTATCACATGAACCCCGCCAGGGCCTTTTACCACCCCGGTCGAAGATTCAACGGCATTTCGCAAATCTACCGGGGGTAATGTCCCTTCATTCCATCCGCATAATGTCGTTAGTCCGGCTTTGTCCGTGTCGAGATCAACGAGGCACACCGGATGTCCTTCCGATGCAAGTAACGCCGCCGTATTGAGGGCCAGGACCGTTTTCCCCTGGTATCCTTGCGCCCCGGAATAGAACCCGACAACAACTCCGGCGGCCTCTTTCTTGGCTATGCTGAGGGCGATACTATGTTCACTTGATTGGCGACGAATTAACGCCCCGCCGAATCTTTCCTGCAAAATCGCTACGACCGCATTTTCGTTAGCCACCGGGATTGCTGATTCATGTGCTAATTGGTCGGAGGAAAAAAACAAATCCATCCCCGCCCCAATAATAAGAGTTTGTTTTTCTGTCGGAACCCTCTTGAATGTTGCCGGGTCCGCAAGTGCGACATCGTAGTCATCGTGTTCGTAGAATGTGGTGTCCCAGCCCAAGTTTTCCAATGTTGCGGCGAGCGATTGCGCTCTGCCCAACAACAATGCTTTTCTGTTACTGATTGCTTCTGTAGGCATTGGTGATGAGATTCCCTCGAACCCTTTATTCTCTCTGAACGGGGTAACGAAGGGTTCTTCATCATTCTGTATCTCAGGACTTGCCTTGCGACTAAAGATCCGTGCCAAAAAGCTCTTTTTTGAGGTTTTACCTCCTTTCAATTCCACAAGTGGTCGCCCCATCGCTATTTCAGCCAGTTCACCAGCACTAGGTATATCCACGGGCAACCGAATGGTAGGTCTCTTTTTTTCAGGGATAAACGGAATCGTAACTACCGAGCGCGTGACGCTGGCCGCGCCGAGATTTCTAACCATTTCATCCTGACGATACCTCCCGCGTGGGGTGCGCTGGTTGACGACCAAGACCCATCCCTCCGGTGGTTGCATGGACGCAGCCAGAAAACGTCGCGCCCGATCCAATGCTTTCCCGTCGGTATCCAGAACCAAAAACGAGACATCCGCCCTCTCTATGATCCCGTCCCAGAAAGGGGCGCGCACGTCGGCCCCCAGATCCATCACGACCGCCTCAATCCCTGTACTTTCGGCCTGGGCAATGATTTCTGTCAATCCGACTTCGGTTACGCTTTCCCCGTTGTTTTCCGGTCGAGGAATGACCACCACTCCCCCCGGCCCCGTTAACGATGATCTCCACGGGTCAGGAAAATCCCGCCACGATGCTACCGTTGGATGTGGTTGTCGCGCCTCGTCCGCAAGACCGAATACCCTAATGGAATCACCGACCGCAAGGTCAAGGTCGATAAACAATGTCTTAATGCCTCGCCGTGCCAACCCCTCTGCAAGTCCGGTCGCTATGAATGTTTTACCCGCGTCCGTTGCGGGGGAAGTAATCGCTATCAATCGCATAATATGTTACAACCTCCGCTCTATAATACCTCGGTCAATTCCATTAACATGGTTTTCAAGTTATTCCTCGCTGACGCGGCCATCTCCGGGTCGCCCAAATCCCGGATGCCCTCCGCCACATCGTCCGCAGAAAGCACGGCCCCACGCGACAGTTTTGTGTTCCGTTCAAAAACTACCGCGAGTTCCTGGGGTTCGGTGCATAGCTTATAAATACCCCCGAACCCGTAGACCCGGTATCCCCACGAACGCAACGTCCGCGCCAACCTACGCACTTTCTGGCGTGTGTCGGTGGTATCCTCGCTATACAACGCCACCGCCAATTCTTTGGTCGGCGCGGCCCCGTCCGATAATTCCAATAACGCCAACAGTTCCTCTGCTTTCGATAGCTTTTTACGCTTTTGTTTTCGCTGGTTTGCTTGTGTCATCTGCGCTTCCTCCCCGTTTTTCTTCACTTCGAATAACGTGCATTTTGGGTCTCCCCGGTTCCAGCACTCCCTGGATCTCAGCTATCTTGGATAAGACCACATTAATACTTGAATCAAATGCGTTGAACAACAATGAATCCCCCAGAACCTCGGCCATATCCCGCAAGGATTCCGACGAGGTCCCGCGAACCCTCGCGGCGGCGACCAACCGTTCTCGGTGTCGTTCGAGCACATGGGACAACGCGGTCGCTAAACCTGCGGCCTCTCTGGTCGCCTCTTGTATCAGGTTTTGGAATTCAATGTGTTCCGGTGACCATTGAGGCGGTTTGGGCCGTTCCTTTTCCTTTTTCAGTTCGGCCCGAGCGTGATCCAGCATCCGGCGAAGGTTAGCCGCCTCATCAACCGCGCTACGGGCCTCGATTTCCCGCTTCTCCTTTTCCCGAAGGATCGTTACAAGTTGGTTTTCCAACCGCTCCTTTTCTTTCAGGATTTCCGCCGCGTTTTTCCGGGTTTCCTCGATTTCCATTTCCAAGACAGGATCGGTCTTGTAAACCACTTCTCGCCCCGCCCCGGCAAGTTTCTTTTCCGCCTCGGCCAAGCGGGTTTCCAGTGCTTCTTTTTCGCGGCGTAAGGAATCAAATTCCCTGCGCAAATCCTGGGCCTCTTTGGTTGAAAGGCCGCACACTCCCGTTTCTCCGAGGGTTGTGAACAAGGTCTCCTGTTCCTCCGGCGGGAGGAACGCGAGAGAATAGGCGGCGGTCTGCCCAAGTTGGCCGCCGGACACGAGTTCCTGCAAGGGAGGAATAAGGTCGTTGAGCTTGAGGAGACGTTGTAGTGAATCACTACTTTCGCCAAGGGTTTCGGCCACGTCATTTAGGTTTTTCAAACCCGCATTTTGCGGTTTTGATCTCCTGTTACCTCCTCGCCTAATACCCCAATACTCCTTCAAAAACTTCGCTCTTTTTGCTTTCTTAACTGGATCACGGCATACTCGACGTTCCTCGTTATCCGCTACCAGCAAATACTCGGCATCCTCCCCGGACACGTCCCATACTTGGACTGGAACCCTTTCGATGCCCAATTCCCGAGCAATCGCGAGCCTGACATGCCCGGCGACCACAGTGTAATCGGGCAGGATTTTAATAGGGTCGCGGATACCGTGGGTGGCGATGCTTTGTTTGACCGCCTCGTATTCCCCCGCATCCGGCGAGGAAAAGTATTCTTTGTTTTTCGGGTGCGGTTTCAACAAATCAATGGAAACAAAACTATTCAAACCGATTCTCCTTTCCTATTGTGCTGGCGGCGACAACCAGACACCGGGGTCGCAAGGGGTCTGGTTCATGCGGACCTCGAAATGAAGATGTGGCCCGGTAGACACCCCTGTATTACCCGATAACCCGATTACCTGACCTTGCTCGACCTTATCCCCCTCGGCGACCAGATACCCGCTTAAATGCCCGTAGTAAGTTGACATCTCGCCCGATTGGATAACGATGCATTTTCCGTAGACGCCGGACGAACGCGCACTGACTACCCGACCCGCAATAACGCTGTAAACCGGGGTTCCTTCAGGGCAAGCTATGTCGACGCCTTGGTGAAACCCCGATTTGCCGAATAGGTGTCTGGGACCGAACGGAGACGTTATCCTCGTAAACTCCGCCGGGAGAGGCCATATCCCCTCGCCCTGCGGGGACAAAGATTCCGAATACATCCCGGCGCGATGCAACACCCCATCCACGTAACTCCAGGATCGGTTGTATTGGTACAACGCCCTGCGGGGATCATCAGCAAACCCCTTGTCGGCCAAATACCGCGCCGCCGCAAAGACCGCGTCCTCCGGGTCAAACGGGTCCGCAACACCGTCCCCGTTGGCGTCAACGCCGTAACCCCCATATTGCTCGATGGTCTCCGGGT
>Ga0209537_1004232_pt1 | contig 12416 bp, 7 predicted proteins | sample BioPla4DNA1_FD_187698 | JGI IMG/M metagenome (GOLD analysis project Ga0209537, IMG submission 187698) | Biogas fermentation microbial communities from Germany - Plant 4 DNA1 (SPAdes) (version 2) | ecosystem: Engineered > Bioreactor > Anaerobic > Digestate | place: Bielefeld, North...
ACTCTGCCTCCAGTTGGGCAATGCGTACTTTGTCCGGGTCCTCCCGATGCTTGCTCTCCCGGAGCCAATTTCGAACCGTCTGTTCTGAAAGGCCAAAGTCTTTGGCCACGCTGGCTACCGAACGCTTGTCTACTCGGATGAGTCGTACAATCTCTTCCTTGAATTCATTGTCATACCGTTTTCCCGTATTTGCCATATTAATGCCTCCCACAGGGTTTATTATACTCTAACTACCCTGTGTCCGGGAAATCGGGTATGGGTCACATTTTACATAATTTCTTAATCGTGTATTCCCGTCAAATAAAAAGGTCGCTCCCTGCTTCTTTCTGGAGCGACCTTCGGCATAACTTAGGATTCTATCACCTTGCGGATTACCTCATTCAACTCTTCAATCTTATACGGTTTGGTCACCACCGCTTGAAAACCATATTTTTGGAAATTGGATAAGATGGGTTTGTCGGAGTAACCGCTGGAGATGATGGCTTTGACCCCGGGATCAAACTGGCGCAACTTGGCAACGGCTTCCTGCCCGCCCATGCCACCAGGAATCGTCAGGTCCATAATCAACAAGTCATAAGGTCTACCCTTCTTCTTCTCCTCTATATACCTGGTAATAGCCTCCATCCCATCTCTTGCACAATCCACTTCATACCCGATTAAACGTAATAACTCACCCACGGACCGCCGGATAGTCTCTTCATCATCCATCAACAACAGCCGTCCCCGTCCTTTGGCGATGGCCGTGGCTTTCTTTTCTTTTTGAACCGGCGTACCCTCGGAGGCTGGCAAGAAAATGGAGAAGGTCGTCCCTGCCCCGGGTTTGGAAGCAACGTCAATGTAACCGTTATGGTTTTTAATGATCGCATAAGAAGTGGCCAGTCCTAACCCGCTACCCTTTTCTTTGGTGGTAAAGTACGGGTCAAAGATTCTCTTGGTCAGTTCCGGCGGGATGCCCACTCCTTCATCGGAAACTGTGAGTTTAACATATTTACCCGGTACCAGTGCCGGGTTATAGCCCTTCTCCACCACCACGTTTTCGGCCTTAATCCGGATCACGCCGCCTTTGGGCATCGCTTGATCCGCATTGATCACCAGGTTGCTGATGACCTGGCTAATTTGGCCCTCATCCATATCGACCAACCAGAGATTTTTTGCAATCCGGATCTCACAGCGGACCTTTGAACCGCGGACAGCAAAATCTGCTGTGTTTTTAATTAATTCCACCAACGAGGCGGTCTTCTTTACCGGAGCGCCGCCTTTGGAGAATGTCAGCAACTGCTGGGTCAGATCTTTGGCCCTTAAGATCGCCTCTTCCACGCCGGACAAGTCCTGGCGAATCTCTGTAATATTGCTGAATTTAATCCGAGCCAGCTGAATCTTCCCGAGGATTCCGGTGAGGAGATTATTAAAATCATGGGCTATTCCACCAGCCAAGATCCCCACCGACTCCAGCTTTTGGATCTTGAGCAGTTCATCCTCCATTTCCTTTTGCTTGGTTTGATCCCGGATGGACACAATGGCACCCACCAGACGGTCATGGTTGTCTTTGATCATGGAAGTTTTGATTCCCAGGTGAGCGCCTTTACCCTGGTTCAGGCCGGCCACAAAAGTCTCCGCATAGGTTGTTTCGTTCTCCAACACAATGTTTTTAAAGTCCTTTGACAAAGATTCAATATCACCGGAACCCATCTTTTCAATGGGCATGGGCCCTTGCTTGCTGAAGAAGGGAAAGGAATCGAAGTTCCCCTTCCCAATAATGGCTTCTTTTTTGACGCCAGTCAGTTTTTCCATTGCCCGGTTCCAAGCGATCACTTTTTTGCGTTCATCCAAGGCAAAAATCGCGTCCGGCAGGGATTCAACGATTAATTGTAGTTGCTGGAAGGAACGGAGCTTCTCTTCTTGTTGCTTTCTTTCGGTGATATCCAAAAAAACAGCCACTCCGGCGGTGATTTTGCCGACACTATCCCGGATGGGCGCCGAACTGAACAAAACCACTCCCCGGGTCCCGTCGCCCCGCTGGATAATCAACTCTTCATCCTTAACCGTCTCACCTTTAATGATGGAACGGGTCAAAGGCCATTCTTCCGGTTCGTAGGGACGCCCATCCAAGTGAAAGCCCTTGTAATGCGTCTGCCCGTCAACTGCCGTTTTGGAATTCAATTTCAGCCGCCAAATCTCAGTAAACCGGTTATTAGCAAAGAGTATTTTCCCTGTTGGAGCATGGGCCACAATCACCCCGGCTGGCAATTGCTCCACCACCGCCTTCAGGACCGAGCGTTCCTCATGCAGTTGAAACAAGACCCGGGACTGCTCAGTCATATCCTGCCAGGTGACGATAGCCCCATCAATTTTCCCGTTAATATTCAGCGGCGCCATGGTAGAGCGAATAATATAGTTTCTGCCTTTGACATTGGTAAAACGAAAGTATTCGTTCTTGATGGTCTCTCCTTGAAAAACCCGGTTAAACGGAAAATCCTCAGGACTGACCTGATCGCCGCTACTATTACGTAACGTCAGCTTAAGAACTAAATCTTTAAACTCTAAGCCAACCGGGTTAAACCCCAATTGCTCCACCGTTAAAGAATTCACTTTAATTATCCGCTTTTTTTTGTCAAAGATAAGCACCGGGTCGGTTAAGGAATGCGGTATCAAGTCCAGATCCGACCGTTCATGCAAACGTTTTTTCACAATTACAAGCTCTTTGGTATTTTCATTGACCTTGTCCAATGCTTGCTTTAATTCTTGCCTGATACGCACCTTTTCCGTGACATCACTCAGGGACAAAACCAAGCCCCGGACTGTCCCGCCTGCATCCTTGATGGGAATGAGGCTCCAATCCCAGTAGATATCCTCCAGACCAACGAAACCGTCGATTAAAAAAGGCTTTTCATAAAAACGTATGGGTTCACCGGTGCGCAAAACATGATTAAAGGCTTTCTTATTTTCCTCGCTGGGAAAAAGGTCAAAATGATTTCTCCCGATTAGTTGTTCTTGCTCATAACCAAAATACCTGGTATACGCCGGATTAACTTGGATGAAGTTGAATTTGTTGTCAAGATAAGCCAGACAGGTCTCGGTATTTTCTATGACAGCCCTCAGGATATTTCGTTCACGCACCAGTTCAACGGCCCAATTGTCCCCTATGCGCTCCATGTTATTTTGCCTTGCCATCCATCTCGCCCTCCGCCCATGTTGGGGTGGATTTTTTTCGTTGTATATTTCGTTTGTAATTTCTAAATTCCTGCACGAAGCAAAAATAATGACAAAATCTTTTTAATGTTCCCATTGTATTCCTTGTAACAGTTTTATCTTATATTTATGATATATTCTATTCTGACTTTTTATGTTATTCCTATTGGTGATTTACTTCCATCCCTTTTACTTTTAATATTGTTAAACGAAAGCGCCAGACCCATCTTTGTTCCAATGGCATATAATGAAGCAAAAAATTAGGATGATAGCGAGGGATAGTCATGGGAAAAAAACGCCATAATGACCAAGGCCTTCATATCCATTATTACTACTCGGTCACTTCATTTGATGACGGGCATCTGCACTATATTCAACAGGTCACGGATCCAGCGCCAAATACCCCGCACCACCGGCACAAATATGCAGGCCCCACCAGTTGCAGTAACGGACATCATCACCACTATAAGGGAAAAACCGGCGATGCAATTGCTATCAGTGGCGGTCATGTCCATAATTATGCGGGTCAAACCAGTAAAAAATACGGTCATGTCCATCAATACTTGGGTACCACAGGGTTGGGGCAGATGATCCGGCCCGGGTTTCAGGAGAACCGTTATTATTAAATCGCTCCGTACAAAAGGCCTTTTATTCTATTATTAAAAAAGCATGGCCACAGGCCTGCTTTTTGCTGCTATAATCAAACTGTATCGTTGAAAAAGTGGCAGAAAGAATTTTACCCGACAGAGGCGGAGCTGCAAAAGGCAAGCGCCAATATTCATCCAACGGATAATGGTGAGCCAGAACGCAGGAGGGGTCCGGATGGCGCCAAAAAAACGATCATACCTACGCAATATTATTTCACCCACACTAATGCTGGTGCTCGTTCTTCTCTTGCACCACCGTTTCCCCTACAAACAGGGCTTGGTTTTTATCGTGATCAACTGTATCTGGATTATCTTTACCCACTGCCTGCAACAGCCTTTAGCCCCCAAAAACCCGGTGCAAAGTGTCGCCAGACCCGCCAAGGATTGGGAACGCCGGTACTTCATCTTGGCTACACTCCTGGAAAACCTCATCCTCCTTGTCACCGTAGCAGATGCCGCCTTTCGTTCCTGGTACCCTGCCCTAACCTGGAGTTTCACCTGGACCGGTATTGCTTTATTTACCGCCGGGCACCTCCTTTTTTACCACGCAAGACGGTCAAACCCCTTTTTCTATCCGGTTTTCCAGGTGGAACCAGAGCAAGGCCATGTCCCATGTTCTTCCGGGCCATACCGGTTAATCCGCCATCCCGGGTACTTGGGGGGCGCCCTTTTTCATCTTTCCACCCCCCTGATCCTGGGTTCCTTCTGGGGCCTTCTCCCGGCTTTGGCCTTTGTTTTAGTTCTGGGGCGAAAAACATATCTTGAAGATATGGCCCTCCGTAAAGAACTCCCCGGTTATACTTCTTATGCCGAAACCGTCAGATACCGGTGGTTCCCGGGTCTTTGGTAAAAATAAAAAGGCCAGGATATAAAGGAGAAAAAGAGAGCCGCCCGGATTTCCCGGGTGGCTCTGCGCTTTACTATCCTGTCGTGTTATTTATTGTACTTAATAATTAGCGTTCCGTATGGCTTTAACTCCACTTCGCCTTGTTGGGTATCCACCCCGTGGAGCAGTTCCTTGCCACCAACGGGTACCTTGATCTTGCGGGCTTGGTCCTTTTGGTTGTGAATTACAAGGAGTTTATACTTGACATTTCCTGTAATTTCATAACCATAGATACCGCTTGGAGTCTCAACTTTAGTGTAATTTCCATAAAACATAATGGGATGAGCCTTGCGAATTTTGATCAACTTCTTATGCAAGTTCAGGAGACTATTGGGATCTTTCTGCTGCTCCTCCACGGAAATACCGTCATGGGGACGACAATTGACCATACTCCCGCCCCATTTGCGGGGATTGGGCATACCAGGTCCTTCCGCTGAGGCGTACCAATCCAAGGGTTCACGTATATTCGGGTCCGGTTTGGCCCCCAGTTGTCCCAGTTCATTACCATAATAGATAAAAGGTGTCCCTGGCAAGGTAAGAAAGACCGCAGTAGCCAGACGAATTTTACCCGGGTCTCCGTCCAGTTCGGAAGCCACCCGGTTCATATCATGGTTGGACAGGAATGTGCTATCAATGAAGTTTGGTGAATATTTGCGATATTGAGTGTACATCATATTGATATTTGTCACCAAGTCAAAGGGTAGCCCTTTGGCAAAATTTACAATATGAGCAGCCAAATCAAAGTTAAAGGCAGAATCCATATCGCCCATATATTTTGCCACTTCACTGCTGGAGGTCCAACATTCCCCGACGATAAACGCATTGGGATTGATGGATTTAACATGGGTGGTAAATTCTTTCCACCAACTATGGGTAACTTCAGGCATTTTATCGTCAATATGTTTGGCCGCATCCAAACGGAAACCGTCAACCCCGTCGGAGAAGTCACCGTCACCGTTGGGATCCAACCAAAATTCGGCCACTTTTTTGATCTCTTCCCGCACGCCCGGATAACGGAAGTTCAAATCAGGCATATTCGACCCAAAAACGGCATAATAATCATCTTCCCCGTTATTGAACCAAACCTTCTGCCCCCAGGGCCCGGCCAAGTTGGTGTTGTCGAAGCGGTCGGCCCAGACATAGAAATTACGATATTTATCATATTCTTCATTATCCGGATATTTTGCTTGACTAAACCACCGGTTCATATACGAAGTATGATTAACAACCAAGTCAAGAACGACTTTGATCCCCTGTTTGCGGGCTTCCTTCAAAAACTCCCGGTACGCTTCCATTCCCCCATAATCTCTGCGGATTTGCTTGTAATCCAATATGTCATAGCCATGAACACCGACCGAGAGGAAGCAGGGCAAAATCCAAACCGCATCAATGCCCAAATCCTTTAAGTATCCTAATTTTTCTTTTAAGCCAATAAAGTCGCCGATACCATCCCCATTACCGTCGTAAAAACTTCGCAGATAGACAAAGTAAAACACGCTTGTTCGCGCCCACTCGGCCTTTTTGTCGGCATCAAAACCGCCCAACTTCACGAAGGAATGAACGGGACTGCTTCCCTGTGCAGCCTTTACTTTATAATAATATTTCCTACCAGGCTGGAGACCATCAATAACCAGGCCCTGCCGGTAGTCGTATCTATTCTCTTGTTTGACCATCGCCAGCTTCCTGGGATTTTCTCCCAGATAAAACTTGACGGTGCCGGGTTCCGTCCGGAAAAGAAACTTCACGGAATTGGCATCAAGTTCAATATAGTCTTCAACCTTTGTTATAGCTGGCTCTTTCCCTTTGGCGTCAAGTAATACGGGTGTTGTAATACTGACAACAAAGGCTAAAGCGAATACCACTACCCACCACTTTTTCATCTGCTTCCCTCCTGCACCTTTGTCTTTGGCGAGAACAGCAAGGAATGCTGCCGTTCTTATTTGCTGTACCTTTCTGAGTGATTCTCCTTCTCACACTTGTATTCCTGCCTATTTTGGTAAATTACTGCTTGCTTTGGATCTCCGGTAAGTTACAATAAACCCGCAAAAACCTATGGTTTTTGCGGGTCTCCCGTAATTTATGGCAATTTCCCTTATGATAACTGTGTTTGGGAGTGCGGCAGCAAGCAGCCGCAGGATTCTCTGATCATGAACTGGCAATGCAAAATGACACGGGTCACCTTTATCTCTTCTTCCCTGGATTTGAGCAGCATTTCGGCGGCAGTCTTCCCCAACTCATAGGTGGGTTGCGCCACCGTGGTCAAGAAAGGACGAAAAGCTGTAGCCCATTCAAAATCGTCAAATCCCACCACAGCAATTTCCTCCGGACACTTTACATGATTGTTCTGGAGAGCCTGCATCAAACCAATGGTCATGAGATTATTGGTACCAAAGACGGCCGTCGGGCGCGATGGAAGGTTCAACAGCTCCAACATGGCCTTGTATCCTTCCAGCGTATTTGAATACCCGCTCTTGATTAACTCGGGATCCAAGGGGATGCCATTGGCTTTAAGTGCTGCTTCGTATCCATTTAACCGCTCCTTGGTGCTGGAGATATCTTTTAAACCAACGATAATACCAATCCGGCGGTGCCCCATGTTAATTAGGTGCTGTGTGGCTTGATAGGAGGCTTCGGTATTATCAACCACCACCGCCGGTATCTTCACGTCTTCCAAATAACGATCAATAAAAATCATCGGCAGGCCACTGCGCAGTAGATCATTAATATAGTTCCGATTGCCGCCGGTAGGAGCCAAAATAATGCCATCCACTTGTTTTTGGGACAGTAGTTCGAGATATTTCCGCTCTTTTTCCGGCTTTTCATCACTGCTGCATACAATCAGCTGATAACCCAGTTTGGTAAAGACATCGTCGATGCCCCGAAACATACTGGTAAAGTATGGGTTTGACGCATCGGAAATAATAACACCAATAGTATTTGTCATTTTTTGCCGTAGACTTTTGGCAATACTGTTAGGCCGGTAATCAAGCTCAGTCAGTGCCCGGATCACTCTTTCACGGGTCTCAGGGAGAACGTTCTTTGTATTGTTAATCACATAGGACACAGTGGCCACGGATACGCCAGCTCTTTTGGCCACATCCTTCATTTTCACGTTTCCCATAAATACATTCTCCTTCTTTTTACCATAGGGCATTGCCTATGGAAAGCATTAAAAACTTATGAATCAAATTAATTATACCGAATAATCGTTTAAATCACAACGGCCGATGCAAGTTTTACCAAATATTAACTTGTTAAACCCTATTCTAGCTTGTCAAATCCTTCGTTATGCCAAACATTGCCGATGAGTTTTTCGCCATATTCAGGTCATAATGATTTTGGACCGGCAAGACCAGACCACCCTTGTCCCACCCTATCTGATTTCTTTGGGCGGGTTGATATAAGTCCTGTGAAAAATAACTGTAATTCACTTAAATTTCATATCCCAGACCCGGAAGAAAGCGATAAAATATATCAAAAGTCAATTTCGCATTCTGATAAAAAACCGCCCGGAATTCCGGACGGTTTTTCTTCTTCTGGCAAATTATCATTGTAAATCTTACTGCTTAATACTCCTCAATTAGAATGACACCGTTTTCTGCAGTAAAAGTAACTTTTCCATTAGTGACTATGCCGGTCTCACCATTGTATGCATTACGCACCCGCGTTCCCTCAGCAAAAACACCGGCGACTGTCACTTCTGTTTCGCCTGAGGCATTAATCTTGATCACAACTTTATCGTTGTTCCAAATCCTCCCGTAGGTGTCATTGCCAAGGCTGATCTGTGAACCGGCCCCCACTGCAGGGTGCATGTTCCGGAATCGTCCAAGCTTTTGCCAGTGGGCCAAGACTTCCGGGTTAGCTCCCCAAACATAGTCACTGCGGGTCCGTTGCTGCGAGTCGCTGCACGGCGGGCCCAGAGGCCGATCGTTTTCATCACCGTAGAAGATCTGCACGCCGCCTGGACAGAGGAGTAAACAGGTGCCGGCATGGATCTTGTTGCCGATGGCATACAGTGTTGTATCATGAGAGGAAATATAGGTCAGTACGTTCCATGTCGGATCACTGTTAATAGCATCGGCATAGGCTTGCCAGGTGGCGCCAACGGTCTGGGTGTTTCCGGCTTTGTTCGGGAAAGTGAAGTTGATCATGGAGTCAAAACCGTTGTCGAAATACGCGCTTCTGCCGACGCCATGATCCCAATGTTCACCCACCATCCAGAAGGGCTCCGTCCAATCAGCGCCTGGTTTACCGGGATTGGCCGCACGCCACTCTTCCAGCGCCCGCCGGCACTCTTCCTTCAGTTGCGCCCAACGACTCAGTTCCACATGTTTTGCTGTATCACAGCGGAAACCATCGATCCCAAATTCCCTGACCCAGGCAGCCAACCATTTGATCACATAGTCTGCTGGGGCCAGGCCAAGATCTTTTCTCAATTCAACAGCTGAGGGGTTAATCCATTGGGAATAACCGCTGGTTTCCATGGCCCATTTGTTCTTCAATATATTGGGCAGGCCTTGGCTAGTGGTCAACTCGGTGCGCAGGTCGGGCAAGCCGGATAATGGATTTTGCAACTCGGAACCATCACCCTGTGTATAGCCTTGGATGCCCGTTCGCACCCAACCGGTGCCCCACCAGTTCTGCCATAATTCTGGGTTCTGGCAATTTTCATAGTTAATATATTCATGGTGAGAATGCCAGTTCTGGCCAGGACCAGGCGTCCAGTCATTAACTAGCCGCATCTTGTCATACTCACCAAAGTTATAGGTGTTCATGTCCAAAATCGTATTATAGCCGGTATGATTGAGAACAACGTCCATAACTACCCTGATGCCGAGGGAATGGGCTGTATCGACAAATGTGCGCATCTCTTCAATCGTACCCATATTTTGGTCCATCATCGTCCAATCCAGGGCGTAATAACCATGGTATGGATAGTGTGGAAAATCACCGTCACCGCCGCCGCACCAACCATGGATCTGCTCATACACAGCGGAAATCCAAATGGCATTAACCCCAAGATCGGTGAAGTAACCCGACTGCAGTTTTTGGGTCAGCCCTGCTAAATCACCGCCATGGAATGTACCGGTATTCAGCAAGGGGCTGCCGTAATCTTTTCTTCTGCCATAAGATTCATCATTATCGGGATTGCCATTGTAGAACCGGTCGGTAATCACAAAATACACCAGCGCATTGTCCCAAGTGAAAGTGCCGGTAGGCGGCATATAGTCATCATCGCGTTCAATGACTACAGTCTTTGTGGAAGTACCGGCGCTGCTGGATGCTGTTACACTTAAAGTACCGGATTCCTTGTTGTTAAGATAATCAGCTAAGGTGAACTGGGCTAAATCCCCATTAAAGGTTAAGGTGTTTCCGTTGAAAGCAGCTGATTTGCTGGTTACTTCTGCATTCCTTGGCGTAACCCTTACTTGGATCACCGTCGAACCTTTGTAGGGATGGCTGCCGTCCACGCTCACAGAGATGACTGGCGGCGCTGGAGCTTCAGGATTATAATCATACCACTGATTGTCCGTATAATACCAGCCTTCGGCATTTGCCCGGTGCAGATCTGCGGTCTGGCGGCCTTGACCTTGACCATCATTAAACACAATATTCATGGCGGTGGCTCCGGCCACAGTATAAGAATACCAACCATCCCCGTCATATTGCATTAAAGGACCGGGCCATGGGCCGCTGATTGGCACTGTGGAAGGAACCGTGTTCCAGTAATGTATGCGAACTGTTTCAGCCCAGTGATCAGGCCGTTTGAAATGCACTGTTAAACCTTGGACAGCGCCTTCATTGTTGACCGTCACGCTTACGGCGGCGGAAGTACCCACATTGCCAGCGACGTCATAGGCCTTGGCCGTCAGGCTGTAGGAGCCGTTGGCCACTGCCGTGGTATTCCATGTTACGCTGTAGGGCGCTGTGTCGTCGGTGGCTATCAGGTTTGTGCCATAGTAGAACTCAACCCGGCTTACGCCCACGTTATCACTGGCCGTTGCACTGACCGTCACATTGCCGGAGACCGTGGCGCCAGCTGCCGGCGCTGTCAGCACCACCGTCGGCGCAACTGTATCGCTGGGACCGTTGCTGACCGTCACGCTTACGGCGGCGGAAGTACCAACATTGCCAGCGACGTCATAGGCCTTGGCCGTCAGACTGTAAGAGCCGTTGGCCACTGCCGTGGTATTCCATGTTACGCTGTAGGGCGCTGTGTCGTCGGTGGCTATCAGGTTTGTGCCATAGTAGAACTCAACCCGGCTTACGCCCACGTTATCACTGGCCGTTGCACTGACCGTCACATTGCCGGAGACCGTCGCCCCAGCTGCCGGTGCTGTCAGCGCCACCGTCGGCGCAACTGTATCGCCAACATCCCCGTCGGGATTTGTGTCATACCAGACACCAACAATTTTCCCGTCGGAGATGCCGGTGGGCACCCACCAACCCTCACCCGTCCGCGACAGGTCAACGGTCTGGGCTGAACCGTTATTGAAAATAACATTGGCAGAGCTGGCTCCCGGTACAACAAACAAGTACCAGTTGTTGCCTTCCGCCGTCATGGACTGCCCAGGCCAGGTGTTTTCTTGGGGAGAACCGTTGGAATTCCAGAAATAACAATTGAAAGTGGACCAGTTGGTGAAAGAGTTGTTCTTAAAATGCACCTTCAAACCGGTGGCCGTGGCATTATTCACCGTCACGCTGCGCGCGGCGGAGGTACCAACATTGCCAGCGGCGTCATAGGCCTTGGCCGTCAGACTATAGGAGCCGTTGGCCACCGTCGTCGTATCCCATGTTACGCTGTAGGGCGCTGTGTCGTCAGTGGCTATTAAAGTTGTTCCGTAATAAAACTCGACCCGGCTTACACCCACATTATCACTGGCCGTTGCGCTGACCGTCACATTGCCGGAGACAGTCGCCCCAGCTGCCGGTGCTGTCAGCGCCACCGTCGGCGCGATGGTATCGCCGCCGGATTGGTTATTGACCGTTACTCTCCTTGCCGCCGAAGTCTGCACATTCCCCGAGGTGTCATAGGCCTTGGCGGTCAAGTTGTAGGTTCCGTTGGCCACCGTCGTCGTATCCCACGTTACGCTGTAGGGCGCTGTGTCATCGGTGGCTATCAAAGTTGTTCCGTAATAAAACTCGACCCGGCTTACACCCACATTGTCACTGGCAACAGCGCTAATCGTCACGCTGCCGGAGACTGTCGCGTTACTGGCAGGAGCTGTCAGCGTCACCGTCGGCGCAACTGTATCGCCAGTCCCCGATGTATTTACGCTAATCTTATCAATCCAGACTGCCTGACCGTTATAAATGGTATTAAGACTGATATAATATGTAGTTTTACTGTATGACCCCTTGGGATCATTAACTGTGGTATCCGTTAGGCTGTTATTCACATTCGCATTCCATTGCCCGTTGAAGTTAAAATTGGCATTGGCATTGGCTGTGGTCCTGTAGTGTACCACTACCTTTGTGGCGCCGGAAGGCAACCCGTTAAATGTTATCTTCCCGCCACCTTGCGTAAGCTTTACATAGTTCCCTTCGACTACCGCCCCTCCCGATAAGGTAGCGGTTTCTGCTTGAAAATCAACGGCGAGCGCAAGTTGGCCGGTGCATACCAGCAGCAATGCCGCCATCATTACAAGCAAAGCCTTTTTCAAATTCACCACGACTTTCCCTCCTTAGAAAAT
>Ga0209537_1004235_pt1 | contig 12398 bp, 16 predicted proteins | sample BioPla4DNA1_FD_187698 | JGI IMG/M metagenome (GOLD analysis project Ga0209537, IMG submission 187698) | Biogas fermentation microbial communities from Germany - Plant 4 DNA1 (SPAdes) (version 2) | ecosystem: Engineered > Bioreactor > Anaerobic > Digestate | place: Bielefeld, North...
TGTAACCAGCAAGTTGTCTGGTGAGAACGGACTGCCTGGCGCGGCTGATACAGCAGTAAGCTCTATCAATAGTCAAATCGAAGCGGCAACCAACCCTTCCGGCGAGTAATCACTCTATTCTATAGTAATCTCTCCTTTTAAAAGGCTGTACTGAAAGAGTACGGCCTTTTTTATTGAGGCAACTATTTAAGGCAACTATATAACGATGCTGGCCTGAAAGGGGGCGAATACGAAGGCCGCACTATAGGTAATTAAAAAATTAATTAATAATAGGAGGTATTCATTATTCATGCAGATCATTAAGAAGGTTGTTAAGACTTTGAAGGATGAACGCGGTGCTTATGGTGCTGTTGAATTGATGGCAATAGTAGCCGTTGTAATCGTGGTGTCTGTGGCTGTAACCAGCAAGTTGTCTGGTGAGAACGGACTGCCTAGCGCGGCTGATACAGCAGTAAGCTCTATCAGTGGTCAAATTGAAGAAGCTACCAGCGGCGGCATTTAATCTCTCTTTAAGCAAAAAGGCTGTACTGAAAGAGTGCAGCCTTTTTTATTGAGGAAACTATTAACTATACGGAGGTAATTTTATGGGCGTTTTAAAGAATGAAACCGGAGCTTCTATAAGTGTAGAGCTATTGCTGGTTGTAGCCTGTGTCGTATCAATCGGTATAGTCATATCTGGCAAATTAACAGGCGTTTTACAGGGATTTCACGGTCATGTAAAAGACAACATAACAGATATAACGGGGAGCGGATATTAATGCACAAAATATACGCACAAACCGGGGCGGCTTTAAGTGCCGAGTTGCTGATTATCATTGCTATAATCTGCTTTTTAATCTTTGGCAGCCAGGATTACTTTTTAGCTCAATTAAAAATACAGCAGGCTGAACATATCAAAAATTATTATTTAGACCGGATGCGATTAGAAGGGTGTTTAACGGAACATGACGCACAAGGCTTGGTTGAAGCTCTTAATAATAACAAGTTAGTTTTAACCAAATTAGAAGCCCCGATAGAAGATTATTTCTCTATCAGCGGGGTAGATATGTCGGGTTGCTCAGTTGGCAGGGTGGTAAGAAATACGAGTATATCCTCAATGGAGGACATATCCAAATCAGAAGTGTACCTGCGCATGGAAGTTGAAACCGAGGGTTATGGCTTTCCTCTTATAGCTCTTATTGGGTACGACAATACCGATAAACTGTCAATACAAGTGTCGGGGAGGGCTTTAAGTGAAAAAGTTTAACAACGAAAATGCCGCAGTTACATCAATTCTAATCCTGCTATTGATGCCGGTGTTTATATGGGCAGTTTTTACAACACTCGACCACTCTTTTGCAGTAAACAACTCAGATATAAACTTGCAGCAGGCTGTTTCTGAGGGAGTCAGGGCAGGAACAATGTGTATTAACAAGACCTCTCAGGCACATAACGAACCATTAATAGAAGCAGATACCGCCCACATGGTTTTCAGACAGATATTAGCCCGGAACTTAGAGCTGGATTTACTCACCCTGGCACCGAAAGAAGGATCGGGGTTAAAGTCGGCTCCCGAATATACATTTATTGTTTACAATGGCTCAGACAAATATGGGGTAAGCCCGGCCGTTAAATATACTTCCAGCGATCAAGAGGGTATATTGCTTGAAAACAACGGTTTCCCGCAATCATTTGCGATCTATCCGGAAGATATAATTTCTGGTACTGGCGATTTATCCACCAACTTCGAGGCGCCAGGGTGTGTTGCAGTTGTAAGAGTAACCGCGCCTAACATTGGCCCGGGTGAAAGCGAGATTGTAAGGTGGGCTGCGGCCAAGATACACAAAAGGGGTGGTTATGATATTTAAGCGGCAATATGTAATAGCAATCATTATAATGCTTTTAATTGGCATTTGTGCAGGGTTCAGCTCTACTGCTCATAAAAAAGGCATTGTAGCCTGTGCCAATGAATACTTCAGTGCTTTGTGTGACAGTGACATTGAACGGGCAAAAACGCAGGCAACCGGGCAGGCACTTTGGACGCTTGCCAACATACAGGAATTACCGAAGGCAACCATAGAAAAAGCCAACATAAAGGTAGTATCAAGTAATAAACAGTGGGCAAAAGCCAAAGTTATAACCGAAGTACGGCTGAGTGACGGCACACTCGATGTAAATTGGAACGATATAGAGTTGACCAACACCGATCAAGGTTGGAAAATATATATAGTGAAACCTTATGTGCCAGAATTTAACTCTGGAATTATTCTGAATAATGAAACAGATAACTTAAAAAGCGTTTTTGAAGAATATCTCAATACCACATCAAGTAAGTATTTAGTCGGGCAACTTAGGGTTGCACAGGAACAAAATCAAGTCAAATTAAACCCGGTGGAATATAAAGACTTGGAAATATCCTTCGTAGCGGGGAATAAAGACTACCGGCTGGTCAAGGCATCATACCGAACAGAACGAAATGTCCAACTGTATGTCACCTTTTATAACAGCATAGATGGCTGGAAGATCGCCAATATTCAGCAAATATAAGGAGGGAGGGAGTATTGAAAAAGCGATTAATAATACTTGGCATTATTTTGTTTTTAACTGTATTTGCCGGTAGTGCCTATGCGGAAGAATATAAATACTACATAACCCCGGATGACACATTAATTTACATTGATCCGGCTCAAACAACCGCAAAGGTAGACACTGGCCTATATGAAATAAGTTTGCCAAAGCAGCCACCTACTAAGGCCATCACTTTTAGCGGCGAAGGTTTCGACTATATAGCGATGACCCCAACGGAAATATTGCACTATTCGTTTGATGGCAACGAAATGGTTGAAAATACTATTTTAACTGTTTCTGGCCTTAGCAATCCTATAGCAATAGCACCAGGGATCTATCCTGATGTAGTAGTTGCCGATGCTGAAAAAGTAACGCACTACACATTAAGCGGAGGAATGACACCTAATCCTGCACTCAGCATTAATGGTCTGAGCAATATCATAAGTATAGGTGCTAGGGGAAACGATAAGGCAATATTAAGGGACGATAAACTGGAATACCATATGTCTACTGGTTCGGGAATGGTGGAAGTTCCCGTAATGTCGATAAGTGAATTATCTAATCCGATTGATATTGCCTTAGATACGAACAGCTATGACTGTATTGTTTTGGAATCAAATCAGGCCAAATACTACAATTTTACTGGCTCTGAATTAATTGCAAACCCCATGTTGACCATTACCGGACTGAACAATCCGAAGTCAATAGCAATGGACAACGGGAATGTTGCTATTGTTGATGGCAATACGGTTAAACAATATGTGATAAACGGCAGCTCGCTGGTATATTCCAGCGCTTTGTCCGTAACCACGGATTTGAATAAACCAACATCGGTTGCCATAAGGCCCGGAACGCACGATTTATTAATCGCGGATGGCCATGACATCAAATATTATATGTACGATGGGACACAAATGGTTTATAACGCCGCACTATCAGTACAGATAGCAGAAGTGGCCTCCACGAATATGTACCAAAAGAATGCGATAGCGCAGTCGTTACCGATTGATTTAAGTAATCCAGCAAGTCTAATACGCCTGCGAGCATATCACGAATTACCGCCGCAAACTAAAGTGACCTGGTATATAACCATAGACGATGCAGAATGGTTCCCTTGTTTGCGTGTCAGTGGCACACCAGAGGGTTCTATATCCGAAGTAACAAAGGATGGTGGAGCAACCTGGACGGTATTGGGTAATGCAGGACAGGTAAATCCCCTTTCTAATAATCCTGATCTATGGATACCGGTTGCTGAGGCAGAACAGGTAAAGTGGCGAGCTGTCCTTGAAACTGCCGACACTAATGTTACTCCAAAAATAAAAGCCCCCAACCCAGGAGTAGAACCAGCAGTAGTGTTGGATATAAACCATCGGCCGGAACCACCGGAATTAGCCTTGCCGACAGGTTGTTATCTCACTACTACCCCAAAGATCGAGTGGGAATACAGGGATAATGATGGAGATATGCAGAGTGCTTATCAAGTCGTAATCAAAAAACCAGACGGTACAGTGATACACAATACTGGAAAAGTATTGTCATCCAATGAGTATTACGAAATGATTACAAGCACTAGCCCCACACAGCCCGGGCCTCTATGGGCTTCGGGGACGAATGAATTTTTATTGGAAGTCAAGGTATGGGATGCCTTTGATCAGGATTCCGATTGGGCTACGGGTGATTTTTGTGTGTTGGGTATTGAAAGACTGCGGGTAAAAGAGATCGTAATGGCACCGGAAGGGCAGGTAATACCTGATCCTAACGACCCTACAACGCACCTAATGATTAACCCGGGGGCAACAGTCAATTCATTGCCCTTAGCAAAGGCCGGTACTAAAGTAACTGTTCTGGTAGATGCGGTCAGCAACGGATACAGTTTAAATGCAGATTTTCCGTATCTTGCAACAACAGCCATATTACAGGGGCCACCGGTCTGCGTGGCTACATCTGGCTCAAACCGAAGGTATGAGGTTACATTCTGGACCGAGGCCTCAACCAAAGAAGTGCCTGAAGGCACGGTGGTAAAAACGCGCATGTATGACAGCTCCGGAGCCGCCCTTCAAACGCCACCATATGCCGATGGGGTGGTAGTAATATCGGACTCCATGTATAGCGAATGGCTAGTGGTACTGCAGGGTAGAGAATTATAACAGGACATAACGGTGAAAAGTTTATCGGCCTCATGTTGACGGCTACATTAGTAAAGGAGTGAGGAAATATACAGTTTAACTAGAAACTCTACTTGTAAATCGTCTAAGGCAATATTAGGAGGGCGAATAAGATGGTGATAAATAATTACAAGCATAAAACACATAAGTACTTACTAGTCATTTTGCTAGCTGTGGCAGTATTATTATTACAAACAGGAAATGCGCTGGGCGGAGTATGTAACATAGATTTTAGTGGAGTACCATATAAGGTAAGTAAAAATTTAACAATGTCAGATGGCAGAAGGCTCAATGTATACAACTATTCCAACACATATGTAAGATTATATAATAGCGAAGGCACCTTATTAGCAGAAAAATCTTATGGTGATGGGGTCAATCGTATAAGAGCCTTTGGAGAGCTGCCAAATGGGAATGTTTACGTTTGGATACAATATGAGGATACCTTTTATTACCCTAATGTTGAGCAAGAACTGGATGGCAATAACCTTAACACCATTTCATCTGTTACTGGGGTTGATACAGCAAATTCACTTCTAACAGGAAAGTTATTAGAGTACGCCACAAACGAAACGGGCATAGATGTGCAAACTATTAAATCAGACGTACAGATAATTAAGGAATCAATAACACCCACAATTATTTCAGTGACGGGAGTAAATGGAGCCACCGCAACTACCTCAGGGAGTTTCCTGGTGCACATTGAGGCTTATGGGGCGATTGAGTACAGAGCAAAGAGCGATTCAGGCTCATGGACAGAGTGGTCACCGAGCAGCATGATAAGCATGGGCGGTTTAAGCAGTGGGGTTCGAACAATTACAGTCGAAGCCAGAAACGCTACAGGGAATGTATCAAGCAGGAGTATGACTATATTTAGCCTGTAAAAGAGTTTGCTACTATCAACTCCTATCCTTAAAAAGGGATAGGAGTTTTTCTATTTAAAAAATACGAAGGAGGGTAGAATTATCAAGCAAAACTATGGCAGCATTTAACCTATAAAGGAGGATTGAGAGATGAAAAACTGCTTTAAACGAATCGTGTCGATTGGAATAATAGCAATGTTGTTATTATCTGTTGTTGCCGGTCCAGCCATAGCAGGGGAATATTATGTTGGAACATATTCCTGGCGTGCATGGGATAGTTATGGTGAAAAAGTAACATTACAAACAACTGTGATAGCTGACAACAACACTATTACTATTAAGCTAACAAATACAGAACCCCGCCGCGGGTACAGAGGCAAATACCAAATTAATGGTACATGGAGAAATATACCCGCTCAACCATACGATGGCCCAAGAGAATATATATCAAACCCAACAACTGGGTTAATGCCAAATACGGGATATAGTCTGGTAATACAATTGAATACTATATACGGGAGCTACGGATATAGCCATGGAGTATTTGATGACAATAACGCGGATCTTGCTCAGTATACGGTATATACAGAACCAGACATCCCACATAGTTTCTCTTTCCCAACTATAGGGCAAGACTCAGTGCAGATAAGGTGGAACAATAACAATAACCCATCGGATACAAATTATACATTACAGAGAAGGACTGATGGGGAAACAACCTACCAAGACATCATAACAACTACTAATATGAATGAACACATAGACACTGGATTAGCCCAAGATACCAAGTATTGGTACAGGGTAAGGGTTAATGCAAAAAATGGGTACCAATTCTTTTCAAATGAGTTTGCAGTTACAACGGCAAAAGACCCAGCAGTAGCTTCTGCTAAAGCCGCACAAACAGCAGCAGAAACGGCTATGGCATTTGCAGAACAAGCTAAAATCTCATCTGAATTGGCCGCCCAGAGAGCCTGGGACGAAATTGAAGGTAAATCTGCCGCTACCCTGGCCAAAGAAGCACGGGACAAAGTAAACCAGGCCTTAGCCGCATTTAACCTCATGTCACAACCAGTTATTTTGGAGACTTCAGGATTTAATAAGGCTACTTGCACTACTGGAACCACATTCCCTGTTACAATAAAAGCCATAGGCGCAACAGAGTTTAGAGTAAGGGCAAACGAAGAATGGAGCGAATGGACACCGATAGGCCAGTATGCAACGGCAACCGGTTTAACATCACCCGGGGTCTACAATATAGAAATAGAAGCCCGTAATGGGAGTGGAGCAATTACAATGTGCCATATGATGGTATTCAAGCTATAACTAAAGACATTTAATAAAAAATCGGCCCTGGCTTTTGCCAGGGTTTTTTTATGACTATTTAAAAAAGGGGAGTATTTATGGCTAAAAAACCTACCAGAAGGCAGCGTAAGTTAATAAGTGAACACGGGCTAAGACCCGAAAATTGGCTGGTCATTAAAAATCCAGTGGGATATTTGTACATCAGACACCGAAAGACCAGTACTTTAAAGATAATCCCAAACTCGAAACAGAAAACTACTACAGGCGGGTTAGAGAGGTAGTTTTAAATGAAGCTGATACCCGGGTTGAAAACCGATATAACATGGTATTCCCGTATATTGGATGGATTAAAAAAACACGACACTGAGACATATTTACATTGTCAAAGAGTGGCACTTATATCGAACAAGATAGGGCAGATCATCGATTTAACTGAAACCGAGTTGCGCCGACTGAAAACATCAGCTCTACTACATGACATAGGCAAAACAAAGATACCGCATTGCATACTACATAAACCTGAACAGCTGAATGGCAAGGAATGGGATGCCATTAAAGAGCATCCCATTCACGGTGAAAAATTGCTTATACGGTTGCCTATCGATGCAGAAGTGATCCAGGCTGTCCGTTGTCACCATGAAAAATATAACGGAAAAGGCTATCCAGATGGATTAAGCGGTAAGGATATACCTCTATATGCCCGGATTATTGCTATAGCTGACGCCTTAGACGCAATGATTAATAGCCGTCCTTATAGGCAAAAACCTCTATCACTTGATGAAGCCATAAGTGAGTTGCAAATACACTCGGGCATACAGTTTGATCCTCATATAGTCAACCGAATATTGGATATTAAATCAGTCACAAAAATAAATTCTTAAAAGGCGATAAGACAAAATTTCAAGGAGGAAGTATATTGATTAAATCACTAACAAGGCAAACATTAGAAGAATTTTTATGTGGCTGTAAGGATTGTCGGGTATCGCTTATAACTGGGAACAGCGAAGATCTCCATAAGACAGTCTACTCCAATAGTATTATTGCAAATACAATAGAATTTCTCGATGGTGACAACGATAAACCTGATGCAGTAGTTTTTTCTTGCGAGCCTAACGGCATATCTTATGCCGAAGTAATTTTGGTAGTAAACAATCTATTGGAAGTGTACCGCGATGATGAGATATTAGTCTGTGTTTACCCGTGCCTTGAGATAAACATTCCTGATATGGACAAATACCCCTACATCGTAATTGAAAAAGAGTACACGGGGAAGGAGGAAATTACTTTATGTTTAAGATTGGGTTAGACATTGGTTATGGTCACACCAAAGTTGTTGCAGAGGATGGTAAAAGGTTTATATTCCCCTCAATTGCAAAGAAAGGGGATTCCATCGACCTAGACAACCTATTGGGGGCAAGAGAGGATTATATTGCCCGTATAAATAACACGACTTGGTATGTGGGAGAAATGGCCCGCAAAGAAAGCACGTTCGCCACCAGAGCCTTTGAACAGGCTGACAGGTATAATGACGAGGCTTTTCAGGCAATGCTGTCTACGGGGCTTGCATTGGCCTCTCAAGGCGCAGATCAAGACATTATGCTAGTGACTGGTTTACCATTGTCGCTGTATGAAAACTCTCAAAAGGAATTTACAGCCTTTTTAAAAGGTTTTTCTGCTCATATAGAAATGGATAACATCTGTAAAGAAATCAAGGTAAAGGATGCCGTTGTATTTCCGCAGGCCGGGGGAATATTCTTTAGCCCTGCTTGTATGGAAATTAAGAGCAGTTTGCCTGACAACAGCATTGTGACCGTAATAGACATTGGTTATCGCACAACTGATTGTGCGGCTTTCAGTTACTCCAAAGGAACTTTCCAGTTTCTAATTGAGCAGAGTTTTACCCTGGATATGGGGATGTCTAAGGTGTTCCGTATGTTGAGCAAGACCATTGCCAAAAAAATCGGTGCCATAGACATAAGTTTGGAAGAAAGCGAGGTGGTTTTCAATAACGGCTACTGCTACAAGAACAATCAACCTATTTCTATGACCGCAGACATAGACAAACTCAAATCTTCCATAGCGGTCAATATTGCAGAAGGTTATCACGCTGCTTCGGGGCACAACTCCAAAATCAACAATGTCATACTCGCCGGTGGGGGCAGTATAGCTTTAAAAGATGAATTATTAAAAGTATTCCCCGAAGCCCTAACAGTTGTAGATACACAGATGGCTAACGCTTTAGGGTTCTTATCCATAGCTCATAGGTTTGATATTTAAAGTGCAGCACGCGCCAAAGCCCGAACAGTCTGATATTTGCATGGTATCTAGTGCTGCAAAATTAGTGCAGCACACGCCATTTTCACCCTTGCAGCACACGAAACCCGTCAAAGCCTTATAAATTGGGGGTTCTGCGTGTGCTGCAGGGTATTTTCTGTCATGGGGGAAAATTTATGAAAAGAAGAACTGTTCGAGTAGTCTTATATTTTCCGGGGGATCACCCCGTTAGTCAGTATCCCGATAAAGATCGCAATGCGATAGTCAAAGAGCTGGTAGAGCAGGCGTTGGCCTCTAATGATACCTTAAAAGAGATACAGAAGGAATTAAGGGATATAAAGGCTATGTTAAGCAGTGGGACACCCTGCAAGCCAGAACCTATCACCGGCATTAAGCTATCAGACAGCGACATTGCATTGATAGATCAGATATTAGGCAAAAATTAAAGAAAGGAACAAAATCACTATGAACAAAGCTGAATTAGTCGCGGCAGTTGCTACTCAGTTATGCAAGAGCAGAACCGAAACCGAAGCCTTTGTAAACACGCTGTTGGAAACCATCATTAAAGAGGTTTCCAGTGGTAATAAGGTACAGCTCGCAGGGTTTGGTACTTTTGAGAAGCGGGAAAGGGCTTCACGGGTTGGCCGAAACCCTCAAACAGGGGAAACAATAACTATTCCCTCATTGTCGTTCCCGGGGTTTAGACCGGGCAAGAACTTTAAAAAGAGCGTCAATGCTCAAATTGTTGTAAACTAAAATACAAATCTCAAATTAAGGAGGAATGAAACAGTATGAAAATTGGTGACATCGTAAAAGGTAGGATCACTGCTGTAACACCTATTAATGGGCAGATAATACTGTCAGTGCAGTTAAAGGACAACGCTACTGCGCTATTAAATTTTCACGAAATTGGCATAGAAAAGGTAGATGCTACCAATCTTAGGGTCTTAGCCCGGAAATACATTGGCAGGAAGATTGTTGGCAAAGTGATTGGCACTAATCCGCTGACCATATCCAACAAGCAGGCAGTCGAAGAACTGCGGCAAACAAACAGCCTAGAGGTTGGGCAGGTTTTTGATGGTATAGTGGTCGGCGTAAGCGAGACTAAAGCCAAGATTGAGTACAACCACTGTATTATCACCATTCTACCCCAGGAAGAAATGGGCATAATGCAAGCCAGCAACCTTAAACTATTACTCACTCATGGGCAGAAGTTGCGTGTAGAGGTCATCGAAAAAGACGGGGACAAGATAACCGTATCCCATAAAAGGTTTTTACAGGACAAAGAAGAATGGAAAAACCGCATAGAAAAGTATCAGGTAAGAGGCCAGTATTTAGGTATAGCCACCAATTTTATCAAGAATGGTGTATTTGTCAACCTGGAACCTGGCATTGATGTTCTATGTTCGCCTCAGCCCGAATGGTTCGATATTCAAAGAGGGGACGAGCTGATCATTGAAATAACTCATATCAACGACAAAATGAAGGGAATAGTCATAGGTCGCGCCTTCGCATAATTCCCTCAGCAGTAGCCACCTGGTTATAAAGCCGGTGGCTATTATTTTTAAAGGAGGTTTTTGCATGAATATAAACGATTTCAAGCTATCCAAAGACACAATTAATTACTACAAAAACTTGGGGTTAAAGGAAAAGGAATCGCTATATAATACGGTTGCGGAAATGTATCACGCTTTCGGCCAACTGCTGGTACACAGTTACCTGGACAGCCTGGAATATGTCGAGCAAAACTGGCAGATGGCCGATGGTGAGAACCCTGACATAGTGGAGGCTAAAATATTGGAAAACCCGTACAGGATACACATTTTCGTTAACCAGATACCGGAACACATTAAAACCTATATGCGTGTTCTTCCCAGTTCAAAGGAGAGAAATTATTTTAAGGAAAGGCAAAGATGGAGTTTGATTATGAACACTGCTTTTAGAGAGCTTAAAAGGCAAGGAGTGCAGCCTTTTAAGGATAAAGCAGTAGCTATATACAAATTTCATTTTACCAAGACGGGAGATGCTGACAACTACGCTGTCCGAATCCTAAATAACGCTTTCAGAGATGTAGGATTAATATGGGATGACAGCATACATTATTTGGCAACATACTGCGATGGACTGGTGAATCCTGACAATCCCGGCGTTGAAATCACCCTTTTAAGGCAGGCAGATTTTGCCATATACTACCAAGAAGTATTACAAAAAGTTCCAGTCAATTTTTAAAAATATGCCAAAATGTTAACTAAAGTTAACAAAAATATGGAATATATTAACAAAGATTTGGAAGTATATGGAACAAAAATTGCCATATACTTCCAAAAAAATCGGCTCCCATAAATAAGTATCAGATACAAGGGTGATATTTAAAGTTCAAGCTAGTATATCGGAAATAAATCTCTATAATCGCAAAATACGCCCCCTATGATAAAAACCCGAAACAGAAACAAGGCTTTAAGCCCTGCTGTATCCGATATTTGAGGCCGTTTTTGGTATCTCCCGCCCAGATTCTGGGGAATAAACTATATCCGAATCAGAGGTTACTTGATTTATTTTTGCGATTTTTGGTAGCCCGTCAGCCTTACGCAGACCGGCATTTGAAACAGTTACTACGTGAATAAAATAAGTAATCAGGGCTCCGTGTTGAAGGGGAGATCCACAACACGGCTCCACAACACGGAACCGCCGCCGCAGGGTAGCCGGCAGGGTAAAAAAGAATCGAAAGCAAAGTCAAAGGAGACAGGGCAAAAAAGTAGACAAAATTAAGAGTAAAAATCATCAGGATGAAAGGGGATAAAGGATGCCAAGGAAGTGGTCAAAGCAGGATGGAGATTTAAAAATGCTCAAAGCATTATACAAGCACCGGTATTTAAGAGGGAAGGTGCTGGCACTAATTTCAGGCAATAGTGAACAGAAAGGCTATGACCGAATAGCAGCACTCAAAAAGCAAGGGTTAGTGGCGAGCGAAACATTGGTAAAGCAGCAGCGGTGCGGCTCCAGGGTAATCAACAAAAAAGTAGCATCGATCTATTATTTAACTACCAAAGGCACAGTAGCAGTCAAGATTCTGTTGGGATTGGACGATCTCACAGGGGAAGAACGAGGCCGAAAGCCCACAGAGTCCGAAATGGAACGCGCGTACCGGGTTAGCTTGTTGCTGGAAGGACTGATCGAATTATACGAAGGCTTCGAGTCCCCCGCAGAGTACAAGGCCCAGCAGGGTTTACCCAACTTTGTGCCAGTC
>Ga0209537_1004241_pt1 | contig 12373 bp, 12 predicted proteins | sample BioPla4DNA1_FD_187698 | JGI IMG/M metagenome (GOLD analysis project Ga0209537, IMG submission 187698) | Biogas fermentation microbial communities from Germany - Plant 4 DNA1 (SPAdes) (version 2) | ecosystem: Engineered > Bioreactor > Anaerobic > Digestate | place: Bielefeld, North...
CCTTTCTCGGGAATTTCTTCAATAATACCTACACTCTTCTGCCGCAGCGCGTCTCTCAGCACGCCCCTAATCTTATATTTCTTATTTTCACGGGTTACAGGGTCACCCATTCCGCTTTCCTCAATGCTCATCTTGACCAATTCTCTAAAGGTCTGGGTATTTGCAACTTTCCATGCTATAGCCCTTATAGTACGATCAACTTCTTCCTGGCTCCATTTTTCAAATATTTTCTGTGCTGCATCAGCCCTTGCAAACTTTTCCTCAATTTCGTCTATCTGGTCTTGGTCAAGTTTTGCATATACTTCCTCCATTGAACTCATTCTACTCATAATTATTCCTCCAATCTGATAATGGTCGCTTTGAATATGCTATATATTTCCTGCTACTGAGACACACATATGTGTATCTCTAAAGTTCAATAGCTGCCTCCCGGATTTATTACATTTTGTACAAATCCCTAGAAATGCCCGCCTTAAGTATAAATGAATCGGTATCATGGCCTACCATATGTCTTACCTTCCTGGATAACTCTATTAACCTGACAATATCTATGCCGGTTTCTATTCCCATCTCATCCATCATATGTACAACATCCTCAGAGGGAACATTTCCCGCTGCTCCTGGAATGAAAGGGCAGCCACCCAAACCGGCGAAAGAAGAGTCAAATTGTGTTATCCCTGCCTGCATAGAAGCCAAGATATTGGCCATAGCCATTCCCCTCGTGTTATGAAAATGCAGCCACCATTTCACTTGCGGATAGCGTTCCTGCATACTGCTGCATATCGAATAGACTTGATTGGGCACAGCCATACCGGAAGCATCGGACAAAGATATTTCGGTTATGCCAACATTCAAGTAGGCTTCTACTATACTCTGGACATCATTAAGCGGTATGTCTCCCTCCCAGGGAGAACCAAAAGGCATGGAAATGGACCCGGATACCTCTATATCATGCTGCCTTGCAAGAGTAACAATTTCTTCAAAACCGGCAACACTTTCTTCTGGGGTTTTATTCAGATTTGCGAGATTATGTTTGCGGCTTGCTGACACATTAAGCTTAACCTTCCGGCAGCCACAGTTTATAGCCCGCTCTACGCCTTTTTTGTTGGCAATCAGTGCACGCATTTCCACTCCGCCAATACTGCTTAAATGCGAAAAAAGCTTATCTGTGTCTGCCATTTGAGGTACAGCTTTCGGACTCACGAAAGAGCCTAATTCAATTACCTTGAAACCGGCTGCTATAAGCTCGTTAGCCAACTCCAACTTTTCCGAGGTTTGAAATATCCTCGTTTCATTTTGTAAACCATCTCTTAGACCGACCTCGCACAGGGTTATCCTTGATGGAAGTTCCAAGCTTCTTCCCCCTTTAAAATCATTCTAATGTCTTTTTACTAAATCATTTGTATATTGTATTTCCTGTATAGTCTAATAGATTGATTCTATATCTTTCGAACGGTCACATTTTTGGGTAACCACAATAGAACTATTGTCTTGACAGGTATGGGAATACTTGCTGAATTATTAAAAAAATATTTCTTATTTTATAAGTATCTTATATCATAATTACTTGACTGTCCAATACTTGTTTTATATAATTTAATAGAAGTTTTCTATAACTTTTGTGCCATAATAATAAGCAATTAACTTTTTAGCATAATGCAAATATAAGTTTAATAGGAGGTTGTACCATGACATTACAGCAATTGAGATACTTTGTAGAAGTTGCGCATACACTACATTATACTAAGGCGGCTCAAAACCTTAATATATCTCAACCCAGCCTCAGTTACGCCATTTCCCAGCTATCTAAAAAACTGGGCGTACCTTTGTTTAGAGTAGAAGGTTTAAAGGTTTCATTGACTGAATATGGTGAAGCCTTTCTTCCGTATGCCGAAAGTGCTCTCAACATCCTTGCCCAAGGCGAAGCCCAGCTTAACAGAATGAGTAACCCTTCAAACGGAAACATTACCCTTGGATACATTTATTCTGTAAGCTTTGATGCAATACCGCAATTAATAGACGAGTACTATGCCTATAGGGGCAATCGCAATATTAGTTTCAGCTTTCAAGTAAATATAACGGATTTGTTAATAGAGAAACTGATTGAGGGATCGGTTGATGTTGTCATCGCCCCATTTACTGAAGCTGTGAGCGAATGCATTAGCTCTATCCCTTTATTCGAGCAAGAACTTTATCTCGTCGTGTATAAGGATCATCCATTGTCAAGATACACCGCCGTAACGATAGATGATTTTAAGAATGAAAAATTCATAATGATAAGGAAAGGAACCGACCTCTACCAGCAAACCATTTCCTTGTTTAAGAAACACAACATAACGCCCGACATCTTTTTTGAGGTTGATGAATGCAACTCTATGGCTTCTTTTGTAGGAGCACAGCTTGGAATAGCTATAATGCCCAAAATTCCGTCACTTGACAGCTATAAAGTAATCGCCATTCCCTTTAAGGGAAGGACTGTTAGCAGAACAATCAATCTCCTTTGGAATAATAGCATACGGCACACTCCTGCCCTTAAAAACTTCCTGGACTATTACATTTCGTCAAGGTCAAGTAATACCCAGTAAAACAATATATTGGTACGCACATAAGAATCACTAACCTGCCGTCAAGCTCCGGTTGGATATGAATAAATATTACTGCTGTCCAATATAGTTTGACATAAAAATAGCCGGGGTATCGGAAAAGTCCCGATACCACAGCTATGTCCGTTTAATATGCTGTTAACATATAGTCATAGGTCACTTTACCACTTGGACCCACCTGCGAAGAATATTATGATTATAATCAACAGTAAAAATGTCACGCCAAATCCGCCGCCGCCGAATATGCCCTTTTCTTCCACTGCCTTTCACCTCCATGTATCTTACTGCAATATATGTTATGTTTCTAGGTGGTTTTTTGTGAATGGGAATCCCCGGCGGCATCAAAAAGATAGAAGGCCCGTAAGCCTCCTATAATACTACTTTGTCCAGTATCTGTTTTTCCCTGGCAACTGCCTTATCCCTGAGCTCCCCTATCCGGTCCCGCATTTTTTCGCAGTATCCTTCGTCCTTAATGGATGCCAGGTTTATTTCCACGTTGTAGAGTGCCGCCAGCACCGCGTTCCGTGCCATCATCGCCGCGACCGCTCCGTCGGTAACCGCATGCTTATTCCCCTTTTCTACGGCGGTTTCAATCATATCCATGGCCTCCAGGGCCCTTTCGGCAACCCCCATCGGCACCTCCGCCGCTTTTTTTAGACCCTGTTGTATGGCTGCGCTTCGGGCAGCCCTCTCCTGCTCACCGGTTTTGGGCATCCGGTAGGCTGCTATAACGTCGTTAAAGGCGTTGGCATCGGCATCCATCTGTTCCATGAAGAAAGTCATGAGCCCGGAACCGGCCTGTATCAGTTTTTCCATTTCCTCGCTTACCCCTACGTACTCCTTATTATTTACGGTCAGGGCTGCTACCATCGAGCTAAGGGCACAGGCGGCAGCGCCGCAGAGGGCTGCAATGCTCCCGCCTCCGGGAGCGGGGTCGCTCGAGGCGGTCTTATCCAAGAATTCCTTAATGCTCATATCAGCCAGCAATACTTATTCCTCCTGTTCTCTCATCAATTTATTCACCGCTTTATAACAGGTGCTGCTGCAGGGCCTATTATTCACCGGTCCAGTGCCTGTGACCTAATCTTCCCACAGAAGCCTGTTCTCCAGGACCTGTTTCTCCGAAAAGTCCTGCAGTCCCAGGTAATAGGCCGCAACGTCGGTTAGCGCCTGCATGGGCAGGATGCCCACAAGCTCGCTGCCCGCCACGTTTACGCCGTACCTTCTGGCTTCCATTTTTATCATTTCAAAGGACTGGTACAGCGAAGTCTTGGTATAATCCGTCATGTTCATGGATACCTGGACCATACCCTTATCCTTCAGCCCGACGCCTATGGCCTTGCAGTACCTAAGGCCTCCCCCCGAGTGGCGTATCCTCTTTGCAATGGCGTTTGCGATATCAAGGTCGTCGGTGGCAAGGTTAACGTTGAAGGCCACCAGCGGCATACGGGCCCCTATCGCGGTAACGCCCGCCGTTTTATGTACCTCCTTGGGACCATAGTCCGGTTCCCACCCGGGAAGCTTAATCTTTTCGAAGAATCCCTCAAACTGACCCTTCCTTATGTTGGCCAGGTTTTGCCTTTCGGGTGCAGTAGCGGATGCCTCGTACAGGTACACCGGCAGGTTGAACCTTTCAGCCGCTTCCTCCGCCAGGCTCTTCGACAGTTCCACTGCCTCGTCCATGCTCACATTCCTTACCGGGATAAAGGGTATCACGTCCACCGCCCCCATCCTGGGGTGCTCGCCCCGGTGCCGGTTCATATCGATTTCCCGTATAGCTGCCTCCATGGCACCAAGCAGGGAGCTTTTAAGGCCTTCCGGCTCACCAATCAGCGTAACCACCAGCCGATTGTGGTCCCTGTCCGCCGAATAGTCCAAAAGCTTAACCCCGTCTGTTCTGCGGAAAGGTTCCACTATTTTTTCTATCACTTCCCTGTTATTCCCCTCGCTGAAGTTGGGCACGCATTCTAGTATCTTGTTTCCCATAGGCCTCATCTCCTTTATGAATTTGATTTCCTTCCGCCGGCATTTCAAACAGGTCATTATTCAAAATAAAGGGGCTGCCTATCATATCCCGGAATGCCCTGCCCTTAAGAACTTGCCCTTGTAACCGTCTATGGGCTTTCCCTTTATGACCCCCTTGGGCTGGAAACGGCAGGCCTATAACCTGCCGAAAGCCCGTCATTCCCGGATTGGAGACGTTCCATGAACCCTTCCCGGGTCAAGTTATGCCGTCCTTTATATAATTATATACAATTCGGGGGTCCAAATAAACATGCAGCGTGATTATTCAAAGGCAGGCAGTATAGCGCCCTTGTATTTTTCTTCTATGAACCCCTTGACCTCTTCCGAGTTAAGCGCATCGGCAAGCACTTTTAAATCCTGCCTGTTTTTATCCTCGGTACGCACTGCAAGGATGTTGGCATAGGGAGAATCGCCGTCTTCAATGAACAGAGCATCATCCCCGGGCACAAATCCCGCTTCCAGTGCATAGTTTGTGTTTATCACCGCCAGGTCCACGTCTTCAAGGACCCTGGGCAGCGTCGCGGCCTCAAGTTCAACTATTTTTATGTCCTTGGGATTCTCCTTAATATCTTTCACCGAGGCGGTTATGCCAACCCCCGGTTCCAGCCCTATCACGCCGGCCTTATCAAGCAGCATTAGCGCCCGTCCCCCGTTGGTAACGTCATTGGGTATAGCCACCGAAGCCCCCGGTTCAAGGCTGTCAATACTGCCGAGGCTTTTGGAATAAACGCCCATGGGCTCGATATGCACCTTTGCAATATAGGTAAGGTCCAGGTTGTGGTCCCCGGCAAAGGTCTCAAGGTAAGGTATATGTTGAAAAAAGTTTGCATCCAGTTCCCCGTCCGAAAGGCTTAAATTGGGCTGAACATAATCGGTAAACTCCACCACCTGCAGTTCAATACCCTGCTCCTCCAGCATTGGCTTTACAAATTCCAATATTTCCGCATGGGGTACCGGTGTGGCACCCACTCTTATGACAGGCCCGCCTTCACCGGTGCCAACCTTAGCGCAGCCCGCCGCTGCAATTGTTAATACCACTACTGCAAACAAAGCCAACAATACTCTTTTCATAAAGTGCTCCTCCTTATTAGTATAATTTTAATAATATTTCCCAGGTAACACTTGCGCCCCACGGCCGCTATTTAGGCTGCAACTTCTCCAATGAACCTTCCTTTTTCCCGCGGCCGGTTTCAGTGGGTCACTTTTTTTATAACTAGGTCCCCAATCAGCTGTGTTCCCTGGACGAGTACAACCAGTATAACCACAATGGCCGCCAGTACTTTCATATCAAAACCCTGGTAGCCGTACCTTATGGCCACGTGTCCCAGGCCGCCGCCTCCTATGGCACCCGCCATGGCCGAGTAACCGATCAGGTTAACGGCGGTAAGGGTTATCCCCGCTATGATGGCCGGCAGTGCCTCGGGAATCAATACCTTTAGTATTACCTGCAATGTTGAAGCGCCCATTGCCTGGGCTGCTTCTATTACGCCCTTGTCAACCTCCCGTATCGATGTTTCCACCACCCTGGCAACAAAGGGTACCGCAGCCACCGATAGAGGCACTATTGCAGCGGTGGTGCCTATTGAACTTCCCGTCACAAACCTTGTAAAGGGTATCATGACAACCATCAGTATCACAAAGGGCACCGACCTGGTGGTGTTTACCAGAAAGGCCAGTATCGCGTTCAAGGTCCTGTTTTGCGCTATGCTGCCGTCATTGGTTATCGCAAGCATAATACCCAGGGGCATGCCGCAAATTGATGAAATAAGTGCCGACATGCTTACCATGTACAAGGTCTGGTACAGGGCCTTAACCAACATTCTTTATCGCCTCCTTTCCGCGGGGTTGAAGCCCTTCAAAGTCCCTACGCTGTTTGGATGTGTCCACCATAAAACCGGCTGCATCCATACCCGCCAGCAGACCCTTGGTTATTTCCGCACCCGGCCTTGTAAACAGGTCTTGTACACTGCCCTGCTCTACAACACCGCCGTTTTCAATCACAGCCACCCTGCTGCATACTTGTTTTATTACCTGCATCTCATGGGTAACCATGACTATGGTAAGCCCAAACTGCTTATTTATGGACCTAAGCAGCTCCAACACCGAACGGGTGGTTCTCGGGTCCAAGGCGGAAGTGGCCTCGTCACAAAGCAGTACTTTGGGTCTGGTTGCCAATGCCCGGGCAATGCCCACCCTCTGTTTTTGGCCTCCCGATAACTGGGAAGGGTATGCACTCGCCTTATCCTCCAGGCCCACCAGGCCCAGGAGTTCCTGCACCCTTTTATCAATCTCTGTTTTTGGTATCCCCGATATCTCCATCGGGAAAGCTATGTTCCGGTACACCGTTCTTGAAGAGAGCAGATTAAAATGCTGGAATACCATGCCCACCTGCCTCCTTACAACTCTCAAGTCCCTCTTCGTAAGTCCGGTAATTTCCGTCCCGTCAATGTATATACTGCCCGAAGTAGGCTTCTCCAGCATGTTTATACACCTTAGCAGGGTGCTTTTTCCCGCGCCGCTGGGACCTATAATCCCGAATACATCACCCCTTCCAATATCAAGGTTCACATTCTCCAGGGCCGTTACCCCCTGGTTCCCGGTACCGTCAAAAGTCTTCCTAAGCTGCCTTATTCGTATCATCAAAATACCTCCCAATTATGAAAATAACCTCTTCCGGCAAAAAGAAGAGGTTTAAAAAACCGCTTATCTGCCAGAACCAAACGTTCTGCTGGATTTGGCACCTTTCAGACCCTTTAGTCTGGTGGTTGCCGAGGCTTCACTGGGCCAGGTCCCTCAGCCTGCTCTCGATAAGAAGTTTGAATATTCAATTGTAAAAAAAACGACCCTCCCCCGGCAGCCGGAAGAAAGTCTCCGTGTTTTTCTTCCTATCTGCCAGAACCAAACGTTCTGCTGGATTTGGCACCTTTCAGACCCTTTAGTCTGGTGGTTGCCGAGGCTTCACTGGGCCAGGTCCCTCAGCCTGCTCTCGATAGAAATACCGTATTCGGTTTAATGAATTATATACTAACACTGATATCTAAAACTGTCAATAGGTAAACATAAAATAAAAAAACCGAAGGCAATTTCCTTCGGCTAATATTGGTGCCGTGGACTGGACTCGAACCAGCACGAGCGTGGCTCACTACCCCCTCAAGATAGCGTGTCTGCCAATTCCACCACCACGGCGCAAAAGTATCAATTCAAGCTGCAGAATATATTATATAAACAACCGGCAGTTATGTCAATACCTATTGCCGCTGCTCCGGAATATACCATTTTTCTATATTAAGGAATATATTATGGTCCCTTGGTTCCACTTCGCCCCTTACCCTGTTTTTGACAAGCAGCGCGGCCGTTTTGAAGTATAGGCTGTTGTAGGGCAGTTCTTCGGCTACGTGTTTTTGCACCTCTGCACTGGTTTCCTGCCTTAACTGTTCAGTAGCCCAAAAGTCCCGCTGCAGTAAATCATCCATATCTTCGCTGCTGTAAGATACGAAATTGCTTCCCTCTTCCACCTGGTTGGAATGGAAGGCAAAGGACAGGTCAAGGTAATTCGCAAGGTTCCAGCCAAGTATTACCGCATCAAAGTCTCTCTTATTCACCCTCTCCACCAGCTGTTCCCAGCTAAGTTCTTTTAGCTCCACCGCCATACCCAGGGCATTAAGGTCGTCCCTTACCATTCCCGCCGCTTCAAACCTTTTCGGGTTGTCGGAATTTGATAACAGCGTAAACTTTAGGTCATGCTTTTCACCGTCTATCTCCTTTTCAAGCAGCCCGTCATTGTCCCTGTCCGCCCAGCCCGCCTCCTCCAGCAGTGCCCTTGCCTTTTCCGGGTCATAGGAATAACCGGTAACATCTTCCGAGTAAAGCCAGGCATGGGGAGGTATAGGCGTATCAACCAGTACTGCATGCTTCAGGTAAACCTTATCCACTATCATTTCCCTGTTTATGCCGTACTGGATGGCCTGTCGAAGGGCCTTGTCCCGGAATATCGGTTTTGTAAAATTAAGTCCCAAAAAATCGTACTTGTTGGTGGTAAACTCCTTAATATATGACTTCCCTTCCTCCCGGTACCTTTCCCAGTCGGGATAGGTCGCAATCGCCGCATCCACTTCACTGTTCTTAAAGGAAGTTAGCGCAGTGTTTTCGTCAACCACAAACTGCATATGAACCTCGTCTATGTAGGGCTCGTCGCCCCACCAGTCGGGATTTCTCTCAAGGGACAAATGCTTGAAGGGTTGATGCTCCTTCAGCTTGTAAGGCCCGGTACCTATTAACTGAAACTCCGCCGTGCCTTTGGCCAGGTCCTGCGGAGAGGTGTACAGGTGGCTGGGCAGCAGCGGAAAGGTCATTATGTCAAGGGCCCCATTAAACCACTGGTCAAATACCACTTTAACCGAATGGTCCGACAGGGCTTCAAAATATGCAACCCTTTCAATATTTGTGGTATAAAGTCCGGCGTCATCCTCCAGCGCTTTCAGGTATTCCAGTGTGAATATTACGTCCCTGGATGTGACCGGGGTACCGTCATGCCATTTTATATTGTCTTTCAGCGTGAAGGTACAGGAATTGCCGGTTTCCGAAACGTTCCAATCCTCTGCCAGCATCGGCTTTATTTTGAGGTTTTTATCGTAGTCCACCAGTCCCTCAAACACCAGTTTAAGGAAATGAAACGCATCCCTTTCGGTATTGACAATGGGGTTTAAAGTCTTTGGCTCGGTCCCGGCAAAGGTAATCTTACCGCCCTTGACAGGGTTTTCAGGAATCTCCGGTTCCTGCTCGGGACCGTCAATGCTGGGCTGACAGCCTATCAGCGCAGCCGCCAGCATCACAGCCAGCACGCCCGCCAAAATCCTTTTTGCCGTAAACAATACGCTCCCCCCTCATTTTATCCTTTTAAGTTTATCATTATGAATAAGGCCGGGAATCCTTCCCCTTTTTGCTATGGCTTTTCCCTCAACTTCCTTTATATCCATCGTCATATCTATCGGCGCCGCGGATGAAATGTAGCTGCCTACACCAAAGGCATCGGCCCCCGCATCGGACAAAAGCCTTATCTTATCCGGGTTCAGGCCGCCGGATACGAATATTTTAACCCAATTGAAGCCCTCCTGGTCCAGCCTTGCCCTTAACTCCCTAACAAGTCCCGGTGTAACGCCGCCCCTTTCACTGGGGGTGTCCAGTCTTATACCGCCAAGTCTTTCTTTAAGCCTGTTGGCCACCCTCAGGGTCTCCTCCACTTCGTCCTTAAAGGTATCCACCAGTATAATCCTGCTGTGCTCCTCCGGCGTTATACTGTCGTATACTTCCGCCACCTTAAGGGTATCCCCGGCTATTATGAAAGCGGCATGGGGCACGGTCCCGGTGGGCTCTTTGCCTATAAGTTTTGCCCCCAGTATACAGCTGGCATTGTTTGCCCCTCCTATGACGGCGGCCCTTTCCATGACCGGTGCCACCGCCGGGTGCACGTGACGGGACCCGAAACACACAAAGGGCTTGTCCCCGCATGCCTGCCTGCAGTCTCTGGCTGCGGTGGCCCAGCCGCTGGCGCTGGAAAGGCACCCAAGCACCACCGTCTCGAATATTCCGAACTCGCTGTACGGGCCTTCAATCCTCACCACCGTGTCCATTGCCTCAAAGCTGTCCCCTTCTTCAATGGCCCAAATCTTTATATTCTTATCCCTTAGGATGTTTTCCGCTTCCCGGATGCCCGCCATTATACCGGCCTTTCTGGGGAATATCTCCGCGGTCACAACTTTTTCCTGCAGTCCCATATGCGTGAGTATCTCCATTGTCCTTATGAAATAGACATCGGTAGTTTTTCCGGACAGAATCTCCTCGTGGGTTGCGGAATGCAGGGGCCTGTCCATGTCAACCCTGAAATCCTGTACATCCTTGAGCGTTTTAAGCTCTTCTTTGTTTGACATAACCTACCTTCCTTTCCAAAAATGTTTATGCAGCGTGGTACTGCTTACCTCTATTCCCTGTACAGATTGCTGTATATCCTGTAGTTTTTTATTACTTTTTCCACATAGCCCCGGGTTTCGCCAAAGGGTATATGGTCCAGGGTCCTGCCGTCACTGCTGTACCTTTCATCAGCCAGCCACCGGGTCACGTTACCGCTGCCCCCGTTATACGCGGCTATCACGGTTCTAAGATTGTCCCCGAATTCCTTCTTGAGCATATGTACATACCAACACCCAATCATAATATTGGTTTCCGGCTCATACAGCATCTCCGGGTCATAACCTTCAATCCCAAGAACTTCGGCCGCCCACATGCCTGTAATGGGAGATATCTGCATAAGGCCGCGGGCATCCTTGCGGGACGTGGCCTTGTGATAAAACTTGCTTTCGGCTCTTATAATGGCAGCTATAAGGTACGGGTCCACACCGTATTCTTCCGAATACCTGTAAATTATATCCCGGTGGTATACCGGAAATAAAACTCTCATTATCCATGTGGCACTGTTTATCAAAACCATCAGCATAACCGCCGTAATGACCAATACGATTAAAATACTTCGCCTTCTGGATACCGCATCCAAGTACAACACTCCTGAAATGTATACTATCTCATTATATTATTGGCTGGCCCCTATATGCAATATGTTTATTGTTTTCTCCACAGTTTACGGATTTTGGTTTCCAACTCCTTCTTTGTCCCAATGTTTTCAATAATAATGTCCGCGTACCTTTCCTTTTCCTCCATAGGCATCTGCGAATCTATTATGTTTTCCGCCTTTTCCCTGGTCATTCCATCCCTTTCTATCAGCCTTCGGACCTGGGTTTCCCTGTCCGCTTTCACCAGCCACACGCTGTCAACAAGCCTGTGAAGGCCCATTTCTATAAGGATGGCGGCATCTATTACCACTGCCGGTATATCCGACCTTTTTTCAAGTTCCGCAAGCTCTTTTTCCACCCTATCTATCATCACGGGATGCACAATTGAATTGAGCTTTCTGAGTTTATTCCTGTCGGAAAAAACCAGGTCCCCCAGTTTTTTTCTGTCAAGGCTGCCGTCCGGCTGCAGTATATCCTTCCCGAATTGCGCTGCAATCTCCTCAAGGCATGGGCTTCCCTTCCCCACAACCTCCCTGGCAATTACGTCAAGGTCTATTATATAGGCCCCCAGTTCCTTCAGTATACTGCCAACCGTGGACTTCCCTGTCGCAGCCCCTCCCGTAAGCCCGATTTTTAACAATTTCCCGCCTCCCGTCAAACGCTCATTCAAAGGAATCGTAGCTATCACTTCTATGCTTCGTACCAGTTCCTGCCCACCGACATTTTAACCTCCAGCGGCACCTTAAGGTCCACCGCCCCTTCCATGCATTCCCTCAGAATAGCTTTCACCCTGTCAAGCTCGTCCCTGTGGGCTTCTATTATAAGCTCGTCATGCACCTGCAGCACAAGCCGTGACCTTAAGTTTTCCTCTTTCAGCCTGTTATAAACCTTATTCATTGCCAGTTTGATTATATCCGCCGCGCTGCCCTGTATCGGCGTGTTCATCGCCAGCCTCTCGCCCAGGTTTCTTATATTCCTGTTGCCGGATTTAAGCTCCGGCAGGTAGCGTATCCTGCCCAGCATTGTTCTAACCATCCCCTGCCGGGTGCCCTCCTTGATAACCCTGTCCATATACTCCCTTACGCCGCTGAATACTTCAAAATACCTTTTTATGTACCCGGCGGCTTTGCTTCGCGGGATGCGCAAATTCCTCGCCAATCCGAAATCGCTTATGCCATATAT
>Ga0209537_1004248_pt1 | contig 12342 bp, 11 predicted proteins | sample BioPla4DNA1_FD_187698 | JGI IMG/M metagenome (GOLD analysis project Ga0209537, IMG submission 187698) | Biogas fermentation microbial communities from Germany - Plant 4 DNA1 (SPAdes) (version 2) | ecosystem: Engineered > Bioreactor > Anaerobic > Digestate | place: Bielefeld, North...
ATTTCTTAAAATATCTCCTTAAACATCCCTCAAAACCGCATTTCATCTCTCGTTTTTGGGTTAAAGTTATTTTTCTGCATCCTTGTTATTAAGTATTATCGCTTATTTCAGAACTTCGCAATTTACTCAATATAATTGTAATATTATTTTTATTCGACAATTATTTCCGCGGGTCCTGCTTCGGGTGTTTCGTTTCCTCATAGTATTTCCCGGAAAAATAAAATGTGTTAAAATAAACAGCGGATCATATGTCTTTTAGAGGCATGATGCATTTGCAGCCTCATTTTATTATGCGGAAACGGAAGTGTGAAATTATTGCCATTTGACGGAGTTGTTACAAAGGCGGTTGCCGACGAGTTGAATACTAATTTATCGGGCGGGCGTATTTACAAGATATATCAGCCTGAAAAAGACAGCCTCGTGTTTCATATACGAACCGGAAAACGCAATGTCAAGCTTTTTATAAGCTCAAATGCGAATTCGGCACGAATCCACCTTACGGAATTGGATTTTGAAAACCCCGATTCCCCGCCCATGTTCTGCATGCTCTTAAGAAAGCATCTTTCGGGCGGCAAAGTGGTTAATGTCCAGTTCCATGATTATGAAAGAATCATTACGCTCAATATTGAAGCAACTGATGAGCTTGGTGACAAAAACATAAAAAAACTTGTAACGGAAATTATGGGCCGCCACAGCAACATTATTTTGCTTAACCCGGACGGGAAGATTATAGATGCCATAAAACACGTGGATCACGGCATGAGCAGCGTGCGCGAAATAATGCCCGCAAGACAGTATGTTCCGCCGCCGGCTCAAAATAAACTTATACCGTCGAAGATTGATTTCGATGAATTTATAAACTCGGTATCGGAAACAGACAAGCCTTTTGATAAAATTTTACTGTCATCGGTACTTGGTTTCAGCCCGGTATTATGCCGCGAAATATGCCACCGGGCGGGAATTGATCCCGACCTCGGCTCTGCGCAGGTCAACCGGGTTAAGCTTCCCGATGCGGCAAAAATCATAAAACAGATGGTAGAATCATGGGAAGAGCATAAATATTCGCCCTGCGTTGTTTATGATTCCAAGACGGGAAAACCTCTTGATTTTCATGCCGTAAGCCTTACCCATTACGGCTCTTTCGAAAGCTTTCAGTCAATCAGTGAAGCAATAGATAAATTTTACAGAGTCAGGGAAATAAAAAACAGCATCAATAAAAAAGCCAGCGATCTGAACCGGATTGTACGACAGAATATTGAAAGGTGCGAAAAGAAAATTCAAATCCACATAGACACCCTGGAAAAGAACTCTAACCCTGAAATATTCCGTCTGCACGGCGAATTGATAACGGCAAATATCCATAACCTTTCGAAGGGAATGGAGAAATGTTCGCTTATGAACTATTATGATCCCGAACAAAAATATGTTGAAATAGAACTCGATGAAAACCGGACGCCGCAGGAAAACGCGCAATGGTATTTCAAAAAATACAATAAGGCGAAAACAACGCGCAATTTCGCTATGGAGCAGCTAAAACTGGCAAAAACGGAACTGGAGTATCTTGAAAATGTCCTGTACAGTATTGAAAACGCCGATTCTGCCGAAATTATCGAGCAAATCCGCGAAGAACTGCGTACCCAGGGATATATTTATAAAACAAACAGCCGGAAGAAACCCTCCGTGGAATCGTCACCACTTAAATTCATATCAAGTGAAGGATACCCTATATGGGTAGGAAGAAACAACGTGCAGAATGACGAATTAACTCTTAAGCGGGCCAAACCTTCCGATATGTGGCTGCATACAAAAAATATTCCCGGTTCGCATGTTATCGCGCGTATTCCCGATCCTATACCCGATACTTCGCTTCTTGAAGCGGCAAGGCTTGCGGCATGGTTCAGCAGGGCGCGCAACACAACCAGGATCGAGGTGGATTATACGAGAGTAAAATATGTAAAAAAACCAACGGGCGCGAAACCCGGAATGGTTATCTATACAAATTACAATACCGTTATTGTTGATCCCGAAAAACCGGAAAGCGGCGGTGAAACAAATTAACAGCGCCGCTTAAATACCTGTGATTCAGAACAGCCTGCTGCAGACCCGGTTAACATTATAGATTATCTTTTCCCTGTCGAGAGTTTTGTAGTCTCCTTTGTCGTAAAGCATTCTCCCGTTGACGAACACGGTTTCAACATCCGCGGCCTGGGCTGAGTAGGCAAGGTTTGAGGTGAGTTTGTGGCTCGGGAGATAATGCGGTTTTGATATATTTACAATAATCATATCCGCATAATAACCTTCCTTAATACGTCCGGTATCATGAAAACCCAGCGCTTCAGCGCCGTTTACCGTTGCCATTTTGAACGCCTCTTCTGCCTTTACAGCCGTCGGGTCGAGGCTTTTCCCCTTGTGTATAAGCGCCGCAAGGCTCATTTCTTCCCACATGTTAAGGTTGTTGTTACTTGATGCGCCATCGGTACCGAGCGCGACGTTTATTCCTTTTTTCAGCGCGTCCGGAACCGGCGCTATCCCGCTTGCAAGTTTTAGGTTGCTGCCCGGGTTATGGATAAAGGACACATTTTTTTGCTTCATTCTATCCATATCGCGATCGGTAACATGCACGCAGTGTGCCGCTATCGTCGGAACATCGAACAAACCGATATCGTAAAGGTGTCTTACGGGAGTCTTTCCGTACTGCTGCACGCAGTCGTTGTGTTCCTTCACCGTTTCGTCAACATGTGTGTGTATATAAGCCCCGAGCTTTTGGGCAGCATCGCGGATTGCGGCTATATACTGCGGTGAGCAGGTATAAACGGCATGCGGGGAAAACGCGATCCTGATACGTCCGTCCGCTGCACCGTTCCAGTTTTTAAAAAGGTCAATAGCTTCGGATAGCCTTTCGTCGTTCGAGTAATCGTCTAAAACCGCGCCGTTTATCAGCCCGCGCGATAAAAGGGCTTTAAGTCCGGACTGCGCTGTAGCTTCGGCCACCCTGTCCATGAAATAATACATGTCCGCGAAACACGTGGTTCCCCCGGCAATCATTTCGAGCATGGCCAACTGCGAACCCCAGTATATGTCTTCGGAATCCATTTTCGCTTCTATTTTAAAAATATGTTCATACAGCCACGTGTGAAGAGCCATATCATCGGCATAGCTCCGCAAAAGTGTCATAGGAGTATGCGTATGGGCATTTACCAGACCCGGCAGTAAAGTTTTGCCTTCTCCGTTGATTACATCATATCCGGATAAATCGGGCATTTCGGTTCCTAAATACGCAATTTTTTCGCCATCAACCGCAACATTCACATTTTCGAGAATTTCCAACTCATCATTGTAAGAAACAACGGTTATATTTTTTATCACAAAACCCATTGCAATACCTCCGGAATAAGTGGTTTCAAAAAAATTATACCGCCCTGTTCCGCCGCTTGTCAAAACTGGTTGTATTTATGCATTGTTTTCATAGAACGCCGGGTAACAGGAGCCATAGCGTGCTGCCGGTATGTGCTTTTCCGCCTAATGAAACAAAACACCCGAAGTAAAGCCGCGTACCAACCGGAACGCGGCAGCAATACCTCGATCTGCGAAACAAGACCCGCGTAAATAGTGTTCATGAAACAAGAGGACTAAATATGATTATTAAGCATTCCTGACAAATCTTCTTTTGATCTTGCTCCTATGACGCTTTCGGCAAGTTTTCCGTTTTTAAATACCATAAGCGTCGGAATGCTCATAATACGATATTTTTGGGCAAGTTCACTTTCTTCATCCACATTTACTTTGCCGACCTTTACCCTTCCATTATATTCGTCAGCTATTTGGTCAATAATAGGCGCCACCATCCTGCACGGTCCGCACCACGCTGCCCAAAAATCCACAAGTACGGGTTTATCCGATTCCAATACCTCTTTGTCAAAATTATCCTTTGTTAAAGCCAATACCTTATCACTCATTGCTTAACATCTCCTTCCTATTGCCATATAACGAGGCTGATAAAATATAAACTACCTTTATGTTACAACAAAAAAGCAGTTTTCAGTCATACTGGTTGAAAAGTTGGCAATTAAGCTTTAATACAGTTTTTTAAAGCAAAAATAATTTCCTTTATTTTATTTTCTCTGTCTTCAGCATCTTCTGTACTGTCGAACAAGCATTTTTCTATTTGATTTTCAAGTATCGTTATTGTACTTTTTTTTATTATACCTTGAACTGCTGAAAGCTGGACAAGTATGTCAATGCAATATTTACCGTCATTGACCATTTCGATAATTGCGTCAACTTGCCCTCTGGCAGTTTTAAGAAGATTAATTAGCTCATTTGTTTTATTCCTGTTTTTCATAAAACCTCCTCTCCCTCCCCCCAGGGGTGGGGTATGTTTACATTATATTACTACTCTAATTGTTTGTCAACAGCTTATATCTATTTTTTGCGTTTATTCTGTGATATATTATTTGAAAAAGTAAATTCCACCCCAAAATTTACGATGGCGGAATTAACTTTTGCAAATTAGAAGGAATGATGAATGTAGAAATAACTTTTGCAAAGTGTATGTTTCCTGTGATAGCTGGAAATGCCTCTTTCAAGAAGCTATGATATATCTATGGTGGTGCCTCTGAAGGAGGTACTCATATGCGCAGCTTCAAACATCTGACTCAGGAAGAAAGGAACATAATCGAGCAAAGATTGATCAGCAGGGAATCATTCAAAAGTATAGCTCGCGAGCTTGGCAAGGATCCAACCACAATAGCGAAAGAAGTAAAAAATCATATCCAATTCAGACAAACGGGATGTTACGGAATGGCATTCAATGACTGCAGATACCGTTTTAACTGCACTGCCATGCGTCTTTGTGGAAGCCTACGATGCAGACGTTATTGCCGCTTTTGTGGATCCCATCCATGCTCGTCACTGTGTGGTGATTATCAGCAGGAGATCTGCTCCAGGCTTTCGAAACCACCCTATGTTTGCAATGGTTGTGAAGACAAACGGTCTTGCACATTGGAGAAAAGGGTCTACTCTGCAACATATGCACAAAAAGAATATGAGGCATTACGTTCTGAGTGCCGTCAGGGTCTGCAGATTACTGAAGAGGAGGCGATAAGACTGGATTCCATTATCAGCCCTCTCCTCATGAAAGGCCAGTCGCTTCACCACATATGCATCAACCATGCTGATGAGATCATGTTCGATGAACGTACACTGTACAACTATGTGGACATGGGCGTTTTCACAGCAAGGAATATCGATATGCCGAGAGTCGTACGTATGGGTAGACGCAGAAAGAACAAAGACCGGTTCAAGGTGGACAAAAAATGTCGGATAGGACGGACTTATCAGGACTTTTTAAAATTCAGGCAGGAGCATCAGGATCTTCCCGTGGTTGAAATGGACACGGTCGAGGGAAGGGTAGGCGGCAAAGTTCTTCTGACGCTGCATTTCACTGTCCCACAGCTTATGATCGCATTTATCAGAGACGCCAATACTTCCCAGTCTGTCATTGATATCTTCGACCGTCTTTACCTGGAACTTGGACCGGATACTTTCCGTAAGTTGTTCCCTGTACTGCTCTGTGACAATGGCAGCGAGTTTTCGAATCCATCAGCTATTGAATTTGATTCGCATGGACAACGAAGAACATGGGTATTCTACTGTGATCCGCAAGCTCCTTACCAGAGAGGCGCGGCAGAAAACAACCATGCATTGATCAGACGTATTATCCCTAAGGGCAATTCTCTTGATGATTTTACTCAGCAGGACATTACTCTGATGATGAACCATATCAACTCTTACAGTCGGTTAAATCTCGGAGATAAGACTCCTTATTGGGTCTTTGCATCACTCTACGGAGAAAAAATATTAAGAAGGATGAATGCAGATCTTATCCCACCAGATAAGGTTACTCTGCATCCATCCCTTCTTAAAAAATAAATATTAACATCCAGAGGCACCACCAGCCACAATTGCATAACCACATTCCAAAAGGGTGGAAATTACTCTTGCAAAAAGTTAGCTAATTTCCATACCTCTGTTTTTCTATGCTCAAAAATGGGCTGATTATGCTCCTCTATCCTACATTTTAACCTATTATTTACTGAAAAGCACTAATAATATGTTTAAATAAACTGCTCAAAAACCAACCAAAACGTCGATTCTGTCTCTCAATGTGGCTTCTGTGGAATTTACTTTTGCAAAGTGGAATTTATCTTTTCAATTCACCGTAAATACAAGGATAAAAATACCATTACATGCTTCTTTCGGCTGTATTTTATTAAAATAAGCTCATTTGCTCATAGGGCATATTGTCTTTTTTCGCCGTCAGGCACATTCTTATCGAATCCTGCTCGAACGGCGTTTCCGCATAGTATTTTCCCTTGCATGTTATAAAATAGCGGGCCCGTTTCAAAACCACCCTGAACTTTTTCAGATGCTCATATGACAGGCTCCCGAGCCTTCTTGCCCGGACTATTTTAAGCGCGGAAGTAACTCCAATGCCGGGCACTCTTAAAAGCATCTCGTACGGAGCCGTGTTTATTTCGACCGGAAAAAGGTGCAGATTTCTAAGAGCCCAGTCACACTTCGGGTCCAAATCCATGCTGAAATCCGGATGTGATTCATCCAATAATTCTCTGGCTGTAAAGCCATAAAACCTCAGGAGCCAGTCGGCCTGGTACAGCCTGTGTTCCCGCAGCAGCGGCGGTTCGGTATAAACGGCGGGAAGGTTCGGATGCTCGTTTACGGGAACATACGCCGAATAATACACTCTTTTAAGCAGAAAATTTTTATATAAATATTCGGACAAATGTAAAATCGTTATATCGTGATCTTTTGTAGCGCCGATAATCATTTGGGTAGACTGGCCGGCCGATACAAATGACGGGGCGCTGCGGGTGACTTTTTTCAGTTCCTTGTCTTCCAGTATCCTGTTACGAATATACGACATCGGCGTTACTATCTGGTTATAATTTTTCTGCGGCGCCAGAAGCTTCAGCCCGTTAGCCGACGGAAGCTCAATGTTGACGCTCATACGATCAGCATACAGGCCGGCCTCTTCAATAAGCCTTGGATCGCATCCGGGAATGGCTTTTAAGTGAACATAGCCGTTGAACCTGTGATTGATCCTCAGCAGTTTCAATACTTTTATCATGCATTCCATAGTGTAATCAGGCGACTTCACAATAGCGGAACTTAAAAATAAGCCTTCGATATAATTCCTGCGATAGAACTGGATTGTCAGCTCACACAGCTCGTGGGGCGTAAAAGTTGCCCTCGGGATATCGTTCGTAATCCGGTTTACACAGTAAACACAGTCATAAATGCATGAGTTTGAGTACAAAACCTTAAGCAGTGAAATACACCGACCATCATCAGACCATGAATGGCAAATGCCGGACAGATAGCCGTTTCCTATTCCGCCGGCGGTGTTTTTTCTCTTGCTTCCGCTCGAAGAACAGGAAACATCATATTTCGCCGAGTCGGACAGTATCTTTAGTTTTTCGATTAGTTCCACACAATCACCCGAACATATGTTTGGTAATATTTTATCATTTTACGCTGCTAAAAGCAAATTTTTTCGGCATTGTCACGCAGGCATTATTTTGGATATTGTAAATACAATATATTAAGTAAGACCTAAACAACGGAGGATCAATATGAGTTTTGGAAATTGGAAACCGTTGCGTGAAATAGACGAGCTTGCATCCGAAATTAATGAACTTCTTATGACAACACCGCTATCAATTATCAACCGGTACGCTACTCCGAGAACCGACGTTTATCAGACCGAGAAAGAGGTAATTGTCACGTCCGAGATACCCGGACTGTCAAAGGAAGACATGGAGGTACTTATTGAAAACACATACATAAGACTTTCGGGGCATAAAAAACGAAACACGGGCGGCAATGAAGAAATCTGCCGTTCGGAAAGGTTTTTCGGAAGTTTCTCAAGAATTATACCACTGCCGTCTGAAGTCGAACCCGATAAAGCCGTCGCTCAATACAAAGACGGCATTCTGACGATTGTTATGCCTAAATCAGAAAATAAATCCCCGAACGGGAAAAAGGTTGAAATTCAATAAACGGCTTTAAACGGTTCAGGTTTATTCCCGGAAAGTCCGAATTTGTAACGAAGCGCGGCAGTAATCCTTTCGGAAGCGCGGCCGTCTCCGTAAGGGTTGACACTGTGAGCCATTTTTTTATATTCTGCCTCGTTGTCCAGAAGAACAGCAGTTTCAGAGACCACTTTTTCGAAGTCCGTTCCGATTACCTTTACCGTACTGGCTTTTACGGCTTCCGGTCGTTCTGTTTCATTCCTCAATACGAGAACCGGTTTCCCAAGGGCAGGCGCTTCCTCCTGCAACCCCCCGGAGTCAGTCAAAACAAGATACGAGCGTGACATTAAATTATGCATATCCTGTACCTGAAGCGGATTTATCAAATTAACGCGCGGAATATTGCCCAGAATGTCTTTTACGGGCTTTTGCACGGCGGGGTTTAAATGAACGGGATAGACAATCTCAACATCGTCATAACTCAGTGCTATTTTTTTCAGCGCGTTGCAGATATCAACAAGGGGCTTTCCAAGGTTTTCACGCCTGTGCGCCGTTACGGTGATAACCCGTTTACTGCTGAAATCCAATTTCCGTAGCAAAGCATTCTTAAACCTGTAATGATCGAGAACCGTCGTCTTAAGAGCATCAATTGCAGTATTGCCCGTAATATGTATCGCGTCCGGATTAATCCCCTCATTTAAAAGATTTTCGTAATTGGAGTATGTCGGTGCGAAATGTATATCGGCTATGCATGCGGTCAGCTTTCTGTTTATCTCTTCAGGGAAAGGAAAGTATTTATTAAATGTTCTAAGCCCGGCTTCGACATGACCAACCGGTATTTTAGCGTAAAATGCGGCCAGTGAAGCGGCAAACGTAGTTGTTGTATCGCCGTGAACCAAAACGATGTCCGGCTTTGAATGCTCCAAAACCTGTTCCATGCTTTCGAGCACCTTCTTTGTAATGCCTGCAAGCGTCTGATCCTTTTTCATGATATTAAGGTCATAATCGGGTTTTATATCGAATATGTCAAGAACCTGATCAAGCATTTCGCGATGCTGTGCGGTTACACACACCTTTGTTATAAATTCCCCTGACATAAGAAGGTTCTTTATCAGCGGTGCCATCTTTATTGCTTCCGGCCTTGTGCCGAATACAGTTAAAATCACATATTTTCCCTTCATTATTCAACTCCTTCTATTAAAAAGGGGAGATTTTCCGTATCTATAAAAGCGAAGCCGGGTTCTGCTTCGCTATAATTTTTCAGTGTGTCCGGAAGGATACGCGCCGGCTTTCTTGACATTTTCATTAACCTTTTCTTCCGGTTCGGACTGTTCCGCGCCGCTATCGCCGGCATCTTCCTGTTTATCGCCTATAATTCCGGCAAGGTATCTCGCTCCTCCGATAACAAAAACCGAAATAATAACTACGAGAATTATTGCCGGAAGAAGCCCTTTATTAGCCAATAGAATTGATACAAGGCCAAGAGCGCCGCTTACTACATATAATATTGTGACAGAGTATTTCTGTGAAATACCCATATCGATAAGACGGTGGTGTATATGCTCCCTGTCTGCCTGGCCGATAGGTTTTCTTTTAAGTATACGCCTGAATATCGCAAATATTGTGTCAAAAATCGGAAAACCAAGAGCAATTAACGATACGACCATTGTTAATGCCGTATAAGCCTTCGTTGCGCCTTCAATTGATATTACCGCAAGTATAAAGCCTAAAAAATAGGCTCCCGTAGAACCAATGAATATTTTTGCCGGGTTGAAATTATACGGCAGAAATCCCATTATCGCTCCTGCAAGTGCAACATACAGCACCGCAAACACAAAAGAATTATCCGGCATCATTACCGAAACAACAAACAACGACAGCGTGGCAATTCCGGAAACACCGGCCGCCAAACCGTCAAGGCCGTCTATAAGGTTAATCGCGTTTGTAATGCCGGCTATCCATAGTATGGACAGTATTATTGATATCGTTTCCCCTATGCTTACGTACTTTATTGTACTTATAGAAACGGTTATATACTGGATTCTCGTACCTGTCAAAACTACAATTACTGCGGCTATCAATTGAATCGGGAACTTAATCTTCGCTGAAAGCGGGTGTATATCATCATATATCCCCAACAATATAACAATAATCATTCCTGCAAAAAACCCCGCCATTTTCACGGGCGAAATTCCCTGAATCCATGTTATAAGCTCTTCCGATTCATATACAATAAATATATAAAGAACAGAAATTAAGAAGCCTGTAATAATTGCAAGGCCGCCCATAAGCGCGACAGGCTTACGGTGCATTCTCCTTCCATCTTTTGGTACGTCAATAGCGCCTGCCCGGACAGCAATTTTCTTAGCAATGGGGCTGGAAAAAAACGAAACGATCAAAGCAATTGCAAATGGGATTATATATTCAATCTTCATGTTTCAGGCACCTCTTAAATTAATCGTTTGTTCCGAAATTATATCACAAGTTTCATTTTCCCCATAAAACAACATCAATATAACTTCGGAATATATCATTTGTAAGCAAATCGTATGTTAACCGTTTGAGTATCACAATACCATCCCGCGGATATCATGAAAACCAACCATATTATATCATTCTGTTTCAATAAAAACTTACATTTGACTTAAAAGCATATTAAAGCTTAATTACATAAAATGCGGTTCCTCATATTTCACAACCCTTACACCGGCTTCTTTAAAAAGCTCCATCGCAAGCTTGTCGGGATAGTCCCCGTTAAAAACAACCTTGATAATACCGGCGTTTATTATCAGCTTTGCACACAAAACACATGGCTGAGTCGTAACATACATTATACCGCCTTTAACGCTTGTCCCAGAATAAGCCGCCTGGGCAATCGCATTTTGCTCCGCATGCGTTGCACGGCATATTTCATGGCGTTGCCCGGAAGGGATGTCCAATTGATTACGCAGACAGCCAATATCATTACAGTGCTTGCACCCGACGGGCGCGCCGTTATATCCTGTTGCAAGAATTCGTTTGTCTTTTACTATCAGCGCTCCCACCTGTCTTCTCACACAAGTGGATCTTTTTTTCACCAGTTCAACTATATCCATAAAATATTCGTCCCAAGTGGGTCTCAAATCTATCACCCCTTAAACAGGCAAAAATAACCGAAGAAGCAGACAATAATATTATGAAGCGGAAACGAATACTTACTTTGTTCCGAATAGTCGATCGCCCGCATCGCCAAGCCCGGGTACAATATATCCGTGATCATTAAGTTTTTCATCCACAGCGGCGCAGTATATAGAAACATCGGGATGTTCGTTATGCAAGCGCGCAATCCCTGCTTCCGATGCAATAAGACACATAAATTTTATATTTTTCACATTCCGTTTTTTAATGAAATTAACCGCATCACAGGCCGAGCCTCCTGTTGCGAGCATCGGATCAAGCAAAATAACATCGCGCTCATCTATATCCGCTGGGAGCTTACAGTAGTATTCAACGGGCTGCAGGGTTTTATTGTCCCTGTAAATCCCGATATGACCGACGCGAGCCATCGGCATAAGCTGCAGAAAGCCTTCGGCCATGCCAAGCCCGGCTCTTAATATAGGCACAATGGCTAACTTTTTACCCGATATAACTTTTGTCCTCGCAATACCTACCGGTGTTTCAAGTTCTATTTCCTTTAACGGGATATCCCTTGTAACTTCATAACACATTAAGACGGATATTTCGGCCACCAACTCCCTGAATTCCTTCGAACTCGTATTCTTATCTCTAAGAAGCGAAACCTTATGCTGGATTAAAGGATGATCAAAAACAAATACATTATGCATAATAAAACCTGCCTTTTATAGAATTATACATTTGCTGATATTTCATCGCATTGCCTTACAGGGCTTTACGATAATAAAGTGAATGCCTGTGCAGGCATTCACTCTATTTACTGCTTAAACCACCGTTTTCAACAGTTCTTATTTTATCAATGCGTCTGCTGTGGCGTTCTTCGCCTGAAAACGGGGTATCCAGGAAAACCTTTACTATATCAATTGCGTGATCTATCCCCAACACCCGGCCGCCTAAAGCTAAAATATTGGCATTGTTATGCTCTCTGGCCATTCTCGCCATATACGAATTTGTGCACAATGCCGCGCGTACTCCCTTAACTTTATTCGCGGTTATCGATACGCCTATGCCTGTACCGCAAATGATTATCCCCGTTTCGAACCTGCCTTCCGACACAGCCTTTGCAACTTCAAAACCAATATCAGAATAATCAACCGATTCCGTGCTGAATGTCCCA
>Ga0209537_1004250_pt1 | contig 12338 bp, 6 predicted proteins | sample BioPla4DNA1_FD_187698 | JGI IMG/M metagenome (GOLD analysis project Ga0209537, IMG submission 187698) | Biogas fermentation microbial communities from Germany - Plant 4 DNA1 (SPAdes) (version 2) | ecosystem: Engineered > Bioreactor > Anaerobic > Digestate | place: Bielefeld, North...
CCCATTATAGTTTCCTCCCAATAGTAAAATCTAATTATACTATTTCATTAACTTTATTTTCTTTATTTTATACCCTCTTTCAATAAATACATTCAAATCCTTAACCAAAGTAACTGGATTCATTTCTTTTTATCCCTAATAAAAATCTAATCTCTTACTCAATCCTTCTATTTTCTACGAACTCTCCATATTATTGTTCCTATAATAAAGCCCACCAGGGCTGGTATAATCCAACCAAACCCATAGTCAAATCCAGGCAAATACATGTGTCCAAAGTCAACTATGGACTTTATTATTGTGGTTTCTTTCAAGTTTTTTGGTAATGCGTTACAAAAATCGAAAGCTGCTGCAATTATTGTTAATATTGTTGTCCACCAGTATATATCTTTTTGCTTATTAATAATTGGTCCTAATAATGATAATACGATCAAAACAATAGCCAGTGGATGAAGAAACATAAGCACCGGTATAGATAGTTGGATAATTTTATTTAATCCAAAATTAGCAATAATAAAGGAGAAAACAGTAAATACAAAAGCATATTTATTGTATGATATTGATTTTGGAAACATTTCACAAAACATTTGAGAACAGGAAGTGATTAAACCTATCGCTGTCTTTAAACAAGCAACTGTTACTATGGCAGCCAGTAATACTTTGCCAGTAAAACCAAAGTAATGATCACTAACCATGGACATAATTACTCCGCCGTTATTAGCTCTGCTAACACTGCCTAAGCTTGTTGCACCCATATAGGCCAATGATGCATAAATTAAACCCATCCCAACCAAACATACTAAGCCAGATTTAAAGGTTTCAATTGCTTTTCGTTTTGGATTTTTTACACCTAACTTCTCAATATTAGAAATAATAACGATTGCAAAAGCAAGCGAAGCTAAAGCATCCATGGTGTTATATCCATCTAATAATCCTGTAAATAACGGTTTATCAACATAATTCCCCTGTGGTTCAAATTGGCTCACTTGGCCCATTGGATTTACATAGGTTGCAATTAACAATATTGATAAAAGCACCACAAAAATAGGTGTAAGATATTTACCAACCCAATCTAGTATTCTTCCCGGTCTAAGTGAATAATAAAGTGTAACTGCAAAGAAGATTAATGAAAATGCAAATAATCCAATTTGGAGATATGCATCATCAATAAAAGGATTCAAGCCTACTTCAAATGCAACAGTAGCAGTACGTGGGATAGCGAACAAAGGTCCTATTGTTAAATATAGGGCGCATGTTAAAAAAATCGAATATACCCTATTAACAGGCTTAGCCAGATCATATAAACTGTCACTTTGTGCAAGGGCAGTTGCTACAACTCCTAATAAGGGAAGGCCTACTCCTGTAATTAAGAATCCAAGGGTTGCCTGTAATGTATTACTACCAGCCAACTGTCCCATATGAACGGGGAATATCAAATTGCCTGCACCAAAGAATAGTCCAAATAGTAATGAACCTATTAGTAAATTCGATTTAAAATCAAGTTTCTCTCTCATATACAAAACTCCTTGTCTGTTTAATTATTGTGAATATCCCTATTAATACTAAGAAAACTAATAATATTTTGGTTGTAAATATTTAAAAGTTAAAAACATAACAATAATTGTAACTAAATTCCACATAATTTACAAGGCTAAACTAGGTTTATTTTTCCCAAATAGCCAATTTTGATTCTACACTCATCACACATCATATAAAAGCAATACCACAGGCTAAAAAGCCTGTGGTATTCCTAAATCTATAATGTTTTCACTTTATTTACCTAAAAGGTTGTAAAGCACCTGTGCCATCTCCGCCCGGGTGGAATTCCCTTTTGGATCAAGCTTGTTGTTGAATCCTGTTACAGTTCCAGATTTGACCAGGGCAGCCATGGCTTCAATAGCCCAAGCCTCTATACCATCATTGTCAGTAAAATCGGCAAGAGTCTTACCATTATCAGTGGTTGGCAGTTTATCCAGCATCTTCAAGGTGTTATATAGTAGGGTAAACATCTCCTGTCGTGTAATTAACTTGTCTGGTGCAAATCTATTGTCCCCTACACCCTTTGAAATTTTTAACCTCTTTGCTACACCAAGATAGCCAGTGTAGTAAGTGTTACCAGCGTCTATAAAATTATCAGCAGCTTCTTCATCCGGTTCAATACCGTAAGCCCTCAACAGCATGGTAATGAATTGTCCCCGTGTCAACGCTTCATTAGGACTAAATGTCCTTGCAGAGGTACCCTTAGTAATTCCCTTTTCTGCACAGAAGCTGACTGCACTATAGAACCAGTCTGTCTCCTTCACATCTGTAAAAGGATTTACCCAAGCAGGCTTTCTAGTATCCTGTCCCACCACATATATAGAAGGATGGTCAGGTTCAAAGCTTACTAGGCCTTTTTCTAAAGCGCTATCAAGCTTTAAGACTTCTCCTTTTTCATTCCAGTACCAAACTGCCACAGGACCTTGGCCAGTATAATTGACCTGGACCTTGAGTGTCCCGTCAAAGGTGTTAATTTTCTTTCCAGCAGAGGTAATGTTGATATCTATCACAAGGTCACTGCTCTTTAACGCTTCCTTCTGGACAGCCTTGAGAGACTCCATATCCACATGTTTAAGTTCAAAAGTCAAGTTACTGCCTGATGCCTCCTTGACAATTGAAGCTGCCACATCAGCCTTAATAGTGACTGAACCAATAGGTAACTTAATAGTTGTAGATCCGGCCTTGGAGAAGGCTGTTAAAGCATCCTTTGAAAGGGTAACAGCAGTCACTCCCTTCGCCTTGGAGAAGTCAAATACTATTTCATCATTATCGGTCTTTTCAATTATCTCATTGACCTTAGTATTGGACATCAGGAGGGTAACTAATCCCTTTGACATGGTATAGTTCACTTCCACCATGCCCTTTCCTACCCGAATTGTGGAAGTTGACGGGCCACCACTATAGCCGCTGCCACCAGTATTGCCACCACTACCCTTTTCAGGAGCCTCCAATACTCTAATATGAATTTGTTGTTTTATTGATGAATTTTCAGCCATTACTGTTATTATTCCTATACCTTTAGATACAGCTTTTATTACTCCGGATGGGGTAACTGTCACCACCTCTTCGTTATCCGACCAGTACTCCACATTTCTTTGTGTGGTATTAGCAGGGAGTAAGTTGGGCTTAAGGGTATAAGTATCCCCTGGGTAGAGTTCTAGTGATGTCAGTACATTCCCATTTGCATCCAATATATTGATGCCTGTAACAGCAATGGGAACTGGAGGATATTTTACCCTTACGTTAAATTCTACACTTTTACTTGGATCATCTAATGATGTTGCAAGTATTTTTGCTGTGCCCTCAGCCTTAGAAACTATTTTCACATCAGGTGTATTATCCCAAATTTGTACTATGTCATCATGGGAAGAAGTGAATTTTAGCCTCTTATCTAAGTGGCCCTCCATGGCAGGATCATCTGGGATAAAACTCACTGCACCCTCTACTAACTGGGTAATATCCTTACCTGGCTCTACTTCAATGTCTCTACCACTTAGACTTTCTATCAGTGCCGATGCGGGAACTATTTGAGTATCAGTATAATCTTCACCAATAGAAAACCCAGCATAGTCTGTCACAGCTCCGTTTACCGTCAACTTGTACTCTTCCCCCTCTTCTAAGGGACTTATAGGCACAAATCGCACAACTTTTGTCAATTGTAATTTTTCTTCATTGTTTAGGGCTTCCATATCTTTAACTCCAGTTTTTATACCAACTGGGAAAGTGACTTCTCCTGATACACCATCTATACTAATAGCATTAGGCAATGTAAGGACACTCACATCCATGTATTTACTGAAATAGATATCCACATAGCGCCCTCCGCTTCCCCATAGGGTTTCTTCCACCTTTGGGGGTTCCAGTTTCACCATTGGCACATTAACATCAAGCTGTGGTGGGGGCACAGGTAAAGCATTACTGTATGCCGTTTCGTAGCCCTCCTTGACAAATTGTACCATCCACCAACCCTCAGGAACATCCCAAGCATATCTGCCTTCGCTATCTGTAATTTGAGGATTTACCTGCAAGTACCACTCTGCATCCCAAAATTCCCATTCAGTACTTGCTTTTGCTTCACTAGCATCGGCAGCTTTTTCTTTAGGTAGGCATAGGACTGTAGCTGTCACACCTTCTATCCTATTATCCTCCACAGTTTCATAAACATATCCACTGGGATCATAGATAAATTTAGGATCTATTGGTGTACTAATTCTTCTTTGGTAGTTTCCTTGAAATCCTCCACCTCCACCACCGCCATTACCTCCACCACCGATGTTTCGACGCTTCATATATCCCTTTTCTACAAAAATTTGGACACGCCATTCATTGTTTTCATAATCATAATAAAGCAAGGGGTCTTCTGTTTGATCCACCCATTCTTCAATATATTCCGGTTCCTGACCACCAGGCTCACTTGACAATAGATTCATAAGCCTGTTGTAATCAAGTTCAAACTCATTGTCGAACATATCACCAAGTAGCTTATCTGCTATAGCCCCTGCTATCCCTGTTACCACCTGCCCAAGTACTGGAACAAGGTTTGCTGCTTCTCCTACCAGATCCCCTACCAGTCCTAATCCTTTACCCACTAAAATATCCTTGCTCATCATTTGTATTTGACTATCATAATACTCTATTAAATGAGGCTCTAGATTTGGTAGCACACTATCATATTTTGATAGTAGACGCTGCAGCTTTGTAGATTTCTCCAAATCTCCAAAGGCACCCACTACCTTATTTCCAGCACTATATATATCAATTGAGGTCTTGAGATAATTGAGACCCTTAGGAGCAGCAGCTAGGTTCATCATTGAACGAAAATCTGGATTGGCTGATGCTAAGGTCATATATCCTGCATGGACATAATCTGTTTTCTCTAGGATACGTCTATCTAGATAAGCAGTTATTACAACTTTATCACCTTTGACTTCAGATTGAAAATCATAGCCATACATGTTATCCCCAAAGTCCATTCGATTTTCAGCATTGGCCGGATCAAAATCAGCTGCTTCCACCTTCATACTAAAAGAGACAGAGCCCATATTATCCAACATATCAATCTTGACCTCAGGAATATCTAGAGAATTCAGGTAGCCATCTTGACCAAACTCATAATTGACATCCGCTTCAGACTTTGTCTCATCTGTAAACCTTACTTCTGCTCCCGCCATAAATGATGGAGCTTGACCGTGATCATATTTTAAAATATCCTCAGCAGTAAATACCTTTTCATCGTATTCTACAATAATATCTTGAGTATTAGCCGGCATACGCGCAACAAACAAATCCCCTTCTCTTGTAGCAGCATACCCTGATATGCTTACATTTTTGACCTTGCTAGGGTCATCAAAGGCTACACTGACTATAAAATCGTCCATACCGTCAGCTACAACAAAGGGAAATGACACAACTCCCTGCCTAGGATCTAACTTGACACTTCGAGTACCATGGGTCAATTCAATTTCCGTTATCACTGCTCCTTCTGTTCCAACAAGAAGCATAAGGGATGTGCTATGCTCTACTGCAGGATTTCCTACCTTTGTCTTAGCAGTCAGGGTATGAAAAATAGGTGTTCCTCTGTCTGGTAGTATAACATCGGCGGACCATAAGCCAGATGGACCAGTTATTGCCTCCCCAATCTTAATATCTCCGTCATAAAGTTCAACTAAATTTCCTGCAGGTGCTTGCCCACTCAGCTTTATAGGTTTGTCTACATCATTTTTTGCTATTTCAAGTGGTGCGCTCATGGTTATCAATTTTGTGTTAATTGAAACAATACCTATTCTTTCAGATTGTAAAGCCCCTGCAGCATTAAACATAAGTGCAGCACTTGCTCGGACCTTATTTATATCCTTTTGGTCCCCAACCCTCACCTGATAAATCAGAGTACCTGCTGCAGAGTCTAAATGGTCTTTTAAATCAACTCTTATTCGGTCATTTTTGATAACAGGTACTAAATCATTATCACCTCTTCTAACCTTATGAATAACAGAGTCTTTAACCAATTCAGTACCTATTGGAATGTCTGCCACAAGGTCTAACTTATCCCAGTTTATTTTATCAATTCTTTCGTAGTCATAGGTAACCCTAAGAGTAATTACTGTACCTGGTAGTGCTGTTTTGTGGCTTGAAGTAATCCCACTGCCCTTATTGTGTTTAAAATAAGTAAATCCTGCACCTGTATACGGTGGTGTTTGAATGCCTAGGTTAAAATCCTTTCCCTCTTCTAATGTGAAGCTTTCTGTAATGATAGCCCTTGGGGCGTTCTCCCAGCCTGATATATGTTGCTTGTATTTACTATCCCAAGATATAACAGCTCTATAATTACCCGGTAGAATATAATGAGATTCAATATTGGGGCTATTATAGGATACACCTGAACCTACGTAGGTCCCATCCTCACTCTTATAAATGTACATGTATCTGGGACTGCCTGGCCTATTATCTCCATGTTCATCTGTAACATAGACCCTGATACGACTATATTCCTTTAACTCCAGAATAGCCTCAGCGTTATTATGTTTGTTCAGTACAACCTCCACGGATCCCTTGCTATAGCCATCCAATTCTCCATCAGCTGTAATCTCTATTATATCACCAGGCTGTCCTTCTATATTGTATAGGCCTGTGTATATATCTAAGGAACCATACTTGTCATTTGACTTATTTCTCACCTTTATATTCAGACGATTTATTATAGTTGAATACAAGCCTATTTTTGTTATACCACCTGAGTTATCAAGTAATCTCAAATCCAAATATACTTTTGCTATTTTAGCAACAGGCATAGTTATATTAAGGGTATTGGTATCACTGGTTAGGATAAGGGATTCATATTTTGTACCATGATTATAATGGTAAAAGGATACCTCTATACTGCCATCTATTTTTGGCAATTCCAAACTATACTTTCCCTCTTTGTCAGTATTGCAATAGATGCTTCCTGTAGGTAAAGAAGTCCGTACATGAACATTTCTCATAGGGTTACCTTCGGTATCCGTCACCCTTCCTTGGAGTGTAACTATTTCCACTTTCTTTAATTCGATTACAATTTCATTATCCCCAAAGGATTTAATCTCTGCTTTTTGTGTTCCTCCTGCATACATGTCATATATATCCTTTGATTCCGGTCTGTGACTAAATGTTAGGTCAATCGATGACCCCCTATTCACATTTTTTGCGAAGTAGTAACCGTCTGATCCTACTGCATAGCCATTTTTCCCTGTCACCAAAGAAACGGTCCATTTATTTCCATTATGAAATTGTACAGTACTGGTTACCATAACTCCAGGTATAGGCTCTCCATCTTCATCTACGACCTTGACTCTTACATTTGCTGGAATATCCAGTTTATAACTAACATTGGTCTCTAACCCTGCTTGGATTTCTATAAATTCATTTTCAGGAGTATGGTAAAGCCTTATTATATTATCATTAGTGCGTTGGTTAATAATATAGTCCTCACCTTCACTTAGTCCTTCAACCAAAAAAGTGGAAACTCCTTCATTTAACTTTTTACTGCCACCGCCTCCTCCTGAAACTCTATATACACTGACGGTAGAGCCATTCATATAGTCATTAAAAATCTTTAATTCACTCTCATCATCAGGTTTTTGTATCTCTACCTTCAACCTGCCTGCTACTTTGAGGTCTAATTCAATTTTATCAGGAGCTTCCTTTAGGGAATCTCCCTCTATAGAAACTATCTCACAGATACCCTCCCTTAATACAAAATCTCCATGGTACTTTTTGCTACCGGGAAGTGTTTCTTCAAGAACTATATCTTCGGGTTTTTCTAAGATTGCAGTACGCTCATCGTTCCATTCCTTGTAAACAACTATTACTTTCGGTGATAAGCCTGTATTTATTGAAACATATTCAATCTTAATCGTATCACCCATAAAAAGGTGACCATTAATATTTGTACGCTGGGTATTAGCTCTTAGTCCTAAACCTTTTCCTCGCTTTGTAGTGATAGTAATCTCAGGCCCGTCTGTTGTAAACAGGCCCTCTTCATCTACTGCCTCAACCTTAAAGGTATAGGTGGTAAGTGGTAGGAGACCGATCACCTCATACATATAACTCGAACCGGGAACCTCTCCTATCAGTTCACCATCCTGATATATCATGTAACCGGCCACACCCTTATCGTCCAATGCAGGAGACCAATATATTTCAGCTGTATCAGAGGTTATGATGCCCTCTCCCAAGCTACTTCCTTCAGGCCAAAAAGGTGGCTCGTTTCCTTCTAAGGGAGAAGTACTAAAAGTTCCTGAAAGTACCTCTGAAAACTGTCCTACATAATAAGCTTGAATATCGAATCGATACTCCAAACCTGGTGAAAGATTATAAGCTATATATTCTGGAATAGTTCCAACAAAAAACTCGTCAGCAATACACTTGTCACCCTGGTATACACTAACAAAATAGTCTACCACATCCGAACCTTCAACCTGTGCCTCTGTCCAGGTTATGGAAATCACCCTCTGGGTCCTGTACTTCAAGTTAATAGTGCTATCCTCAGGCCAAACAGGAGCCTGGTTTGTATTCTGCTCACTTCCATCAGATTCATCCCCTATGGACTCATCAGAAATATTATCTGTTGATACGGGCAGTTCTTCTGAAGGTGGCTCATCATCCAGGGGCAAAGTACTAAAAATTCCTGAAAGTATCTCTGAATATTGGCCTCTTTCATCAACAGCCTCTATATCGAATCGATACTCCACACCTGGTAAAAGATCTTCAACTGTGTATTCTGTAATAGGTCCAACAAGAAAATTTTCAACAATATACTGTTCGCTTTGGTATACACTCTGGCACACACTAATTACATAGTTTAAATCATCGGAAGTCTCAATTATTGCTTCTGGCCAGCTAATGGAGATTTCTGTCTGTGTACTGTACTTCAAAGTTATAGTTCTATCCTCCGGCCACACAGGTGGCTTGGTTGTCTGTTCACTTCCATCAGCTTCATCCTCTATGGGCTCCGTAGAAGTATCCTCACTTATTAGGGGCAGTTCTTCTTGTAGAGGATTAGTGTCTAATTCCTCCCCCGATTCAAACTCCCCCAGGGGACCAAGGCCCTGGTCATCTAGACTTTCTCTGGCCTCAGGAATCTCATCCACAAGGCTATAGCCTTGTGTTATCCCAGCTGGGGCAGTCCAATGGATCAGAAGTATGATTGCCAAAAGCATGGAAAGTCCTTTGTAAAGGCTTTTTTTCTGATTATCTAGCATAATAATCCCTCCTATCTTTTTCACCCAACTACATCTAAAATACTTTGCTTAAGCAGTGGTTTTTCATGACTACAGTATTTTGGTCTCATATCAGTATGGTTATTTTTCCCATCTGTTTTTTCATTTTCTCTTATAAAAACACCATTGTCTACTCATTAATATACATGAGAGAATAAAAATAGCATCTCATTAGTTCTAATGAGATGCTATTTCTAGCCGTGGGAAGATAACATTTTCCCTATTCTAAACATTCGGTTGAGTTGTTTTTTAATATTTTTTTCAATTTATTCAAGTCTAAAACCTATAATTCTATTATTCTTTCTTCATTTCAATAAGAAGAAAGTGTGAAGTCTCTATTGCCTTTATTTTAATATCCTCTTCTATTATCTCCAAACCATCCCTCATATTTAGGCCTATATTATTGATGTCTGTTCTTCCTTCTATTTGTACTAAATATGCCTGTCTTCCTTCTTCTACTTTAAATTCAATTTCCTTATCCTTATCCAATTCTAATACAAATATATTTACATCTTGATTCACCTTTATTGGTGCATTTCCTTCTTTTGAGGAAACAATATTAAGCCATTTATTTTTTCTGTCATTCCATTCAAACTTGTAATCCCCATAGTTGGGTTCATAGCCATTTTTATCAGGGTAAATCCAAATTTGGAGAAATCTTAATGTTTCTTCTCCTAAGTTGTGTTCACTATGGAAAACTCCTGTCCCTGCACTCATGTATTGGACATGGCCACGGGATAGGGTCCGTTTATTACCCATACTATCTCCATGGGTCAACTCACCATCTATAACATAGCTAATAATCTCCATATCCCTATGTGGATGAGTATCAAACCCTGTCCCTGGTTTTACTAAATCATCGTTGATTACTCTTAAAACTCCAAAATTAATATTGGATGGATTATAATATTCTGCAAATGAAAAGTGAAACTTGCTTTTTAACCAACCTAAGTCACTCCTTCCCATTTTAGTATTATCTATTTTTCTTAACATAACTATTTCCACCTTTATAAAATTTAAATTTTCTCTTTAGTATTTTACTTTACTATCTTAACTCTTTTAGAGATATCTTCTTTTTCTTTTTCTCCTGGGTGAGATCCGATTCCACCAAAAGGCATTTGAGCAATTAAAACATAACTTTCTGGTAAATTGAACATTTCCCTAACCATTTCATCTATAACTGGATTATAATGTTGAAGTGAAGCACCTATTTCCAACTCTCTTAGTCCACTCCAAATAGTTAATTGAAGCATTCCTGATGACTGACTAGCCCAACCAGGAAACCTATCTGCATATGTTGCAAATTGGCTTTGAAGGCTTTTCACTACATCATTGTCATAGTAATAAAGGATTGTTCCATAACCATTTTTAAAACTATCAATTTTTTCCCTTGGAACCTTACCTTGGAATACATCGTAAATATTGTCCCATAATTGATTATGCTTTTCTCCTACTGCAACTATAACTCTTGAACTCTTCATATTAAAGGCATCTGGAACTAATTCAGTAGCTTGCTCTACTAAATCAAATACTTTTCCTTCCTCTACTGGTAAGTTTTTATTGATATCGTAGTATGATCTTCTTTCTTTTAATGATTCTAAAATTTTCACATCTTTTCTCTTCCATAATTGCATATTTCTTCTCCTTCATAACTATATATTTTTTTCTTTAAATATCCTTAAGCATATCTTTTGCCATTCTTTAGCTTTCAATACCAGCAAATTTTTTCATATACTTCAATATTTGTTCTTGTTCTTCTTTGTTCCATGTATTTATCATAGAAACAATAATTGCTTCATTTTCTGGATATACAAGATCCATTAGGTCTCTGCCTTTTTTTGTAATATGAAGTATAAACCTTCTCTTATCCTCATCGTCTTTAGTTTTTTCTACTAAACCTTCCTTCTCCAGGTTTCTAACAATAACAGGGATAGTTCCGCTGGTAGTTAATATCTTTTCTTGGACTTCTCCTACAGATAAGTCACCCTTATGATAGAGTGCCTCTAATACGGCAAACTGGCCGCTTGTTAGTCCATATTTTCCATATACCTTATTAGTAGCCCTATTTATTTTGTTTATAGCCCTGCTCATTCCTATAAATATCTTAAGTTCTACCCTATCCATAATCTCACCCTTTTTTAATTATTTGCTTATGAATATTATCTCTAACCAGAGATAATATTACTCTAATTAGAGATAATTGTCAAGTCTTTTTTAAAAATTTCTTTAAAAATAACTTAAATTATAGTAAGATCAAGTTTATTATCCCCAACTCTTCTGTATTTCAGCACAAAAATAAGGGTTTAAAAATTGTAATTATTAACTAGTAAATACTTAAATAAAAAATACACCAAAATTGGTGTATTATTCCTTCACTATCAACGTATAACTACTTAGATGAGAAAATATTATATTGGCCTCGATTAGCCGCAACTTCACTATTTATACAGCTCTTCCTACATAGCTTAAGATTGTGGGATAATATATGATGTTATAGTTTTTATCTTTGCAGTCTTGCTAGCACCAGTAAATTTATACACGTGACAGAAATCAAAGGATTGATTAGTTCCAATGACTCTACCATGTGTAGATGCTACATAGCCATGGGTAATGATGTCATAAATTAATAATTCAGTAATTTTATCCTTATATAGTTCATCCAATTTATTGATAAAATTCCCTTTCCCTTCAACAATTTCATCACCAATAATATTCCAAGTAATATTATCAGCTATATTTTCTAATAAGGTGGTATTATCCTTAGTGATAAAAGCTACATTAAAATCTCTAAGTATTAGTTTTTTGGGAGCATTACCACAATCCTTAGGTACTGTAATCTTGATATCCCTATTCATGATCCAAATTATCCTTTCCATTTGAAATTTATCTGAGTATTATTTCATAATTAATTAGTTTCACATAATATAAATTATGTTCATCAATTAACACTTACATTTTTAAGGGTACTTTTGGGGAATAATAATACTTCTTCATATTAATAAATTCATATTAATAAATATTATACTCTTTTATCAAATCCAGTATATG
>Ga0209537_1004253_pt1 | contig 12334 bp, 10 predicted proteins | sample BioPla4DNA1_FD_187698 | JGI IMG/M metagenome (GOLD analysis project Ga0209537, IMG submission 187698) | Biogas fermentation microbial communities from Germany - Plant 4 DNA1 (SPAdes) (version 2) | ecosystem: Engineered > Bioreactor > Anaerobic > Digestate | place: Bielefeld, North...
TCGTAACGATTTTACAAGTTTCAATCCCTTGTAGGTACGCTAAAAACCCATCAAAACATCATAATACCACCAACGATTACCTTCAGCTCTCTTGATTAATCTATTTTGCATGAACGGAAGTATAAAGTAAGATTGGGCTTTTTCAAAGAATTCCCCTGTCGTCGGTTCCCGGGTATTTTGGCATTACTTATGGTCGACGACACAATTGCGATGGTTTTACATCACAGACTGGAGCGTCAAATAAAATTGTCCTGGCCTCCCTTTTTTATTCCCATCAATTCTCTATTGGAATACTTTGTCGTGCGGAATGTATAGAATATTACAGAGTCTTCGTCTTTATCGATAATGCGTTCCAATTCCGCTCTTAATTTAAACAGAGCTGATTCGTTTATTTCGCCTTCCAATACCGAATTCTGCACCCAATATAAGTATTTGCGGCAGGTTTTTAATACCTTGGCTACTCGTTTCTGATTCACATCATAGACAACAATTACGAACATCCCGACAGCTACCACCGTGACACAAATGGTTCATATGCCTTCTCACCCATAAGATGTTTCTCGAGCTTGTACAGTTCCATACGAATCAACCGGCGGTAAGAAACCTCCCGTCCCAAACCTCGATGCATAATAGTCGTTCTAAGTCTATTATCCCATTCTTCAGTAAATATTTGGCGTCCTTTTTCATTCATCAGAATCCCATTAACTCGTTTCTCAAAATGGGGCTTGCGTAACATGTTTTTTCCTATCAAGGTGAAAATTAATCGATCTACAAGGATCGGCTTAAAAATTTCAGCAATATCAAGATTGAGCGAAAAACTTCTAAAGTTGGTACTATGGAGAAATCCGATACGGGGGTCGAGGTGGGTCTTGTAAATCTCACTTAATACTTGAATATAGGCCAGTGTATTTCCATAGCTGATCAAAGCATTTAATGGGTCCTGAGGCGGTCGCTTACTCCTGCCAACGAATTGAAAATCTTTGTTGCCAATTATCTGATTGAATGCTGAGTAGTAGGCCTCCTTTATATTCCCTTCAATACCCATTAACTCCGATACCGAACAACAGTTTTCGACCGTCTCCGTTAGAGCGGATACTCGGCCTAAGGCGTCTCCCACATCTTTTCCGCGATTTAAATAGTATCTCAATACTTGTTCAATATTGCGAGCTGCTCCGACTACAAACCGCATCGCAATGTCCAATCGTTTATCTTCATCCAAATAATGTTCCGTCTGCTTCAAGATCATATACCCCGAATTAAAGTGTTCCCGCGGATAAAAGGAGCCAATGTAGTATCCGTGATGGTTCAAGAAGTGAAGAATTATTTCCTTCCGGGTTGCAAATTCCAAGAACTTTTTGTTAAGGGACACTTCACCGAAGACTATGATTTCAGAGACGTCCTCAACTGGAATGTACTTTTTGGTTCCACCGTCGGTTTCAAAGTACAAGGTATTATCTTTTCTTCTAAGCTCACCATCGTTGAAGATATAAATTGTCTTTTTCAAAGGGTCAATGCCTCCTATGCCCAACAAAACTCCGAATATGCGCAGTTACGGCAGGCTTTAATCTTAACAGGAGGAGGAGCCTGGGAATCGTTTGCGATTCTTTTGATATCCATAATAATATCGTTCAATTGAGCCACAGCACTTTCGTTGAGTTCAACTGTGTACTTCTTTTTTTCGGTAGGAATAACCACTTCGCCGCGAGCTTCTATACCAATGCTTTTCAGTTGGAGTAAATAAAACAAAAGTTGCGTTTCTGAGGCATTAAGGTATCGAGAACTTTTTTTGGTCTCAGCTACCACGAGCTGTCCATTTTCTGTCTTTATCAGATCTATTTTTGCATTACCCAAATCTAATTCTTTTCTATGTCTTGAGTAGGCTTTTTCATGGATATACCGACCAATATCTATGTTTGAGTCGTCTTCGTCAGGATTTATCCTTCGTGCCCAAAGCCATACTCTACGCTTGCATACGCAATAGTACCAGACAAAGGTACCAGTAACCTGAAAATCCAAAAGGAGTACCTCCCGTAAACAACGGTAAATTAAAAGAAACTGGCTTGATCTTCTTCTCCGACATGATGGCCAAGCCCGGTTTCAATGGAGTATAAATCGGCATATAACAGCCGAAGAATAGCTCTAGTTTTCTCGGATGGGTCACAAGTTATGCTGCTTAATTTATTGCTAACACTCACACTAAATTGCTGTACTAAAGCCATATACTGTTTGGCTTCGGAAAAACTTAGATTCTCAAGAAACCCTCGTTCTACGTAATTATCGTAAACTTCTTCGACTTTTCGTAGGTTAAACTTCTGCATTAGTTTTATAATCTGTCTTACCGCTTGCCCCCTTCCAGGTAGATATTCTTCCCGCTTGGTATACCACCGTTGTAATTTATTGAGTACTTCCACAGCTGGCCATGGAACAAAAGTAGTAATAGTTGGATATGATTTTTCAAAAGGGTCTATACCAGCAAATAAGGACCACTTACCGAGAGATACTTCTTTAAAATCGTTTAAACGCGTTGTTTGTCTATTCATTTGAAATGTTAGACTGTAATACTCAATTATTTTTTGTTGAAGAATATCTTCTTCCCAATTTTTGCAATTAAGAAATATTTCATCTGTCGCGCGTGTTTCCGCTTTTGAATTATATACCCATTTCCTTGAATCGTCTGTTCCGCTACGGTAAAATTTCACGATATCCACATTGCCAATAGTTTTGTTTTCACCATTTCTATTTACCCGACCAGCAAATTGGCTATAGGAAGGTGCAATAGCATGACACCGAAGCCCATTCTGAAAGCTTAAATCAACACCTGCCTCAACAATCTGAGTCGAAATTAAACAAACACGAACCTTTTTAATAAGGCAGTATTTGATAACATCAATCATGAATTCCTTATGTATTGGAGTCATTAAGCCGTTAAGATTAAAGATGTATACTGCGTTTTTGGATTCATTTTCATCATCGGCATCAAGCATATCTTCAATCGTTCCAACACCTCCATCATATTTTGTTAATAGTCTCGATAAGACCCGCTTATATATCACACAACTATCGTGCACTGTGTTAACCACAATGCACATACTATCTTTAAAAGCCCGAATTACCCTTTCGGCTACACTGTCTTCATCAATAATCTCATCGGAATAGTTCATAACAAACCTGGATGGCATCGAAATATTGGTCCGAATCTCCATCGGCTGATGCTGAGATATACCGTAGCGAAATGGAGGCAAGGTTGCTGAAACAAACATAACTTGACAATCTAAGTGAGTAGCGGCCGTCTCTAGCTGAGCTAAAAAAAGATTCCAAATTGAGCTATCCATTATTTGAGGTTCATCTATAATAATGAAAGCCTTCTCCATGGCTGTTATACGTATGGTATCTTGTGCCCTTTGTGGGAATAAGGCCTTAAACAACTGGTTGAACGTAGTTGTGACAATCGGGGCTTGCCACGATTCCAAAATCAAAATACTTCTTTCATCAAATTCTTCTTCCGAAAGTATTGATAAATGATGGTGTTGTAGAACATCGAGACCGGTTGACTTTTGTATCTCACTTGTTGCTTGAGATAGGATAGAAATATAGGGTGCGGCGTATATAATCCTCTGACAACGTCCTGAGGCACAAGCTTCCAATGCTATGCGCAATGAAGCGATGGTCTTCCCTAGTCCAGTTGGAAGATTTAAAGCCCATAGTGATTGATTAGGATCTTCCCGGTAACATTTTAGTGCTTGTAATTGTGATTCGATACGTTTTTCTACAACCTTCCAAGCCTTTGGGTCACTTCCTGTGGTTTCTTTACCTCTTTTTTGGCAATACTTTTCAAGCGCAAAAATGGCGTTTTCTGAATCGGCGGTAGTAAGAAAGGTTTCACTAATTTGAGCAGCGTCGATTCTGTCTGCTGCAATAAATCTTCCAGTATGCAATCTAATGCAAGCGATTCTTCTTGCTTCGTCAAGCGAAAGACGACTTTGATTACTTCCGTAAATAATTGCTTTTTCAAGATTCGGAGTCGCTTTCTTCCAAAAGCTTAGACTTTGGAGGATCCACTCCCGCGCCATAGAACCTTGATAAATAGGTAGAAACGCAATTTCCGGGAAAAACCTAGAAAGAAATCTGTGGAACCCCTCCCAGTCTAAATCGTCAAAAGCCAAATCATTTAATGAAGTAGTTCTCCACGGTGCATCTTCACAAATATCCGAAAGACTTCCATGGTGATCATTAATGTCCGTTGCAGCTTTCACTATTACAGCAAGTAGAAATCTCCGGTCCTGCTTGGAAATATGCTGATTCCTGTACCAGTATCCCAACAGCTGATTCCCATACCAAGTAAATACCAGAGCACTTGGAGCCGCATGAGGGGGCCTACTTCCACGCGGTCCATTTAAATTATCTTGCCACTTCATGCGTGCCTTAGCCATATCATGGCATAGACCAGCGAGAAAATAAATTTTGCTTTCAGGATTTCCATTGATGTTACCCCATCTACAAGCCACTGCCAGTAAATGATTGGGAAGCAAAAAGGGATTTCCGTTAACCGGAGGTCGGGCTTCACATTGTTCAAACAACTTTAGAACAGGCATATGCATTCACCATCTGACGTTTCAGCAAAAATGTATGATACTGAATCTCGATTGTTATTGGGTACAATAGTCAAAGTGCGTCCGGAAACTTCGTATAGAATGCTTTTCGTTAAACCAAACCGACGGTTTCCAAAGTACTCACAGTGCATTCCGCTTACTCGCCCATACTGGCAAGCAGGTCGAGGAATAAGCTTTTTAACTGCCTCAATCGGCACTACCGAAACACATTCAATCACCTCTTCATCAGTTTTAATTTCGGAACAATCAAAGCTATTAATCAACTTTGGAAACGTCAATGCAAAAGCACTTCCCAAGTACGTATGATAATGACTATGCCCACTAACCAAATGCTCAAGAAGCAAATCATAGTATTCACCGCTCCAGTAGATTCTGTAGTATGGCGATACTACAAGCTCAATAGAGGTTGGACGGTTGAACGTCTTATCAGAAGCCAGCCAGCCTTTTCCCAACATTGACATTTGCTGGACTGAAGTTTTTATCGGATTCATGATTCTTATCGCAACTCTGGCATTACCTGTAAAATCCGGTAAACCAATTATCGATCCTACCAAACCACGCACCGTTGTATACGGAATAAACGGATAGGTTGCATGAGTATTCGTTGTATCCGGTCGTCGGAAATGGGCTATTGAACCTTTGATATCGAAAGCTATTACTTTCAAAACAGTACCCCCTTCCAGCCATCCGTATTTACCAGAGCTGCGAAGGTTGTCCCAAAGTATTTCCTATTAAATTGATGCGCGGATCCATCCAATATCTTGTCCGATGAATTCTATCATGGTTTTCGTTTAATACCCTACATAAGTCTGAAACATCGAGTTCAACATCATCTAATTTATCAGGTATGTAATCAGAATCAGTACTGTCCAATTTTACACTTTCTTCCAGGTAGCCAATGCGATACAAGGGATCTCTGTACTCAACATGCAACAAATAAAGCGGTTGTTGGATACCTCTTCCACGGGCCTGTCGATGCTTGGTTCCATTCCAGAGTGCTTCGAGTAAAAGCTCCATATCTTCTGAAGACATACCACTTTCCTTGGCAATATTGGCATTTATGATTCCTGGCATAACAAAAACAGCAAAAGGAAGTGTGTAAGTTGTCCAAATTGTACCCTGCTTGGAACCTTCATCTGCTCCATCAGACACGTTCTTAATATCATCTGATGGCATAACAACAGTACCTTGAACATATTGTGTTTCAACTGGATGCATAGAATGGGCCCATCCAAACTGAACCGGTCCGGTTATTTTAAAGGACTCCTTTCTCACACTGTATACAATGCCAAACGTTCTTACGTCAAAGGCCGTAGAAGTCAATACAGATTGCATTTTAGCATTTGTATTACCACTTCGTTCTTTGATCTTGTCTGCAAGGCTTGCTCTACCAAGAAGTTTACCATCCTCTGTTCTTTCCTCTCTTACATAGATGTACTTGTTTCTATCCGACCCTCCATCCGGATACTTTGCAGTTACGTAATCTCTTACATCCCTTTTTATACTAACGTCGGATAATGATATCCTGCCATCATCTTCACCAAAGATTCTGCGAGCATTACTGTCATTTAATGGATCCCGGTTTGGTATGCCATCCTTAACACATTTTATGAAGATGATTTCACCACTCTTGATGTTCATGGGTCACACCTCCTAATATTCATGATTGATTGGTTTTTGTCCGTCTAGCCAAAGAATACCCCGCCCAAAAAGCAGCCATAAAACGTTCCTTATTCATGTTTAATTGTCCTTCCCATTGATAAAAACCCATAGTCACCTGAGCAGCACGTTGTAGAAGATCCCATGGTACACCTAAATTAAGCATTAAGTTATATTCTTCCATTCGACCCAAGGCTTTATAACGAATTACATCAGGAGTTAAGCTTGATCCAAATGTCATAATGCGGTGCTTGATAAAATCCTTTTCATGAGTGCTACCCTTACTAGAATAGTAGTAATTACCAAAACGTTGGACAATTTGACCTGCCGAAAATCCCAGTTCATCTAGACTAGTAAAAATTAATCGCTCAATTGGCGTCTCCCATATGTATGAGATCAGCTCATTAACTGGTTTCATGTCCTGTTCACCTCCTTCCGATCGTACTACTAGTGATTGGTCATATATGCTTAGAAACCTATGAATAGCAAGGTAATCAATGGTATCCTCCTGAAGTCGGTAGAAGCCGTCTTTCAATTTTGCATTTTGAGCCATACGAATAGCGGCGTTTTTATAAAACAGTTTGTAATCCAACGGTTGTCTCTTAAATGCCTTTTCCATACTTCCCCAAACATATGATGAACCGAAGGCCATCGTCAATAAATATGGCAGACTGCCTATTTGTGCTCTTTTTCTTGTCTTTGTTTTGTCTCCTAGGGATGTATGTTCATCCATTACGAGTCCAACCTCGAGCAGGACTTTATCGCATATCTCTTGAAGTTTCTGTGCTGTGGAAGGTAAAATGTCTTCAATAATTGCTCGTAAAAAAATATTGAGCTTTCCTGGATCACCTGAATAATAAGCAAGAGAAATACGGAAATCATCCATTGCCCATTCCTCAGGTAATCTGGCTTCGAATCCGGTAATGTTCTTCAAGTGGCGAATTTTACGCGACTCGTTTTCCAAATCACTTCGAAATGACGCGATAGAAAACAACGAAGTTGCCCATTCGTTTGCAGAGTCGGTTTCATCAAAAGGTGTATCCAACAGTGGAAGAACCCACATACTTCCATAAATCGTTTCGCTAAAGTCACTTCTACGGAAGTATTCCCGCCCGACTGGTGATGTTGTTGGCGCAAATACCTCCTTGGTTAAACTCCGGTCTACTGGTTGAGACAACTGGACAAATAGGGATGCTCCTACAGTAAGATCTGAATAACATTCCTTGCAAAGTGCAATACTTTCAACTAATTTATCATCTTTACCAAACGGAAATGGTGCTTCCCAAGTGGTCGGAATCCACAAAAGAGCCTTATTGTATCCAGATACCACACGGCCATTCCGACCGCAAATCGTACATGCACCTTGGTCAAAACTCCCACAGGTCTGGCCTTCAGCAAATTTGGCTAACCAAAAACGTTTTAATATCTCATCCGTGTCAGCTACCAATACTTTTCCTGGTTCGGTCTTGCTTTCCCCTAACTCAATATGGTTTCTTTTTATTTCATGAGGATCTGTTAATTGGTAGGGACTGTCCCCGTCAATAATCGCCAGTAACATCAACCCAAGGTTTTTCCCCGAATGATCATAATTTTTTATGGTTTCATAGACTTGGATAACAATTTTATCTAACTCTTCCTTGCTAATGTTAAAATTAGGCGTACGTTTCATTCTGGCATTTATAAATTCCATGATCTTTTTGGAATCTGTTGAGAATTCTCTAAAATGTGCATCGTACAAAGGATAGGATGGTATGGCATAAACTCCCGAAGGGAGTAAAGGACTCCCCCCGCTCGGAAGAGTAAACGGATATGCCAGAGCTTGTTCAACGTCCGGGATAAATACTTTTTTGTTTTTTTCAGTTGTAAAATAGTAACCACATTCTCGAATTGGCCAAATGCTGGTTTTTACTTTTTCTCCAACTCTGTTAATTTCCACAATAACAACCGTCGTTAGAAAATTTCGTGCATTACTGCTACCGACATCGGAAACTAAACGTAGGATATCCCGTGAATCCAAATCGGAACTCCTGACAACCTTACCCATCCGAGAAAGGTCATACGATAACATTTACATCACCTCCCAATGAAGATAATAATTGCCTTTATAGCTTCTGTCAATATCTGTTAAATGGGTTAAATAAGAATAACATTTAATATTTCAACATAAAAAAGCGTCTACCAAATAAGGCAGACGCTTTTAGGAAAAAACCCTCGATGGAATGCTAAAACATTAAACCCTTTTAAATTTAAATCCCTCATAGGCCATGCTAAATGCAGAGAGCTCAGATAAGCATGTTCCGACTTGTAGAGGATTATACCAATATGCGCCTGCGATCCACAAATTTTGTTCAGGTGAATTATCCTCCTCCCACCACCTCAAAACACCCCAATCCCTGAGAGTTCTTACTTCCCAGGCCGGTGTCATAGGCTACCTTAATCAGCTCAGGGTTGCCCACCAGCCAGTAAATACCTGCCCAGGCTTTGATGGGGTTGCCTTTGAATTTTATTATTCGGTAGAAATCCTGCTCGCGGTTGCCATTGGGGTAAATCATGAAGTGTTCGGGCTCTGGCTGCCGTCCATGGATCAATAGGTATTTACGCTTGAGGTTCTCCCGTACCAGTTCGGAAAACCGGGGTTCCCACGGTGAGTAGTAACGATAGAAATTGCGTCCATCCCTGTTTTCAGTGGAATATGCAACCATGGGTGAAATCATTTTGACCTGGAGCCGGTCGGTGAATTGCGGATCTTTGACCACCGTGATACTGCTTACTTCGACCACGTTTTTTCCTAGAGATAAAAATTCGGCACTGATCAAGGTTTGAGCCAAGTCGGTAATAAATTGTTCTATCGCCGAGCTGATCACCAGGCGAAATGGAGGGTAGAACTGAATAAGCTTCCGTTCACGTTCAACCTTAAATTGGCCTTCCAAGCGCGAAAATGTAAACAGCTTAAAACGGCGATTGTTTAATATATATCCTTCCTCATGCAGGAAACTTCTGTAATCATGATCTGATATGTTGTTATAAACAAAGCCCTGCAATAGATGGTTGTACTGAATCGGCATTGTAACGGGATTTTTTGAATCAAAGGTAACAGATATTCGGATTCTTTATCACCCGCCATTATTTGGTATGAGAAATTGTCTCCTTAGACATATATTACCACATTCCCATTAATTGAACAAAATAATTACGATCCTGGTTCAATTTCCCTTTTGCGTTAAGAACCTTGACCCTGACAGAATAACCAAACCCAACAACAATGAGGTATTGTTCCGCTGATAACCTTTCCGTATTTCCTGGTCACCTGTTCAACTTCCGGCATATTCTCCACGACAAATGTTGTTGGTCCATCTTTATAATCCTGAGCAAACGTTCTTTCCTATGCAGGAACAATGTCGTTACAGCTTGAATTTAGTCATATTGGGGTATTTTAATGCTCGCTGTTTTATGTTGGCCCGATACTTTACAGTCCGCACGACCAAAGCAGGGGGGAGAGTAATCATAATGAAGATAACGCCGACTGAAAATAGAGGGATCGATGAAGATCTGTTTCACACCTTATGTACCCTATTTGAAGATATCCCGATACATAAGACTTTGGGCATGAGCCTTACTTATTTGGGACCCGGGGTCGCAGCTATGAAAATGAATGTGGAGCCGGAGTACACAACCATTAAGGGTAGACTGCACGGGGGAATCATTGCCTCCCTATTGGACGATGTTATGGGGTGGTCTTTCAATACCCTGGGTAGGTTCGGCAATGTGACCGTTGACATGAACCTGAACTTTTTCTCTCCCGTTTTCCAGGGAAGCGAAATAATCGCTGAAGGCACGATTGTGCATGCCGGCAGGTCGATAGCAGTTACCGAGGGCAGCCTGTGGGACAATACCGGCAAGCTGATAGCAAAGAGCCGGGGAACATTTTATGTCACCAAAAATGCAGATATAATCGGAGCCAATTAAACCATTTGTTACGCCGGATCTCCCAGATTTAAGTTGAGAAAAGCGTTCCCCGGCCAATTATCCCGAACCCGCGAATAACGGTATTTTTCAATTAATTGGTCTCCCGATAAAAAACAGGCCTTCTGCCGAAAAGGCCTGTTTTCAAAATTAGTTCTGCCTGAGTTCGGAAATAAGCTTTCTTCAAAGGGCATAGTTGATTAAGTTAAGACTTAATCATTTTAAAGATCGCTTGAGAATTTTTCCGGCGGCTGTCCGGGGAAAGTCCTCTACAAATTGGACGCTCTTCGGGACTTTATATGGAGATAATCTTTCCCGGCAAAATGAGATAATCTCCTCCTCGGTTACTTCGAAGCCTGGTTTCGTTTTGATCACCGCTTTGACTACTTCGCCCTGGCGTTCATCAGGGATTCCTATGACTGCAGCTTCCATCACACTGGGGTGCTGATAAATAACGTTTTCTACTTCAGTAGGATAGACATTGAATCCGGCAACGATAATCAACTCTTTAAGACGGTCAACAAACTGTAAAACACCTTCTTCGGTCATGCGAACCAGATCTCCAGTGTGTAACCATCCATCGCGAAAAGAATTGGCAGTATCTTCGGGTTTATTCCAGTACCCCGGGCTTACGGTCGGGCCTTTAATAAGCAGTTCGCCGGTTTCGCCGATAGGGACATCTTCACCGGTAGCCGGGTCAGTAATTCTTACGTCGGTTCCAATGAAGGGCATCCCCATACCAGGCAAGGTCTGTCCGTACAGTCTATTAATGATTACTCCCGACGTGGTTTCGGTAAGACCATAACCTTCCGCCACATTGCCTCCAGAAACTTTCTTGAACACATTGACAACCTTTTCCGGAACCGGAGCACCTCCAACAATCCAGTGCCTTACGCAGCTTAAGTCGTATTGTTCAAGCTGAGGATGTTGTGCCAGTACAGTAAGTATGGTGGGTACTGCCCGGAAACAGGTACAGCGCTGATGGTGGATTATCTTTAGAGCCTCATCCGGATGAAACCTGACCATGATAACAACCTTGCCTCCAAGGGATATGGGCAAGACTACAGTTTGGAACATGGCATAATTGTGTGACAAGGGCAGATTTACCGGATAGACTTCTTCACCTTCCACGGTCTTATAATCTAATACTTTTGCTCCGGTAACATATGATGTTATATTATAATGTGTGATCATAACTCCCTTTGGAATACCGGTGGTGCCGCTGGTATACTGTAGGACCGCCAATTCTTCCCGCGGATTGATTTTGACAGGCTCAAACCGGGAAGGCTGATTCAACAGTTTAACAAACTCGACGATATAGTCGGTCTTCGGTAACGGCTGCAGCTCAGGTAAACCAAAGGGAGGACAAGGAAACGGGTTTCGAGGCAAATAATCATACAGAGAACCGGCAACAACAAATTTTAATTGGCTCTGATCAAAGATCTGCTGCACCTTGCTTACTAAAAAGTCAAGTGTAATAATTCCTGTTGCTCCGGAATCATTGGCAATGGTTAACAATTCCGTTGCTGAAGACATGGGCCCTACCTGGACTACAATCGCGCCCAGCTTCATTAAAGCAAAGAAAGCCATTACATATTGCGGACAGTTATCCATATGAATGACTACCCGGTCACCTTTTTCAACCCCTATTTCTTTTAACCCGTTGGCCAGCTTATTGGTCAGGGCTTCCAATTCAGCGTAGGTGAATTCTGCTCCATAATAGTACACAGCGATATTATTCGGGTACTTGCGGAAAGAATCAACCAGGTAGCTGTAAACCGGCACTTCAGGTAATTCATACTCCCGGGGGACCAAGGGATCAATAGCCTCCAACCATGGTCTGGAATCATAAATGCCCATTTATTTCACTCCAATCTTTATTTGTCATCGCGCAAATAATTAACCAGCACTACCAATTTTGAAAAGCGGAACGTTCCCTAATCCCATTCATGCCTTAGCCTGGTTAAGCTTATCCAATACTGCTTCCGCCTCAGCCACGGTGCGCTCAACAAGCTCCTTAACACTGGGAACGTCATTAATGCCGCCCACGTTCTGACCGGCAAATAGTATGCCTTCATCAACATCACCTTTGCTGATCGCCA
>Ga0209537_1004255_pt1 | contig 12332 bp, 10 predicted proteins | sample BioPla4DNA1_FD_187698 | JGI IMG/M metagenome (GOLD analysis project Ga0209537, IMG submission 187698) | Biogas fermentation microbial communities from Germany - Plant 4 DNA1 (SPAdes) (version 2) | ecosystem: Engineered > Bioreactor > Anaerobic > Digestate | place: Bielefeld, North...
GCCTTTGCAGACACAGCCCGATATTTATATGAAAATCTAGCCGACCACTTTGCAAACAGAGGCATTTATTCGGCTATTGTAACAGGTAGTGGTGATAATTATTCCAACTTACCTATACCAAATGGACTTAAAAAGTCCATTAAGATGTCAGATATAAATACTGTATTGACCTTGTTTTCTCCTATCTCTAAGGAATGTTCAAAGGTATACCCCGAAGTTAGTGAATATATAGATATACTTATAGCAACGGACTGTATATCTGAAGGCCAGAACCTTCAGGACTGCGATTATCTAATAAATTATGATATTCATTGGAACCCAGTTAGAATTATACAAAGATTCGGGCGTATTGACCGTATAGGTCTATAATCCTGATTGGGCTGTACTAATCGAGGTAGATGGCAAGGATAAGCTCTACTTTGTACTGGAAACCAAGGCGGATATTATGTTTGATGCCCTAAGACCAACAGAAAGTGCTAAAATTAAATGCGGAAAGAAACACTTTGAGGCTCTAGGTAATGAAGTAGCCTTTGAAGATATTGATAGCTTTGAAGAATTTATAGAGGAGTATGTAGTGGAGTAGATAATAACTAGTATATGCTTATTGCCTGCAACTAGCTCTTATGCTGTTGCAGGCAATTGTATTTTTATGTATACCATTTTAATTTTATAGATAATCTTAGTAGTAATCTTAAGCATACTTTACTTGCTACTTCTTGACTGAAGATTACGGGTGAATTTACATCCTGAGGTTTTAAAATTTAAACAGCCTATGAAATCCCCATATGGTCCCTTTTTCTTCACCAATTTACCACCGCACCATGGACATGTAAACCTTTCAGTTTTTAGTTCATTTTCGTATTGATCTTTCAATTCAGATACAAACATCGACTCGTTACCATCTATTGTAACAAGGAATGTTTTTATCTTTGCCCTTGTCATTGCAACATAGAAAAGACGTCTTTCTTCGGCAAAGGGGAATGTTTCATTTGCTTCAAGAAGTAGATCAACTATCGGATCTTCCTGTATTTTACTTGGAAATCCCATTCCACGATCCTTATTATTTAAAATAAAAACATAATCAGCCTGTAAGCCTTTGGATTTATGGGCTGTTATGAAAGTTATTTTAAGATCTTTTCTTTTCGAATATGTGATTTTGATTGTTCCGTTTGTATTGTCGTAACTACAGTGAAGTTGCGAGGTATTCTCAAGTATTTTCATATCAAATGAATATCTACCAATAAAGAATACTGATTTATTGGCAGGTAATTCATCTAATTTATTTAGCATAAACTGAACTGCATAGTCTTCTGTATATCCTTTTATAACACCAAGTGCAAAGCCATATTCATTTTCCTTACCTTGAATATTTTTTTTAATTTGATTGGGATTTTTCATGACAAAAGAACCACTTATATCAATAAGACTTTTGGAAAACCTATATGTCGTTTCTATTTTACTTATCTCTGTAGGACCCCAGAAGTTTGAAAAGTTTAATATATATGCCATATCACTTCCTGCAAATCTATATATACTTTGCCAGTCATCACCTACACAAAACAAATCATAATCATTTGTGTCTCTAAGTGCTTTGAGTAAAGAAAATCTTGCTTTTGATATATCTTGATATTCATCCACTATTACATACTTATATGGATTTATATATTTACCCTCTTGCACATATGCAGTGGCTTTATTAATCATATCGTTAAAATCGATTTCTTCATTTTCTTTAAGTTTATTTGTATATGTCTCAAAAATAGGTTTAATTAAAGAAGCTACTTCAAGGTTTCTTTTTCCGAAAGTAGAAGACGAGCATTTTCTTTCATATTCTTGAAAGGAAATATTGTTGCTTTTAATAAGATTAATAACAGTTCCGAATATTTCAGCTACACCGGATAAAACATCATTTTCACTATTATTTGTAATAATACTCCACAGTGTATCAGTATCAATTGGAGATATATGAACACCTCTATCGGTAAGTCTCTCTTTTAACTTGTCTTCCAATTCATTGATCATTTTTTCATATGCAAAACACTCAATCATAGTTGTATTATTTTGCTCATGTATATTCCTTTTCCAATTTATACCTTCAAGATATTCTTCTTTTGCAGACTTCCCCGGGGTAGTTGAGGTAAAATATGAGGGAACATTTCCATTAACATCTATTCCGAAATATTCAATATATATTTGGTAATCTGGTAAATAAAAATCAGGATAATACTGCGCCTTATTTTCGGTGCGCGTGTCTATTTCATACTCTTTCTCGTATTCATAATTTATTCCGTTTATAAATAAGAAATTTGCTATCTGAAGCTCACCGTAACTCTTAACAATTTCTCCCCTAAGGGTTTTGGGTGGGTGTGTTTCAAGATATTTGTGGTATTCGGTCATAGAAGTAAAATCAAATTCTGTTTTTTGATACTCAATTCTATAATGCAAAAACCGACACAATTTATTTTTATAACTTTGGTCAAGCAATAATGTTTTTAAATTTTCCTTAATAAACTTATTTACATTGATTTTGGATATTTTAGGTACTATACCGTCTACTTTTGTGATTATATTTAGACCAAGTTTGTGAAAGGTAGATACTTCAATGTTACTCTTTGTTTCATTGAGTATTCGTTCACTCATTTCGGATGCTGACTTGTTGGTAAAGGATAACACAAGTATATCCTGTGCTTTGTATTGGCCGCTAAGAAGTATATATTTGATTTTTCCTACAATAGTAGTAGTCTTTCCTGTGCCAGCTCCTGCCACAACGAGATGATTGTGTACATTTTTAACAATACACATCATTTGTTGGTCATCAAGCTTTCTGTTTTCTACAGGCTCTATTATTTTACTTGCATCCTTAATTCTTTGTTGGGCTACAATATTGTTGTGGTTATTAATAGAAAGATCTATTTCAGTAACTACTTTATCAAGCATTTTCTTACTCCTAATGAGTTTTGTTCTATGAGGAGTAAAGAATTTTATTGATTTATTTATATCATCAATAAGTGCACCATATCGTTCTTTTACTTCTAATTCGAAACTCGGATCAATAAAATCGGATAGATCATCCAGATATTCATTATCCTTCTTTATCATAGCTTTTGATCTTTCAATTAACCCATTGTTTTTAATAGATTTCTCTTTAAATGTATTAAAGATACCCATATTTCACCTCGTCATATAAGTACTAAGTATATTTTGTTGTTAAATAATAATTAGTCATTATCTGATAAGTAGGTCGATTGTTGTTATACAGTAATAAAAAGTTAATGTATTATAGAAAAGACCTCGCAAATGATTTTTGTTCCATCAAAGAGGTCTTTTCGTCGGGGTATTTTGTTAAATATAATAAATTTTTCTTGCATATTTTATTACATTAATTTTATTATATCATAAAACAACTTAAATCGATAATTTTTTACTGTCGGATTTCTATAATAAACAACCCTATATAAACAATTAGTTAAAACGGCCCACATCCTAAATAGTTATATAGGAATGGGCCATTAATAATCTGTAGAACTAATTTATTATAATAAAATTTTCACCAAAATATATGTACAGCTTTTCATTATATATAGTCCAGCTTATATTAGAAAAATTCTCAATTTGCTCCAATTCTTTCAAACCATCATTTTGATTCCAAGTATAGAGATATAATAGATTTTTGAGATATCCCATATAAAATGTGTTATTATAAATAAATGAGAATTCTATACTACCTTCTTCTAAATTATCGATAGCTGTAATCTTGCTTTGTGTATTATCTAAGCTAATTATAATAGGATCAAAAGTATATAAACTGGAACTCGCATTATATAAACTTAAAAATCTATCTCCTGATTCATTTAAGCAGAAAGTATTACTTGTTGGGTAATCTAGCAATTCTCTTATGGATATATCATTTTTATTAATTTTACAGCTATATGATTTACCATCCATACTATAGCAACAGTAAATTTCATCAGAATCATAATTGCTGCTTGCTTTAGTTATAATGAATTTACCTGTTATTTTTATTTTTTTATCAGTGAATTCTATCGTATCATTTTCCTTATTTAATTGGTGAATGTTAATATAATTATCATCTATTATAGAAAAGTAAACATAATTTGCAGTCTCCCCTAATATTGTTACTCTTTCTGAATCTATTTTATAAAGCTTGCATTTTTTAGAATCAAACAGGAGACTCATTGTTTCATTATTTCCTTTTAATAAATGATAGTTTATGATGGAAGAGAAATCCACAAAAAAACTTTTTTTAAGCAGAGGATTTTTAAAATACATCTCTTTAGTCTCATTGGTTTCTATATTTATCATATCCATATATAGCTTCCCGTCTTTTATTTTCGTAATATATCCAATTGAATCTCTGCTATTTTCTACTGTTAATTCGGTGCCTTTTTCAGAACAAGCTGTTAGTAATAATGAACATAAAATAATAGTAAATAAATATCTCATCATTTTAAAAACTCCTTAAATAGCTTAGCTTTATTTAATTTTTTAACCCTCCTGCTTATTTGTAAAAAGCTAACAAGGCAGAATACCAGAACTGAAATAGTTAAATTTAGTATAAGATAGATTAAGAAATAATCGGTTAACAAGTCAAGGCGCAATACCATTTTAAATAATACAAATAATATAAGGTTGGAGAGGGTGGCTATAATAAATGTAATAAATCCGTAAAAAGAAAATTCATGTATAAATATAGATTTTATATATTTATCACCGGTTCCAAATAAGGTTAATAAACCAATATCTCTGTTTCGAGTATCTAATATTTGATTCACATTATTTCTAATATTAATAATACATATAATTAATAAGATTACTATAATAATACTGCTTCCTGTAATTAACATTACTGAAAATGTAGGTAGTTCCTTACTATATTTCAAAGAATATCGAATAGTTGCATCCGGATAAATTTGAGATATTTGTGTTTCTATATCCTTCATAGATGATATATCATCACATGTTACTAAGATTCTATGTACATGAACTTTCCCGTCGGGATACATTCTTTCGGTTATAGCCAACATTCTGGCTTCGTCAATCAAGGCTAAATCAGGAGGAAGCATATCGAAATCAAATTCCTTATAATAATCATCAATTATAACTTGATGATTTACTAATTTACTATCCAGGTTCCCTTCTTCATTTATAAAATATTCTCCCTCTTCAAATACTGCCTCAGAACCTTTGCTAAATGAACCCTTTTGCCTTGAAGGTATAAAAAAATATTCACTTTTATCGGTTGTAATATTAAAGTATTTTAAGGCTTCTTTAGGTATTCCGATTATATTTAAAATAGCATTTGCATCGGAGTCTACTGCATTAAGCATAATAGGATGACAAAAATCCCAAACAATACTTTCAATTTTATTTATCTTATAAAGATTTTCTTTTATTTCATCTATACTACCTTCATTGGCACTGTCAAATATAACTTCCATAAAGTGCATTGTATTATTGTCTGTTAATGAATCTGAAAAAATCCCGGTTGTTGATAATATAATACCCAGTAAGAGATTGACAATTAGCAAAAATGAGGCAAGGGATAAAATTGAGGATGTAAATTTTTTAACATTTGATTTTATAAAGATTTTAGATACACTAATTACTTTTGACATAGCTTACCCCCCTCTAAAAGATATATTTTATCAGCTAAGCTGTCAAAGATATCATCATGAGAAACAATAATTATAGCTGTATTCTTATCTTTTAGCTTATTAAATATATTAATTAATTTAGCTGAATTTTCTTCATCAATATTAGCAGTAGGTTCATCTGCAAATACCAACTTACGAGGTAGCAACAAAGTTCTAGCTAAAGCCACTCTTTGTCGTTCGCCCCCTGAAAGCAGCTTGGCCTTACTTTTTATTTTTGATAGTAAGCCTACCTCATCTAGGCTATTTCGGATTAATTCATTAATCTTACTCTTATTTAAATCCGAGCTTAATGTAAGATAAATATATAAATTATCATACACTGTTAAATCTTCAAATAAATTATAATCTTGAAATATGTAGCCAAGATGATTTCTTAGTATATCTTGTTTTTCCTTATGATCATATGAATCTAAGTTTTTACCGTCAAATATTATCTCGCCGGCGTCGGGATTTTCTAACATGGAACAGATATTTAGAAGTGTAGATTTGCCTGTACCGGACCTTCCCTTTATTAGCATTATTTCATTTTGTTTTAATTCGAATTCAACATTTTCTAATACGGTATGGTCTTCGTAGCTTTTTGTTAGCCCACGAACTTTAAGAATGTTTACCAATTTAAATGTACCTCCTCCTATTTTAACTAAGTGCCTGTTAGGGATATTAGCTATTAAGATGTCAGTATATTTAATAACTGACTATATTAAACATAAGTTACCTAAATTACATTTAAAGTGATTATAATACATAAAATTACTAAGTCAAGAATAAATTAGAAACTAATGTATAGGTAATTAGTTGTTGTCAAGTGGTGTAAAATAAAACTACAAAGGGGATAAGTATGGAAAATTAAAAGAATTTTGTTATATATTAAATGTTCTTATATTAAGTATTGTAATAGCGCAACTATTAATTTTACTTTATAGAAATGAAAGAGTGCAAACTTTTTTAGAATCAAATGAACTGACGGTTGAATTAGTTTCAAAGATTCAAAGTAAAGTTTCAATATTGTGGATAAATTAAATGTAATAAAAGAAAGCTAAACTTTTATTACAAAGTAGTTTAAAATTTTAAAAATAATGCTCCATCAGTCTCATAACCCATTCTGGAACAGTGGCATTTTTGCATTTTTATTTATTTTTGCAAAGGGAATACTCTTTTTCCGCTTTAACATTTACAACATAAGATTTAATACAAGAAAAAATCGCTAACCCTTAATGTATAAGGATTAGCGATACTTTTATCTTAAGCGCGAGACGGGATTCGAACCCGCGGCCCTCGCCTTGGCAAGGCGATGCTCTACCACTGAGCCACTCGCGCATTTTTCATGTGTCACAACTTTTTAAGCAGTTCCCCCTGAGCACATGACATAATATACTATATAAAAACAGCTTTGTCAAGTAATAAAAAAATAATTTTTTAAATTTTTCTTATAAATCATACTGTTTTTACTTTTTTAGTAATTCAATCAATTAATACAGTTAGAAGGTACTCATTATTTTGCAATGATTTACTTTTTATTGAATCTGATTTTGTTAATTTGACATCTACCCAGAGTTCTTCGGCAGCTATCATCAGATTAGCCAACATTATTCCCATATCTATCATTTTAGTTTTATCCATTACTTTTTTAATTAATGTATTCTTTTTAGCAAATATATGGATACGGTTACTATATACTACAAAACGCCAAGGTTGGTTATTAAAGCTTGAAGGAGCAAGTCTTGCTGCCTCCAGTAGTTTCCGTATATCGGATGATACTTCTTCTTTGTAAACTACCAGTTCTTTCTCAGGAAGTCGTTTTGCATAAAAGGAATCCCTATATACAGGCTCCTTGGCCTTACCAAAGGCAAGAGCAATTACGTAATCATATTTCATGGAATCTTTAAGTTCTTTTCCCGGATTAGCTAGTCCTAAAAAACAACTTCCAAGACCTAATGATTCTATATATAGGCTTAACTGCTGCATAAGATAACCGGCATTTAAAAGATAATCCTCACCTTTTTCCGAGCATAGGCATATATAATAAGGAGCTTTAATAGAAAATGGACCGCTAAATCCCTGTTTTCTTTCAATGTTACTTACAAGTTTATATTCTACATTAATATCCTTGTTAAGCCTAGGTAAGTTGTCGGCAAAATTCAGGATATCCTCGAGAATCTCCCAGTCAATCCTTTCCTGATAATATTTGCGTACGCTTTTCCTTGAGAAAATAGTATCAAACATATTCATATATCATACCTCACTTTACTACTGGTTAGATGCTCTCATTTCCAATTCCTTTTTTCTGTAATGTAATGGAGAAATACCATAATATTTCTTAAATAACTTGCTGAAATGGTAGGCATCTTCATAACCCACTTGATTGGCTATGTTTTTTATGCTGCTATTTACATCTTTAAGTAAAATATCTTTTGCTTTTTCCAAACGGATTTTAATTAGATAATTAATCGGTGACTCACCGGTTTCTTCTTTAAATATCTTTGATATATATACAGGACTCAGGTACATATTATGTGCTAACTGTTCCAAAGATATCTTTTTATTATAATTTTCATTAAGATAATTTATGATTTTTTTTACTGCATGATTCTTATTATAAGAATCAAAATTACATGTGGACTGTTCATAATCTTCATTATCCACTATTTCACGCATAACAAGCAGGAGCATTTGCATAAGATGGGTTTTTATCATAAAGTATTTACCGACATTGCAGCTTTCTTTTTCTGCTATCATGGCATAGCAATGCATCATTATTTTTTGCTTTATTTCTGCGGTGGTTTTTAAGATACAAGTACCGTCTTTGATTTCTAAGGAATTTTGAGTCATGTTCTTAAAGTGATAATCAGTAAAACCGGCGATAAACTCAATGGTAGGTTCTTTTGTATTAGTAACTATATGTGTATGCATAATGCCGGGATTGCATATTACAAGATCCCCGGCTTCAACATCATACTCTATACCATCAACCAGGTATTTTCCCTTACCGGATAGGATATAAGCTAATTCTGTATAATCATGATTATGATATACACCATTTTTGGTCATTTTACATTTGGAAACATAAAATACAGTGGGATTAAAATCGTTATATGTTAAGTCGTAATTAATAGACACCCGCTTCACCTCTTCTATATGAAAAAATTAGGCTTTTGTTTTTGTTTCAGTTATATTATAGATTTATTAATAGATTATAACATTTTCCAATTAAATAAGAAAGAATATTTTAGAATTAAAGTTGCTACAAGTAAAATTTATTGATTTTTGATAAAATAGAGTGTTGAACTCTCGGTCAAATGTGCTATGATTATATTTATAGTTATATTTATATACTTATATATGTAATTGAAGTTTCAATATTTTGGAGTGATAATTATGAAGAAAAATAAAATTTATATAATAATTGCTTTGTCGGTATTTATTTTAGCAGGATGTAAAAGCAATAATGATCAGGAAACTTATTTTATACCCACCATGGCTCCGGAAATTATAGAGGATGAATGGGCTTACTTAGATGAACTTCTTGAAGATGATGAGGAGGAAAATGAGGAAACAACTAATGAAGAAGAGCCGACTAATCCAATTACCATAAAATATGTAAAGCTTAGTTCAGCCGGTGCTTCATTAAATGTAAGATCTGCTCCATCAGCAACTGAAAGCACTGTGGTGGGAACCTTGAAACATGCAGATTCGGTTGAAGTCATTTCTATAGAAAATGGCTGGGCCAGCATTAATTATAACGGGCAGACATGCTATGTAAGTGCCGAATTTCTGGTAGATGATATTCCTTCACGGTAGCATTTTAACCATTTGTTATGAAATCTATAAATTTAGTCATGGAATTTGAGAGGTAGCTATTATGATTATAACAAAAGCCAACCTCTCTTTTATTTACCGGTTTTTTTAGAGGAATTTGAATAAGCTGGCCTTTTTTTAATTCTTCATGGACAAATTCCTTGATAACACAGGCAACCCCTAGACCTGTCTTGGCAAATTCAATTAAAAGGTCCATACTGCTTACCTCAAGTATATGCTTAGGGGTAAGATTGTTTTCTTTAAAATAATTATTTATATATATTCTTGATATATTTTCTTCATCAAGGAGCATGATATTGGCAGTGGCAAATATATCCTCATCCATTTCCCTAAGCCGGAGATTATCAAGATAATCCTTGGTGGCTACGAAGATATCTTCAATTTCATCTACCGGGAGAAATTTATAAAGTTTTTGATTAGCCGGTTTTGCCACCAGTCCTATATCTAGGGTGCCCTTTTCCAGTTGTTTTAGGGTGTGTATGGTGGATTGACTTTCTATTGTTATCTTTATATGGGGATATGCCTTTAAAAAGCGGTTTAGGTAGGGCAGCAGGATATATTTGCATAGGGTAGAGCTGACACCGATTTTTAGATGGCCCACTCCCAGTTCCTTCATATGCATCATCAAGTCTTCCCCTTTTTTTAGAATTTCAAAAGCTTCTTTTGTATATTTATATAGGAGCTGACCCTCATCGGTTAATTTTACCCCTCTGGAACTTCTTATAAACAATGTCTGCTTTAAATTTTCCTCTAGGTTTGTAATTGCCTTACTTACGGCAGGTTGACTAACATATAAAAGCTTAGCGGCATGGGAAATGTTTTCAGTTTCTGCAACACAGTTAAATACGAAGTATAAGTATAATTGATTATCCATGATTAATCCTTTCTATAATAATATCCCTCAACACTATAACCACAAGTTATAATAAGTATTCTTAATATGTATTTCTATTATACCAGTTTTTATGCTAAAATATCAATAAATATATGATAGCCATTAATAGGAGGATAGTTTATCATGGAGTATAATATAGCAGTTATTCCCGGTGACGGTATTGGCCCTGAGATTATAAGAGAGGCGATGAAGGTACTTGACGCAGTAGGAAGAAAATATGGCCATAATTTTAGCTATACCCAGGTTCTTATGGGTGGAGTATCAATTGATGCCACTGGAGTACCTCTTACCGATGAAGCACTTATGACTGCCAAAAACAGTGATGCAGTTTTATTAGGTGCTGTAGGAGGCAATGTAGGGGGATCTAACTGGTACAGCCTTCCTCCCCATTTAAGGCCTGAAGCTGGACTTTTAGCACTAAGAAAAGGCCTAAATCTTTATGCAAATATTAGACCGGCTATTCTTTTTGATGAGTTAAAAGCTGCCTGCCCATTAAGAGAGGATATTATAGGAGAGGGATTTGATTTTGTGGTAGTTAGGGAATTAACAGGGGGATTATACTTTGGTGACCGGTGGACTAAAGAGGTTGACGGCCTTCGGACTGCCACAGATACATTAGTTTATAATGAGAATGAGATTGCTAGGATTGCAAAAATTGCCTTTGAAATTGCCAGAAAAAGAAGAAAAAAGGTTTGCAGTGTTGATAAGGCTAATGTACTTGATTCATCTAGGCTCTGGAGGCAGGTAACAAAAGAAGTTGCAGAAAATTATCCGGATGTGGAACTGGTTGATATGCTAGTTGACAATTGTGCTATGCAGATTGTAAAAGATCCCGGCCAATTTGACGTAATACTTACTGAGAATATGTTTGGTGATATTTTATCCGATGAAGCCAGTATGGTAACAGGTTCCATAGGTATGCTATCTAGTGCAAGCCTTGGGGAGGGCAAACTTGGCTTATATGAACCTAGCCATGGTTCTGCCCCTGATATTGCCGGACAAAATAAAGCTAATCCTATTGCAACAATCTTATCCGCTGCCATGATGCTTAGGTATTCTTTTGATCTTGATATGGAAGCTGATAGGGTTGAAGAGGCCGTAAAAAAAGTTTTAAAGAAAGGATATAGAACGGTGGATATTATGTCACCGGAAAAGACCTTGGTAGGAACTGATAAAATGGGAGATTTGATAGCCCAGGAAGTTTAACTTGGAATAAGATTGGAGGTATAATTATGGGTATGACAATGACTCAGAAGATTTTGGCTGCACATACGGGCTTAGATAAGGTCAGTGCAGGTCAACTTATAGAGGTGGATTTAGACCTGGTTCTAGGTAATGATGTTACCGCTCCAGTAGCCATAAAGGAGATGGAGAAGTTTAAATCTAAGCAGGTGTTTGATAAGGATAAAATTGCCTTGGTGCCGGATCATTTTACTCCTAATAAGGATATAAAATCCGCACAAAATTGCCAGTGCATGAGAGAGTTTGCCATGGACAATGATATTACTAATTATTTTGAAATCGGTGAAATGGGCATAGAACATGCACTTTTGCCGGAAAAAGGCCTTGTGGTGGCAGGGGATGTGGTTATAGGAGCAGATTCTCATACCTGTACATATGGTGCCTTAGGGGCTTTTTCCACAGGGGTGGGAAGTACAGATATGGCAGCAGGTATGGCAACAGGTAAGGCCTGGTTTAAGGTACCCTCAGCAATAAAATTTGTCCTAAAGGGCAAGCCTTCTAAATGGGTTAGCGGCAAGGATATTATCCTGCATATTATAGGTATGATTGGTGTAGACGGAGCCAGATATCAAAGTATGGAATTTGTAGGAGAGGGAATAAAAAATCTTACTATGGATGATCGTTTTACCATTGCCAATATGGCCATAGAAGCAGGAGCTAAGAATGGAATCTTTCCTGTGGATGATATTACTATTCAGTATATG
>Ga0209537_1004264_pt1 | contig 12306 bp, 6 predicted proteins | sample BioPla4DNA1_FD_187698 | JGI IMG/M metagenome (GOLD analysis project Ga0209537, IMG submission 187698) | Biogas fermentation microbial communities from Germany - Plant 4 DNA1 (SPAdes) (version 2) | ecosystem: Engineered > Bioreactor > Anaerobic > Digestate | place: Bielefeld, North...
GTGAGAAGCGTCCCCGCACTTGACTTTGAAATGCCTTTAATCGATAATAACATTAGAAAAGCTCTGTTGATCTGGAGGGACTGTACGAATGATAAAGGGTAAAAAGCCTGGGGTCTACGGCAATGAGAGCATTTCATCCCTCAAAGGGGCGGATCGGGTACGGCTGAGGCCAAGTGTTATCTTCGGTTCTGACGGAATTGAAGGTTGTCAGCAGGCATTCTTCGAAATCCTCTCGAATTCAATTGACGAAGCGCGCGAAGGTTTTGGCGACAGGATCGAGGTTATCCGTCACAGCGACCATTCGATTACGGTCAGAGATTACGGAAGGGGCATCCCGGTCGAATTCAATCCTAAGGAAAACCGTTACAACTGGGAACTTGTCTTTTGCGAATTGTATGCAGGAGGCAAGTACAACACCAATGAGGGCGAGAACTATGAGTTCAGCCTTGGTCTGAACGGCCTTGGCGCGTGTGCTACCCAGTACAGTTCTGAGTATATGGATGTGACCGTGTTCCGGGACGGCTACAGATACGACCTCCACTTCGAAAAAGGCGAAAACATCGGCGGGCTGAAGAAAACAAAGTGCGATTATGAAAGCACCGGAACGATCCAGAAGTGGAGACCCGACCTGGAAGTGTTCACGGATATCGACATACCGCTGGATTATTATATCAACACGCTAAAAAAGCAGGCCGTCGTCAATGCCGGGTTGAAATTCATCCTGACTGACGAGTTTTCAGGCAATTCCTATGAGTTCGTCTATCCGAACGGTATCGTCGACTACATCAGGGAAGTAAGCGACGGCAAGAATTTCACCGAGATACAGTATTTCGAGACAAGTACGAAAGGCCGCGACAGGGAAGACAAACCCGAATACCGGCTCAAGATGCAGATTGCTTTCTGCTTCTGCAATGAGGTCAATCTGCTTGAATACTATCACAACTCCAGTTTCCTGGAATACGGCGGTTCGCCCGACCGTGCGGTGAAAGCGGCGTTTGTCAACGAGATAGATAAATGTATCAGGAACAGGGGCAAGTACAACAAGGATGAAGCAAAGATCACTTTTGCCGATATCCAGGACAGCCTCATCCTGGTGACGAATTCTTTCTCCACCATTACCAGTTACGAGAACCAGACCAAGAAGGCGATCACGAACAGGTTCATCCAGGAAGCGATGACGGACTTCCTGAAACAGCAGTTGGAAATATACCTGATCGAGAACAAAGCCGACTGCGATAAAATAATCGAGCAGGTCCTCCTGAACAAGCGCAGCCGCGAGACCGCGGAAAGGACCAGGATAAATATAAAAAAGAAACTGGGCGGCTCGGTCGATATTTCGAACAGGGTGAAGAAGTTCGTTGACTGCCGGACCAAGGATGTGAGCAAGCGTGAACTCTACATCGTCGAAGGCGATTCGGCGCTGGGTTCCTGCAAAATGGGCAGGGACGCAGAGTTCCAGGCCATAATGCCTGTCAGGGGGAAAATACTCAACTGCCTAAAGGCAGAGTACGACAGTATATTCAAGAATGAGATCATCGTGGACCTGCTGAAGGTGCTTGGGTGCGGCGTTGAGATAAAATCTAAGCACAACAGAGACCTTAACACATTCGACCTGAACAACCTCAGGTGGAGCAAAATAATAATCTGCACCGACGCGGATGTTGATGGATTCCAGATCCGGACCCTTATCCTTGCCATGCTTTACCGGCTGGTCCCGACGCTTATCCAGGAGGGTAAGGTGTACATAGCGGAATCTCCGCTGTATGAAATTACTTGCAGGGACAAGACCTATTTTGCTTACTCTGAGAAGGAGAAAATGGAGATACTGGCCAAACTCGAAGGGAAAAAGTACACGGTGCAGCGCTCAAAAGGCCTTGGGGAAAATGAGCCCGAAATGATGTGGCACACAACGATGAATCCGGAAACCAGGAGGCTCATCAAGATAGTGCCTGATGATATAGAAAAAACGGAAACCATGTTTGACATATTGCTTGGCGACAACCTGCAGGGCAGGAAAAACTTCATAGAGGAACACGGCAGCCGCTACCTGGATATGATAGATGTGAGCTGATGCGGGGACAGTTCTCACTTTTTTATCATTTTGAGGCTAGATGTAATAATTCGTCAATACCCTCTTACGGCTCTGCGTGGATTGCAGAACAACAATTGCCGGCAGGCATCGACAGGTTGTGGAGCGAGTTGTTGACCGTGATGGGATGCACTGATTAGGGAAAGCGCTGATGCGGGATGAAAGCCGGATTTGCACCGACCGAAGTAACCGGCGGCCAACCGGGTCATCCTGGCAGACAGACGGATCACTGGTTCGTTTAGCCTGCGTTGCACGGTACCTGTCGGCACCAGTTAACAGTTTGCCGGTAAATGTGTCAAAAAGTTGAGAACTGTCCCCCTGAATTTTACCTTCCCCAGGTATTTACATGCTAGGCGATGGAAAAACCGAGGTGAACTTCCCGGTCGTATGAGCGGCCAACGGAAATGGGCCGGGTACCCGTTTGAGCAATCAACAGAAGAATTAGCTGATGAGCTGGATTATCAACTAAATGTTCAATAAAATAATCAAACAAATGATAAAAAGGTGAGAACCGTCCCCGCTATATTATTGCAGGAAAGGTGCTGTTATGTCGGACAAGAACCTGATTATCCAAAAGATACCGGAAACACTGGAAAAAAACTATATGCCGTATGCGATGAGCGTCATCGTCTCGCGCGCGATCCCGGAGATCGACGGCTTTAAGCCTTCCCACAGGAAGCTGCTGTATACCATGTACAAAATGGGGCTCCTGACGGGCAACCGCACCAAATCGGCAAACGTCGTAGGCCAGACGATGAAGCTGAATCCGCACGGCGACATGGCCATTTACGAGACACTGGTCAGGCTGACCAGGGGCAACGGTGCGCTGCTGCACCCGTATATCGACTCGAAAGGCAATATGGGTCGCCAGTATTCCAGGGACATGCAGTTCGCTGCCCCGCGTTATACGGAGGTCAGGCTGGAGAAGATCTGCGAAGAGTTGTTCCGGGACATGGACAAGAATGCTGTCGACTTCGTCGATAATTACGACAGTACGATGAAGGAGCCGACGCTGCTGCCGGCGACTTTCCCCACCGTCCTCGTGAATGCGAACCAGGGCATTGCCGTCGGTATGGCCAGTAACCTATGCAGCTTCAACCTCAAAGAGGTGTGCGAGGCAACGATCGCCTACATAAAGGATGAGAACGTGGATCTGCTCGAGTATATCAAGGCCCCGGACTTTTCGACCGGCGGAGCCCTCATATACAATGAGAAGACCATGAGAGAAATCTATGAAACGGGCCGGGGCAGTTTCAGGGTCAGGGCAAAATACAATTACGACAAGAAAAACAGTTGCATCGAAATATATGAAATACCTTACACGACGACAACGGAAGCGATAATCGACGCCATAGCAGGGCTTGTCAAAAACGGCAGGATAAAGGACATCACGGACGTCCGCGACGAAACCGATTTGGACGGGCTGAAGATCACGCTGGATATCAGGAAGAGCGCCGACGCGGACGCCATCATGAACAGGCTTTACAAGCTGACCCCGCTTGAGGATTCCTTCAGCTGTAATTTCAACATCCTAATCAATGGCACCCCCCGTGTAATGGGCATCAGATCGATCCTTAAGGAGTGGGTCACATTCAGGATCAACTGCATTAAGAGGCAGACGCAGTTCGATATAGAAAAGAAGGAAGCCAAGCTGCACCTGTTGCTCGGCCTGCGCAAGATCCTGCTGGACATAGACAAGGCGATCGCGATCATAAGAAACACTGAAAACGACGAGCAGGTCATCCCCAACCTCATGGAAGGTTTCGGCATTGACAAGCTGCAGGCTGAATTCATAGCTGAGATCAAGCTAAGGAACCTGAACCGCGAATATATCCTGGACAGGGTCGGCGAAGTGGAAACGCTGCAAAAGGAGATCGCCGACCTCAAGGATATCTATGCCAGCGAGAAGAGGATCAGGCAGATCATAATAAAGCAACTCGGCGAAGTGGCGAAGAAATACGCGCAGCCAAGGCGGACGGAAATCATCTGTGAGACGAGCATCGAGGAAATAACACAGGAGCACATGGTAGAGGATTACAACCTCAAGCTGTTCCTGACGGAGCAGAACTACATCAAGAAGATCCCGCTTGTTTCGCTGCGGTCCAATCCCGAGCAAAAGCTCAAGGAAGACGACGTCATCATACAGGAACTCGAGACCCACAACAAGGCAGAACTGCTCCTGTTTTCGAACAGACGCACGGTGTACAAGATGCGCATATACGATATACCGGACTGCAAGGCGAGTTCGCTGGGCGAATACCTTACAAACCTGCTTCAGCTCGAAGAGGATGAAAGAATAATCTATATGACGGCGACGGACGATTACTCCGGCTGGATGCTGTTTTCGTTTGAAAACGGCAAATGCGCCAAGATAACGCTGGAGAGCTATGCTACAAAGACCAACAGGAGAAAGCTTGCCAATGCCTATTCGGACCTTTCGCCGCTTATTGACATAAGGTACCTGGCAGAGGACACCGACCTTGTCGCTTACAGCAGCATAAACAAGGTGCTGGTATTCAGCACTGCGTCCATCAACCCCAAGACCACGCGGGATTCCCAGGGGGTCCAGGTCCTGAAATCGAAGAAAGGGAGCAGGATGTGCGCGGTGAAGACACTCGAGGAATCAGGGATCAAGAATCCCGATTACTACCGCACGAAGAGCATCCCTGCTATCGGATGTTATTTAAGGGCAGAAGACTTTGAAGACAGGCAGATCAGGATAGACTGCACATGATCTTGGTCGCATAAGCGGCACAGTGCCGCCGGCTGCGGCTATCCGGTATAAGGGCGTCAGCAGTTGACCCGTAGAAAAAGGCCGGCAGATAAACGGTATTACGGCGGCAGCTAAACAGTGGCAAAAGACCGGCGGAAGCCTGGTATGACGCCGACAGCAGCTGATTTGTAACATGCGTCCGTCGATTGCGGAAAAACGGCAGGAGCCCGGCATTTGCGGATAAACGTCAAAGGACTGGGATCTGAGGACAGGGGCATAATATTGACAGGAGGATATTCGCGGTCTAATATATTGGCACAGCACAACGCTGCAGGAAAATGAACCTTACGGACAGCGCATCAAACGGGGCTTCCCGGCAGCAGATGCAATAAGTCGAATGTAAATAAAGTGACTGGTTTGGGATTTGGTGATGGGAAACGAAAGTTCAACAGGAAATATCAGGCCTGGAGAAAGGAGAAATACCCGGCCTGACGGAACGGGGACTACCCGATCCGGCAGAGTAAGAAATACCAAGTCTGACGGAACGGGGAATACCAGGTTTGACGGCACGGGCAATACCAGGGCTGACAGGAAAGAGAATGCCAGGCCTGGATGGAAACGAAATATCAGGTCTGACGGGGATGGAAATGTCAGGCCTGGCAGAAAAGAAAACATCGGAACAGGCGAAAACAAACGGAAAGCAGCAGTTTACATCGTCCTGACAGCAGTGTTTATAGCCGCGGTAACCTATGCCGGGATCAGGCTGGGTCCGAGGCTGACCGAACTCGCCAGGAAACCTGATGAACTGAGGGAATGGCTCAATTCATTCGGCTGGAAAGGAGTTATCATATTCATCGGGATACAGGTGCTGCAGGTCGTTATCGCTGCGATTCCCGGTGAATTTACACAGTTGGCCGGAGGCTATTTGTACGGAACGTTTTTCGGCACCGTATACTCTCTGGCCGGCATCGTGATCGGTTCCGTGATCGTGTTCTATGCGGCGCGCCTGCTCGGCTATCCGCTGGTGAAGCTGCTTGTTTCGCCAAAACAGCTTGAGAAGTTCAGTTTCATGCTCAACAGCAGCAAATCTGAAGCGGCCATGTTCATATTGTTCCTGATACCCGGCATCCCCAAGGACATACTCACATATATCGCCGGGCTGACCCCCGTAAGGCCGTTCAGGTTCTTCGTGATAATAACCATCGGAAGGCTCCCGGCTTTACTGGGCTCTTCATTTATCGGACACAACACACAACTGGGCAACTACGGCATTGTGATTGCCGTATCGGTTGCTGCCTGTATCCTGTTCTTCGCAGGCGTTTTATTCAGGGACCGGATAATCGACTGGGCACACAGGTTGATAAAGAAGGACGGGGAACCTGACAGCGGCGGAAATACCCGGTCATGATCCGGATTACGGAGGATCGCGCAAGATTTCTTAAAGCTGTTACTGGGAGGTGTCCATAAAGGACTTCCATAAAGGACTTTCACAAAAGACTTTCATAAAAGACTCATAAAGGGCTTTCATGAAAGGTTTTCATGATAGATTCCCGAAAGATATGTTAGATGCCTGGGAATTGGAAATTTCGAAACCTGGATCAGAAAATTTCAATGTCCTTCAATAGACGGCAGATGGTTATTGCGGTTTCGGAGGTTTACGAAAGATTGCAGAGGATCGAGGAAAGCCATGCAGGATCGCTAAGGGTAGGCAAACTTGGCTGCCCGGCAACGAAGGTCAACGATAAACTGTCCGGCAACCAAAAGTCGACATTATATTGCCTGGCAACTGAAGTTCGACAGTAAACTGACTGCAACCGAATGCCTGCAGCGAACTGCCCGGCAACCAAAAGCCGGCTGAAAAACTGAAATGGCCGGCGTATCGCTACACCGGCCGTGTTCTGCCTTGAATCGGTATGGTTGTGCATATTACTCGCTGCTCGGCGCATTGCCCTGCTTTTAGCGGATTTCCATTTAGCTTCTTGCTGCCATGCCCGCCTTTGCATATCCTGCTTCCCTTGATCCGGCGCATGCACGGCGTCTGCCTGCCGCTTACTGTTTTCTGAGGAACCGCTTACCCTGCAGTAACTTCCTTCTTTCTGAAGAACTCATTGTACAGCGCCTTTATCGCCCTGTCTTTCTCGTAATCCTTAATGCCGAAGATCATACTGACCTCAGACGGACCCTGGGTTATCATGTCCAGGTTGATGTTCTCCCTCGCCAGTGCCCCGGAGGCACGTGCAGTAATGCCGACCGTGCTTCGCATGCCTTCACCCACGATCATGACGAGGGCGAGGTTCCGCTGTACCGAGATGTCGTCGACTTCCAGTTCCTTGATGATACGTTCGACTATCCGTTTTTCCTTTTCCTCGGTCAGGTGGACCTGTTTCAGTATGATCGTAACGTTATCGATACCTGACGGCATGTGCTCGAAGGGGATATGCTCCTCTTCCAGGATCTGGAGCAGCTTGCGGCCGAAGCCTATCTCGCGGTTCATCAGGTATTTTCCCACGTAAATGAAGCAGAACCCGGCGTCGCCGGCGATGCCCACGACAGGCTCCGTGATGTTGTGGCGTTCCTTCACGATGGTAGTCCCGGGGGCCGACGGGTTGTTCGTGTTCTTGATCCTTACGGGGATGCCCTTTTTGAAAACCGGGACAAGCGCTTCTTCCTGCAGCACCGTGAATCCTGCGTAGGAAAGCTCACGCATTTCACGGTATGTAATCTCGGTTATCTGTTTCGGGTCATCTATGAGGTTGGGATTGGCACTGTACACATAGTCCACATCCGTGAAATTCTCGTAAAGATCCGCGTCAACAGCAGCGGCAAGGATCGAACCTGTGATGTCTGAGCCGCCCCTGGGGAATGTAACGACCTCGCCGCTCAGTGAGTATCCGAAGAAACCGGGAAATATCGTGATGCCCGGGTATTCGGAAAGTGATCTCAGATTCTCGTATGACTGCGGAAGCACCTGGGCATTCCCATATTCGTCGCTCAGAATGAGACCGGCATCTTTTGGGCTAACATACCGGGCATCGTGCCCGAGGCTTTGCAGGTACGTGGCCACAAGCTTCGCGCAGTTGTCCTCGCCTGCAGCCTTCAGGTTGTCGATATACTTGCCTCTGTCCGACTTGTCACTGTCAAGGCGCGCCCATATATCAGCAGCGACAGTCTCTGCAAAGCTGCCCGGCAAGCCGAGCTCGGAAGCGATCTGCGCATACCTTGTCACGACCGCCTCCACCTCGGTATCGGCATTTCCCTTATCGAGACCTGCCTGCGCACAAGCTATCAGCATATCCGTAACCTTGATATCGTCCCTGTGGCGCTTGCCAGGCGCGGAAACGACGATGATCCTGCGCTCCGGGTCAGATGTGATGATATCGCAGACTTTTTTTATCTGACTGGCAGATGCCAGGGAAGTACCGCCAAACTTTGCAACGATCATCAAACCAGCTCCTACTATATCTGTTTTCATCATATTATCACACCAGACAAAAGGTTATGTCAATAAAAATTCAATATAATATGCATGGAAAATTGAAAAATTTAAAGCTATAATGGTGGGGACAGTTCTCACCTTTTCAACACTTTGATAAAAAATAACAGGCACAGAACGGTTATTGGCTGTATAAAATCAAAAGACCGGTATGAACTGGTTGGGCGGCAAATAACTCTCGGTCCGGAGTTTCCGTGAGAAACGCAAGGATAACGGATAACAGGAACGGGTATAAAGAGATAAACGGGTATAAACTGATAAATGACGAACACAAATAGACCGGGATTAATAGCCAGGATCAATGACAACGATAAAATGCATGGGCAAAGATGACAGGGGCCGAATGATAAAAGTAAGGATTGTCCCTCGACGCACTACAGGCTAAAAAGGTGAGAACTGTCCCTGGAGTACTGCAGGCTGAAAAGGTGAGAACCGTCCCCGGAAGAGAATGATAGCTATCCAGGAAGTTGCGGCAGATATAAAGGCAGGACTATTCAAAAAGTCAAAAACGTGAGAAGTGTCCCCGGGGGAACCCGAGGGAAAGGAGGATATATGCCTGAGTTTAAAATAGTTTCGGAATACAGGATGTGCGGCGATCAGCCGGAAGCAGTGGATAAGCTGGTAAAGGGTCTGAACAGGGGCTACAGGCACCAGACGCTGCTGGGGGTGACTGGCTCCGGGAAGACCTTCACGATGGCGAACGTTATTGAAAAGGTCCAGAGACCGACACTGGTCATAGCGCACAACAAGACGCTGGCTGCCCAGTTGTGCAGCGAGTTCAGGGAGTTTTTCCCCAACAACGCCGTCGAATACTTCGTCAGCTACTATGACTATTATCAGCCGGAGGCATATATACCGTCCACTGACACATATATCGAAAAGGATTCGTCTATCAACGACGAGATAGACAAGCTGAGGCACTCCGCCACAGCAGCGCTTTTCGAGAGGCGGGACGTGATCATCGTAGCGAGCGTATCCTGCATCTACGGCCTCGGCGACCCCGAAGACTATACGGACCTGATGATATCACTGCGCCCCGGAATGATAAGGGACAGGGACGAAGTGATCAGGAAGCTGGTGGACATCCAGTACGAAAGGAACGAAATAGACTTCAGGCGCGGCAGGTTCAGGGTCAGGGGAGATGTGATCGAGATATTCCCGCCAGGTTCGACGGACCATGTCCTGAGGGTGGAGTTCTTCGGGGACGAGATCGAAAGGATAACGGAAGTCGATTACCTGACCGGCGAGATCATAGGGATGCGCACCCACGCTGCCATCTTCCCTGCGAACCATTACGCGACGACAAGGGAGAAAATGCTGAAGGCCGTTGCGTCGATAGAGCAGGAACTGGAGGAAAGGCTCAGTGAACTCAGGTCCCAGGACAAGCTGCTGGAGGCACAGAGGCTTGAACAAAGGACCAGGTACGACCTTGAAATGCTGCAGGAAGTCGGCTTCTGCCAGGGTATAGAGAACTATTCGAGGCACATAAGCGGCAGGGCGCCCGGCAGTCCGCCCTATACGCTGCTGGATTACTTCCCGGATGACATGCTGGTCTTCATAGACGAGTCCCATGTGACCATCCCGCAGATCGGCAGCATGTACAACGGGGACCGCTCAAGGAAGGAATCGCTGGTGGAATACGGCTTCAGGCTCCCGTCGGCGTTCGACAACAGGCCTCTGACGTTCGAAGAGTTCGAAAGCAAAGTAAAGCAGGCCATATACGTAAGTGCCACGCCCGGTAAGTATGAAAGGGAACATTCTCAGCAGATCGTCGAGCAGATAATCAGGCCGACGGGTCTGGTGGATCCGGAAGTCGAGGTGCGTCCGGTGAAAGGCCAGATAGATGACCTGATCGGCGAGATCAGGATGCGCGTCGAGAAGAAGCAGAGGGTCCTCGTTACCACGCTGACCAAGAAAATGGCCGAGGATCTCACGGCCTACCTGAAGGAACTGGGCTTCAAAGTCGAGTACCTGCATTCCGACGTGGAAACCCTCGAAAGAGTCGAGCTTCTGCGGGACCTCAGGCTTGGCGTGTTTGACGTTCTTGTGGGCATAAACCTGCTGAGGGAAGGGCTCGATCTTCCCGAGGTGACCCTTGTTGCCATCCTCGACGCCGACAAGGAAGGGTTCCTTCGTTCCGAGACATCGCTGATACAGACCATCGGACGTGCCGCAAGGAACGTCGAGGGCAAAGTCATCATGTATGCCGACACGATCACGGATTCCATGCAGAGGGCCATCAGCGAGACCAACAGGCGAAGGAAGATACAGATGGAATACAACCAGAAGCACGGGATCACGCCGACGACCGTCCAGAAGGGCGTGCGCGATACGCTTGAAACGATCAAGGCTGCGGAGGACGATGCAAAATACACGTTTGGGCAGGATACTGAGCACATGCAGAGATCCGATATCGAGGCGCTGATCAGCAAGCTGGAGAAGGAGATGAGGGAAGCGGCAAGGGAGCTCCAGTTTGAAAAGGCTGCCTTCCTGAGGGACAGGCTGAAAGAACTCCGAGAGAAGCTATAGTGACAGCCGAAAAAATCTGAAAATGTGAACATATGTTACAAAAAACATTTCACTAAAAGACAGAAATGACAATTTCGATGTCCGGAAGAAAATCGAACGGATAAAAGCCGGAAAAGCTGACAGTATCGGCAGTATCGGGTAAAATCGTCACAAAGGCATAAGTTTGCCGGGGAAAGAAAGGGCAGTGTATACTGTCGAAAAAGTTCAATAAAAGTTTAACGATTAACCATATTCGCGGTTCTGCGGCGAAAAAGGACTTCTATCCGGTCAAAAAAGAATGATCCCCGTCGAGCAAAAAAGCATATATCCAGCCTGTTACACCTGTCGCCAGACAGGTTGCTGGTGCTCAGGACAAGTGGCCGCAGCCAGCATTTCTGGCAGCGCTTCAAACTAAAGCCGATGCGGCAGCCAACACTGCAACTGGTTGTGCTGTCGGCACCGAAGCCAATGATGCGACCAGCCTGTACCGAAGCTGATGATGCAACTGGCCCACACCTGGCACTGCAGCCAGCACTGAAGCCGATGAGACAGCCGACATGTGTTGCCAGTGCTAATGCCGACGCTGCAGCCAGTGCCGAAGCTGAAGCTGCAGCCAGCACTGCAACTGGTTATGCTGCCGGCATCGGCACTGATGATCGTGCCGTCATCACAAGCTGTGCCGGATTCTGCGTTGATCCGGGCACTGCAACCGACATTCCAATGTTGCAGCCAATGACGCAGCCGGCGCCACAAGCCACGTCGGCTCCTGAAGAGGGACCTGCATTCAAACTTGTTTTCCTACACCTCAGTCGAATCGAAGACGGTGATACAGCCGACATGTGTTGCCAGTGCTGAAGCCGACGCTGCAGCCAGCAACGAAGCTGATGATGCAGTTGGAATTGTTGCCATTGCTGAAACTGACGTTGTAGCCTGGTACCGGAGCTAAGATACAGCCGACATGTGCTGCCAGTGCTGAAGCTGACGCTGCAATCAGGGCCGAAGCCGATGCGGTAGCCAGCACTACAACTGGCAATGCTGCCGGCACCGAAGGCAATGGTGCGGCCGACACTGCTGCCAACACCGAAGACGATGATACAGCCGACACTGCTGCCAGTGCTGAAGCTGACGCTGCAGCCAGCGCAAGGATAATGAGCGGTTCTATGCAGTGCATAAGTTCCACTCATTTGAAGATTTCAAGAAGCAGCTTTACATACACAATTGGAAATACAATAACTTCCCGATGCGTCCTCTTGGCTGGATTTCACCTAAGCAGGCGCTGCAGAATTTTTTTCAGCAAGGTGTAACACATGTTTGACAAACCTACATGTTTTTTCATAATGAGGGTAAGTTGTAAAATTAATTGCCCAAACATGATAAAAAAAGAAGTGACTCAAATCAGAACCTCTGATAATGTTTTAAGTGACAAAACCAAAACATATTGGAGGGTCCGAAATGAGTCACCTTAATAATACCACTAAACGAAGAAGTTTTAAACACCTGGAT
>Ga0209537_1004265_pt1 | contig 12304 bp, 9 predicted proteins | sample BioPla4DNA1_FD_187698 | JGI IMG/M metagenome (GOLD analysis project Ga0209537, IMG submission 187698) | Biogas fermentation microbial communities from Germany - Plant 4 DNA1 (SPAdes) (version 2) | ecosystem: Engineered > Bioreactor > Anaerobic > Digestate | place: Bielefeld, North...
TCATCCCACTGAACATATAGTAATACCCGACAGAATTGAGGCCGGAACTTTTATGCTTGCAGCTGCGATGACGGGTGGTGATATTACTATTGAAAACACTATGCCCGACCACCTTAAACCTGTTATTGCAAAATTACGCGAGTCTGGTGTGGAAATAGCCGAGGAGTTTAACAGTATACATGTTAAAGCTCCGCAACGTGCAAAGGCGGTTGATGTTAAAACTCACCCATATCCAGGTTTCCCGACGGATATGCAGGCTCAGATGACAGCTTATTTAAGCCAGGCTGAGGGAACAAGTATGGTTGTTGAAACCATTTTTGAAAACCGGTTTATGCATATAAGTGAGTTGAAACGAATGGGGGCCAGAATCAAAATAGATGGCAGAACTGCAATAATTGAAGGCGGGGTCAGGTTTATGGGGGCTCAGGTCAGAGCCACAGATCTAAGGGCCGGTGCTGCGCTTATACTTGCAGGTTTATGTGCAAAGGACAGAACCGAAATAAGTGATATATATCATATTGATCGGGGATATGAGGCGATGGAACATAAATTAAAAGCACTGGGAGCTAAAATTATCAGGTATAACAAGGATTAACCTGTATAAAATCAGTTTAGTTCATCAAGAGTCAGTTTAAAACCCGGGATGAAATATTGAAAAAAATATTCCACCTCGGGCATTTTCATATCCAGTATTTTCTTCAAAGTTGATTCTGCCGCTTTTTTAAATTCACTGTTTCCGGCTTTTTCCTCTTCTATACATTTGATATAAGCACTTATTCTGTCTGCAGCCTTTACAATTCTTCCCTCATAGGATGACTCGTCGTAAAAAAGGATATCTCTATAAATCTGAGCCATTTCTTCGGGAAGCATGGACAAGAGCTTTTCCTTTGAAACATCCTCCAAATCCTTATAGGCTTTCCGGATTGACGGGTTAAAGTATTTTATTGGGGTGGGCATATCGCCTATTACTGTTTCATTTGAATCGTGATATATAGCCAAAAGTGCAACCCGTTCGGCATTGATGTTATTTCCAAAACAGGTGTTGCTGATAACAGCAAGACCATGGGCAATCATGGCAACCTGAAGACTGTGCTCTTGAATGTTCTCGACATTTGTATTTCTCATAAGACCCCATCTTGTTATATGCTTCATTCTGGAGAGGAACGCGAAAAAATTAAAGGACTTCCCCAAAAGAATTTCCCCCTTTTACCAGGCTGTAAACGTTGTAAATCTTTAAAAAACTTCATAAAAGAACTTATGTTCTATTATATACAATACATTTTTTCTTTTCAAGTTTTTTCTTTGCCATACCAAAACAATAGGCGGATCGGTGAACAAATGCTTAACCGGTCCGCCTAACCTGCCTTTTTAAATTTTATCGGGCAGGATTTGATAAAGCAGTGCATCTGGTAATGTCCTCCTAAGGTGCATCGAAAATATTACTTAGGAAAGTGTTAAGTTTTTTGGTGGAATCAACTCCTTTGCTTTATATTTGGAAATTTGTCATCTAATTGGGATCGTGCCCCGATTAATATAATTTTATTCATAATCCTTGTACTTTATTTATAACAGCCGCAGAAATTACTTAGCAATTTTAACACGCCGTTTCCCCGGGGGCGGGGGATTTCTTTTTTAAATGAACAATTTCTTCGTTTGTTATAATGATTTTCAAGGCATTAGATGCTATAATTAATTCAATCAAATGATGGCGTGATGGACATTAACAAGCTAAAGACAATAAATAAAGGGTGAAGCAGTCTGATGAATACTTTATTGCCTGAATTATCAAGCCTGAGCATTTATATTAACATTTTAGAGGATACAGCAGTGAAAAAGCTGGTTGGACTTTTAAAACTTATACGTGATGAGTCAAGCAATTCCGAAGAATTGATTAAAGCGTACAGTGAAGTTTTTGCTGCGCTGCTTACGAATCACCGTATAAATCTCTATCAGCATATTGAAGACATAACACTTCAGGATGAAAACATTTTTACCCTTTTCTGTGAAAAAGGAAAGATCCATGCTGACGATCCTTTGGCAAAACAGGCGGCAGCAGAACTTGGAATACTGCAAAAACTTGCAGAACTAAGCTGCACAGAGATAAAAAATATAATGAAAGATAGGTTTTCTGGGAATACAGAAATAAACCGTATTATTGACAACCTTCCGGATTGGAATACCCTGTGTGAAAGGGAGCCGAATACTCAATGGGATGCTGATGTGGGCAGCAGGATTTTATGGCACCGGAAGAATGGAGCAGGGCTTTTTTGTAAACATGTTTTCTTTATCTATGACGGTGCTTCCCAAACCCTGTCTCCGGTGAAAAATCCCGATCCGATAACACTTGACAGGCTATATCTTGTGGACAGGCAAAAAGAAATGGCAGTAAAAAATACATTGATTTTTTTATCGGGCAAAACCGCAAACAATATTTTGTTTTATGGTGACAGGGGAACAGGTAAGTCTTCAATGGTTAAAGCATTGGCAAACGAGTTCGGTGAAAAGGGGCTAAGGCTCGTAGAAGTTCCAAAAAGGTACTTAAGTCAAATACCCAAAATTACCTCACTGCTGTCAGATCGTGGTTTAAAGTTTATTCTGTTTATCGATGATCTTGCCTTTGGTAATAACGAAGAGGAATACACCGCACTAAAGGCGGTATTGGAAGGGGGAATCGAACACAGGCCTGATAATATACTGCTGTATGCAACTACCAACAGACGACATATCGTAAAGGAAAAATTCTCTGACAGAAGGGGGTTTTATTCCGATAACCCTGACGATGAAGTCAGGGCAAGAGATGCTATCCAGGAAAAACTTTCATTGTCCGACAGGTTTGGAATTACAATTGTATTTTCATCTCCGATAAAAAAGGAATACCTTCAGATTGTGCATAAAATGGCAGAAGACAGGAATTTAAAAATAGACCCTGTGCTGCTGGAGCAAAAAGCAATGCAATGGGAGATGGCATACAATGGAATGTCCCCAAGGACTGCAAGACAATTCATTGACTGGTTGGAAGGGGAACTGGATCTGAGTTTTCAATAAATTAAGCTCCTGGCCTCTGAAGAAGATAATTTAAATATTTGTTAAACATAATTAAACCGGTGGTAACAAATAAATTAGGCTTCTTAGGGAGGAACGGATAATGGAAGTAACTGAGAGGGAAATTAATAACATTTTTGTTTATTCGATGACGGGTCAGATACTGATTTGTACAGAAAATGAATGTAAGAAGCTTTTCGAAAAAATAGCAGAGGAAAAAAGCCATACAACTGTAATTATTAATATGTCCGGTGTGGGTTATGTTAATAGTACAGGTGTGGGCATGATTGTAAAATGTTTTAAGAAGTTCCGGGAAAACCGGGGCAGACTTATTCTCTGTAATTTGAAGCCAGAAGTGGCTAAATTATTTGATCTTATAAAATTAACAGATTTAATAGAGATATATCCCGATGAGGAGTCGGCAATTAAAAGCATACAATCAACGTAAATATGTTTAAAGGAGGTTTTCTATGGTCAAAAAGGAATTCAAATTAGGCGATTTGGTTGAGATGAAGAAACCTCACCCCTGCGGGAATAAAATATGGAAAGTGGTGCGTACAGGAGCAGATATCCGTATGGAATGCCAAGGATGTCGCCACCAGGTTATGATACCACGCAGTAAATTTGAAAAGAGTATGAAGAAAGTTGTTACAGAAAGCGTCAATTAATGGGCTGTTGATATTTTTATAAATAAGAATTAAAATATACTTATTAGATGATTATAAAAACGTCCGCCTCATACAGATGGCAAGTATAGATTCCCAGAAACAGACAGCGGGTTAAAATTCCCCGTCCCGTTGAAACGGTTTGTTGAAATTGCCGGGCAATTTCTATGGTTATATTAAACGTTCAAATCAATACAATGGTAATGAAGTTAATAAGAAAAAATACAGCTTGTTATTTTTTTGCAATTCACGCTTTAATAGAGATAGGTATTTTCTATTGGGTGCTTATTGCAGGCAAAAGATAATAAGCCCATTCTGTTGTTTTATTATGTAAGGAGCAAGTATTATGAGAAAAAAGAATTATCCCCTGTATGAAACCACTGTTTTCGAGGATTTCAGAATAATGACCGAAAATGTGGCTAAAAAATATCCCGACAGAGTTGCAATTTCCTATAAGAAAAATCCGCGCGATAAGGAAACTGTAGATGTAACGTACAGAGAAGCACGGGATTACATCAGGAATATGGGAACAGAACTTATTAATATGGGATTTACCGATAAGCATATTGCATTGATTGGAGAGAGTTCCTATGAATGGATATGCTCATATTTCAGTCTGATGTCCATTGGTGCGGTTACCGTCCCTATTGATAAGGAGCTGCCTGCTGACGAAATGGCAGGCATACTGAATTTTTCAGACTGCGAAGCTGTAATTTACAGTCCTGTTATAGAAGATAAAATTAAGTCAATAGCAGACAAAATTCCTAAGGTAAAAAATTATATCTGTATGCGTAAGGCCAATCTGGAAGACGCACTTAATCTGGCCGATATTGTACAAAGGGGAAGGGAGAAGTTTGAAAATGGCGACAATTCCTACTACAACTATGAAATTGATCCTGAACGCCTTGCCACTATAGTTTTTACGTCGGGTACAACTGGTAAGGGAAAGGGAGTTATGCTTTCCCAAAAAAATATTGTTACCGACATGACCCAGGGTATGTACCTTTTCGCAATAACTCCAAAAACAATGAATGTACTGCCTCCTCATCATACGTACGGTTCAACAGTGAATTTTGTGGGTCATTTTGCTCAGGGCTCAACTATTTACATATCCAGTGGCCTGAGATATATTCTGGAAGAAATGAAGGAACAAAAACCTTTGCATTTGGTTTTGGTACCTTTATTTGTTGAAACAATGCACAAAAAAATATGGCAAACTGCTGAAAAAAGCGGTAAGGCCGAAACGTTAAGGTCTTTAATTAAGGTAAGCAATTTTTTACTAAAAATCGGCATTGACTTGCGCAGAACGTTTTTTAAAAGCATTCACAATTTCTTCGGAGGTAAACTTGAATTCATTATTTGCGGCGGAGCCAGCTTAAATCAGGATATTATCGATGACTTTAACTCCTTTGGAATAACCATACTTAATGGTTATGGAATTACAGAGTGTTCTCCGCTGGTTTCATGCAACCGTAATAAATATCAGAAAAAAGGAAGCGTAGGTATACCTATTGTGGGTGAACTGATAAAAATAAAAGACCCGGATGAAAATGGCGAGGGTGAAATATGTGTTAAAGGGCCCAACGTAATGCTGGGATATTACAAGGATCCCGAGGCAACCGCTGCTGCTTTTGACGAGGAAGGATATTTTAAAACAGGGGATTACGGCAGGCTTGACGATGAAGGTTGGCTGTATATTACCGGCAGAATAAAAAATATGATTGTCCTCTGTAATGGTAAAAATGTTTATCCGGAGGAAATTGAAAGCGAAGTCTCAAGAATCTATGGTGTTTCAGAGGTTATTGTTTATGCCGGCGAAAGCAGGGCTCAAAAAAGCAAGGAAGTTATTGTTGCTGAAATTTTTCCCGACTATGATGCTTTGAACTTAAAGGGAATAAATGATGTCCAGGCTTATTTTAATGAAGAAATTAAGAAAGTAAACAGCAGGATGGTTTCATATAAAGCCGTTAAAAAGGTTAAAATCAGGAATGGGGAATTCCCAAAGAATACTTCCAGAAAAATCCTGCGATTTGAGATAGATAAGAGTATTGATTAAAAGTTATGTTAGACACAGCAAAATTTTAATGGGACGAGGGGAGAGGAACCTCGTCCCAGTTTCCAGACAACGGGCCAGGTACCCTGTCCGACCCTTTAAAAAGTCTTTTAATTTGCAAACGCTGTCTGACAGTTACTTTACTGATTTATCGTATAGTTCTGAACCTGAACTCATGTCCTTTCTCATCCATGCAAAACTCAATATTCCCAAGCTTATGCCATTTGAGTGCCAAATTAAACGATAGACAGAATGACTTTTCGGAAGTGGTATTAACATCCATATAAATATTGTTCAGCTCCCAGAATACATTCTCCATTTCCTGAGGAATTTCAGTTGTCTGCTGGAAAAACAAGTTAATAACTTTCTCCATGTTTGAGTAGACTTCGTCACGATAGGAGAAAGTCCTTGGATATTCAACATAATACCTGTCTTCATAATATGGCATAATAAACAATCGTTCATACCTTAAATAGCTTTCGTTAATTATTCTGTACTTGTCATCCAACGTATTGAATAAATCAGTTAGCTGCTGATTTTCTTTGAAAATTAATCATTCTTACACCGTTAAAATCATTCCCTATTTTGTTTTGTAAAGTTCCCTTACCTTTTCACTGTCTTTGTAATATACTGATAAATCGTTAATATCAGCGTTTATCATATATTTTACATTATCAATGGTGTACCATTTTGAAGCTGCACTGTCATATATTTTTTGTCCTTCTTCTTGTGTAGCATTAGAACAATACATGGCTTCAAAAGTATCAATAAATTTATTATAGATTGTGTCTGAATTTTCGGTTGTTTTATTAAGAATGGTTTTTATAAGTTGCTTTTCTTCATCGGAGATTTTTCTTTCACTGCCGACACCTAATGATATTCTGTAAAAATCATATCCCACCTGTTCTACTGCAATTTTATTGTTAGTTGCTTCGTTTTTATACTTGAAAAGTTTATTAGTATTCATCTTGACTGAATTTTCAGGGATATCAGAAAGCTCAAATATCAGCTGAGATAGAGGAGCTATAACATCTTCTTCTGAACGGTTACAACTGCAAGCAAAAACATAAAAATAAAAACAAAAAGAAATATGCATTTTTTCAATACTGATTTATAAATCATTTCATTCCTCCATATATAAAGATTCTGCCCCCACTTTAAATAAGATGTAAAAATTATAATTCAGAAACATTTCAGTACATTATTCATTAATTAATAAGTTTTTTCCAAGTACACCCAATTAATTTATAAATTAGAATTTACATAGTATATTTTAGCACTTTTATTAAATTACACAACCCCAATTTACATGTTTATTGTGATTATGAAAGCAACTTAAGTAAAATATAAACCTATCCAAAAAGAGGTTACAATATTTTGTCATTTAACTGTAAATATTTTAAATAAAATTTTCTATGTTTGCACTTCTCAATGCCTAAAAAGTGTGCTAAAATTATTATAGCTTAGTTCATTGCGGGTGTAATTTAGTGGTAGAATATCAGCTTCCCAAGCTGACTGTGTGGGTTCGATTCCCATCACCCGCTCCAACATTTATTGTGCTTCCCGCCAGAAGCACTTTTTTTATTGTTTTTATCAATGTTATTTAAAATTAAATTTTTATTTTTACTTTTTAATTAAGTCAGGCATTGTAGTTTATCGCGCCTGAAGCATTGTTGTGAAAATTATTAAGAATAATAATATAATAAGTAAATTTTTATTAGAGAGGGTAGCTTTTAAATTATTGACCTTTTGGAAAAATCATGTATAATAAAATTATAAACGCGCGTTCACGGTGATTTGTCAATGAAGAGTGAAGATATCGCAAGGCTTGCTGGTGTTTCCAGAAGCACTGTATCCAGAGTTATAAATAATTATCAAAATGTACCTGAAGAAACCCGTAAAAGGGTTATGAAGGTAATTGAAGAATATCAGTTTCATCCCAATAACTCTGCCAGGGTTCTGGCAGGAAAGAAAACCGATACTATAGGTCTTTTTATTGTAAGTATTGCTGAAAGAGATAATATAAACCGGATATACAGAAATAATTATTTTTCCCCCTTTGTTGATGCTGTTATTGACAGTGCCAATGCCAATGGCATATATGTGTTGGTTAATTCCATATATACAATAAAGGATTATGAAAAAATAAAGCGGGCTTTTATTGAAAGAAGAATTGATGCGGGGATTATTGTTGGAACAGAGAAGGAAATTGATGTAATTGCAGATGTTGTGTCAATGGGTTATCCCTTTTCGATAATAGACTATTCACCTGAAGAAGTTGTACACAGAATAAAAAAAGGCAGGGTAGCTGTAATAAATTCCACCGATGACGAAGGTATTCACAGAATGATTGAGTATCTGGCAGGTCTTGGTCATAGGGATATTGGAATACTTAGCGGAAGAATGAATACCTATTCGGGCAGGGTGAGGTACGAAGCATATCAGAAAGCTTTAAAGGAATACGGGCTTATTTCTAAGAAAGAATGGGTATTAAAGGGAGAATTCATCAAAAAGACAGCAGCGCAGGAAGTGCTGAAAATGATTAACCATGGAAAACTCCCGACGGCTTTGCTTTGCTGTAACGATGATATGGCTTTGTCAGCAATTGAGGTATTACAAAATGAAAAAATAAATATACCTGAAGAAATATCAATTACAGGTTTCGATGATATTATGCCTGCTTCATTGGTTAAACCTGCACTTACAACAGTTCGGGTACCATTGTATTCAATGGCACAAAAGGCTGTGGATGAGGTTCTGAAAATGATAGGAGATACCTCAGACAGTTTGAATATATTTAATCTGGAAACTGAGCTGGTAATAAGAGACAGCTGCAAAAAAATAAACTAAGCATCGGCTGCTTATTAAGGTCTTCAAAAGTGTGAAGGTTTGACGCTTAGTTTAAAGCAATAAGATATTACAGCTTTTAGAGACTACATTACCGCTCGGGTTATTTATAAAACAAATAAACGCGCGTTCACAAATTAAAGGGGGTTTTCATGTGAAGTTTGGTTATTTTGATGATTTAAACAGGGAGTATGTGATTACCACACCCACCACTCCATACCCATGGATTAACTACCTTGGCTGCCAGGATTTCTTTTCACTTATTTCAAATACTTCGGGAGGATATAGTTTCTACCGTGATGCAAGGTTAAGGCGGATTACAAGATACCGCTACAATAATGTACCCATAGATAACGGGGGAAGATACTTCTACATATACGACAACGGAGACTATTGGACACCCGGCTGGATGCCCGTAAAAAGAAAACTTGATAAATATGAATGCAGGCATGGGCTTGGGTACACCCGCATTACAGGTGAGCGCAACGGTATTGAAGCAAGCCAGTTGTCTTTTGTGCCTTTAGATTATAATGGGGAAGTAAATCAGGTTGTAATTAAAAATAATACCGACCAGGAAAAAGAAATATCACTTTTTTCTTTCATCGAATTTTGTTTGTGGAATGCCATGGATGATATGACCAACTTCCAAAGAAATTTCAGTACCGGTGAAGTTGAAGTCGAAGGATCGGCTATTTACCATAAAACCGAATACAGGGAAAGAAGAAATCACTATGCCTTTTACTGGGTTAATACTCCAATTGATGGTTTTGATACCGACAGGGAATCCTTTCTGGGACTTTATAATGGCTTTGACTCTCCGCAAAATGTTGTGTCCGGAAAAGCCTCCGATTCAATTGCCAGTGGCTGGGCGCCAATAGCTTCGCATTTTATAAAGATGACGCTAAAACCGGGAGAACAAAAAAGCTATATTTTTATATTAGGTTATGTTGAAAACCCAAATGAGGAAAAATGGGAAAAGAAGGGCGTAATAAACAAGAAAAGAGCAATAGAGATGCAGCAGCGTTTTATTGATGATGCCTGTGTGGAAAAAGCTTTTCAGGAGCTTAAAGATTACTGGACCGATTTATGCTCAAAATATACTGTAGAAAGCCATGATGAAAAACTGAACCGTATGGTGAATATCTGGAACCCATATCAGTGTATGGTAACCTTCAACATGTCCAGGAGTGCTTCCTATTTTGAATCGGGAATTGGCAGAGGTATGGGCTTTAGGGATTCTAACCAGGATCTGCTGGGTTTTGTTCATCAAGTCCCCGAAAGAGCAAAGCAAAGAATTATTGATATAGCATCAACGCAGCTTGAAGACGGAAGTGCGTATCATCAGTATCAGCCCCTCACAAAGAAGGGAAATTCTGATATCGGCAGCGGGTTCAATGATGATCCTCTGTGGCTGATTCTGGCAACCTCCCAGTATATTAAGGAAACGGGGGATTTCGAAATTCTGAATGAAATGGTCCCCTTTGACTGCGATGAGAATAAAAAGGATACGCTTTTTGAGCATCTGAAGCGTTCATTTTACCATGTTGTTAATAACCTTGGCCCTCATGGGCTGCCTCTTATAGGAAGAGCAGACTGGAACGACTGCCTTAATCTTAACTGTTTCTCTACAGAACCCGATGAATCCTTCCAGACCTGCGGACTTATTGATGGCAGGGTTGCCGAATCGGTATTTATAGCAGGTATGTTTGTAGCAATAGGACCCGAATATGTCGAGCTTTGTAAAAGGCTTGGGCTTAACGAAGAGGCAGCAGAGGCCGAAAAACACATTGAAAAAATGGTTGAGGCCGTACTGGAACATGGTTATGATGGCGAGTGGTTCCTTAGAGCCTATGACCATTATGGGAATAAAATAGGCAGTAAAGAGTGCGAGGAAGGCCAGATTTTTATTGAGTCGCAGGGGTTCTGTGTCATGGCAGGGATTGGTGTTAAAGAGGGGCTAGCCCAAAAAGCGCTGGATTCGGTAAAGGAAAGGCTGGATACAAAATATGGCATAGTACTTCAAACGCCGGCTTACACCGAATACTACCTGAATTTAGGAGAAATTTCATCATATCCGCCGGGATATAAGGAGAACGCAGGTATCTTCTGCCACAACAACCCCTGGATTGCCATTGCTGAAACGGTAATAGGGCGTGGTGACAGAGCCTTCGAAGTGTATTCTAAAATTGCTCCTGCCTATATTGAAGACATCAGTGATATTCACCGGACAGAGCCCTATGTCTATTCGCAGATGATTGCCGGAAGAGATGCGGTCCGCTTTGGCGAGGCTAAGAACTCCTGGCTGACGGGTACGGCAGCGTGGAATTATGTTGCCATAACCCAGTATATTCTTGGTATCAGGCCGGTATATGACGGACTGATGGTTGATCCATGTATACCCGCATCATGGGATGGGTTCACCGTAACAAGGGAATTCCGCGGAGTAAAATATAACATCCGGGTTAAAAATCCAAACCACATATGCAAAGGCGTAAAAAAAATAATTATAGATGACAAGGAAATTGACGGGAACATTATCCCACTATCTTCAGAAGGCAAAGAACATAATGTGATTGTTGTTATGGGCTAGCAATGCTGTTTTGTTTTAGTATATCCTCCTCATTATATGATTACATTCCACTGTGGCTCCCTGATAAGGCAGAGGTTGGAATGTAACCATAGAATAAAAAAGCCGGTTTGAACAACCGGCATTTTTTTTAGAATTTTCTTATTTTTTCATTCTGTCATAAGCTGCTTTTTTCTCATCCAGAATCTTCTGGAATCCTGCATCGAGGTATTCCTTGCAGTATTTCTCATAAAGGGCATCAAATTCAGAGGGATCGCACATAACTAATGCTGTATAATATTCCTGGAATTTTTCCTGCAGTATGGCTTTGTATTCAGAAACTGCAGCGATTCCGGTATCGAACAGGAAGTCTGTATACCAGTATTTCTGGTTCGCAACACATTCTTCGTATCTGTCCTGAATCAGGAATTCAAAACCATCGGGAGCAAAAGTAGTTTTCTGTACCTTAATGTTTGCTTCTTCACTGCCATAGTCTTTTCCTTCAATCACCAGGCACCACATATCTTTGTTGGAATTGTAGTTTAAGCGTTCTTCACCTTTATAATCACCAATGGCAACAGGTAATCCATCGCTGCCCATGGTATAGGTTTTGCCTTCAATACCATTCTGAAGAGTAAAGAGAATATCGGGTTGAATCATCCATTCAAGCAGCATCATTGTAGCTTTTACTTCGTCTTCGCTGGATGCAGAGTTAAAACCAATAATCATTCCAAAGGGCCAGTAAGCACGCTCAGCTGGTACTCCACCTTTAGGAACGCCGGCTGTGGCAGGCAGTAATGAGAGTTTTGCATCAGGAACGTTGGAAAGAAGAACATCTATTATACCTTCTTTAGTCAGATAATCACCGTATACGCCGGCAACACCGTTTACAAAATCAGCTTTTGCCTTTGAACCGTCTGAATCCAAAGCAAAGTTTGGACTAATTAAGCCTTCATTGTACAACAGATTATCGGTTTTAATATTTTGCTTAACGGGTTCCCAAGTCAATGCTACAACAGAAAGATCCGAGTACAGTGCCAGTTCTTCCTCTGGAATGGGATAAGGGCGATATGCATTGGCGAAGTATCCGTTCGGATACGGTAATCTATGAGCTGCGGGAACTGTATTGGG